>OLNY01001631.1_pt1 | contig 17327 bp, 10 predicted proteins | sample 1671981 | NCBI WGS metagenome assembly OLNY01 (sample SAMEA3136632, study PRJEB25190) | human gut metagenome | biome: human gut; feature: human-associated habitat; material: faeces | place: Austria | collected 2013
ATGAATCCCTGCTAATAATTTCCATCTCTGGTGCATTTGGTTCTGCATTAAAATCACCACACAAAATTACAGGAATATCCTTCCAGAAACGTTCCTGTTTTAGCTGATTCAAAATCTGAGTCAACCCTTTCTCTCTTGCCTGTGCACCAATATGATCAAGATGCGTATTAATAAATCGAAATACCTTACCGCTCTTAATATCTTCAAATACTGCCTCTGTTGCTGTGCGAGGACAACTACTCTGCTCTTCATAGCGTGATCCAGGCACATCTGGTGTCTGAGACAGCCACCAGGTTTCCATACTGATCAAATTAATTCTGTCCCTGCGATATGCAATGCTCATCTGCTCATCACGAAGATTTGCTCCGCGTCCGCAACCAATCACATAATACTCATTCAGATTTTCCTTAAGCCACTTAGCAACATGCGGAAGCACCTCTTGAAATCCTATAATATCTGGCTTTTCCTGATTGATTTTTCTTAAAATCAGTTTCTTTCGGTTTGCAAATTCATTAAGTCCGTCCTGACCGTAATCACAGCGGATGTTGAATGTTACTACTTTCATATTTTTTCACCCCGGCAAATGTCTTATGTTTTTTGTAGAAAATTTACAATAATTCACAGTGAGTTTTGTCAACTGATGATGATATTGTATCACATATGCAATATAGAGACAAGGTGGAAAATATTTTGTAAAACGAAAAATTGCTGCAAAACAATCCTCAATATGTTTTATGTACTGATTACATCGTATTTTTACATAATTCATCATATTTTCTCCAATTACTTATTCCATCATTTTCAATACGTAACCTTCGCTAGGACGGCCGAGGCGGATGAACTTTACGAGGCGATTCCCGTGTGGGAGCGGGCTTACGCAGTAACTAAGACAAAAAGGTGCATAGAAGGCGCCGCGGGAACAAGGGGCGCCGACAAAGTCATCGCCGAGGACGCCCTTCTCAGAACTTACTGGGTGCACTCCTACCGCCCTTCGTAAAACTTCTGTGGCACCAACATTAGTTCACCACTTCCACCATATCTCCCTGGCTCCTGATCCACATATCAATGCCGTCTCCAAACACCTCTGCGCTGATCAGATAGCCTTCTGGTCTCTTTGCGATAATCTGTGCTGTTGGCAGTCGATCTAGTACAGCCTCGACGCTGCTTCCCTTATAGATAAAGCGAATGCTGCGCAGCCGTCCGCCATACATAAACTGGATGCGCTTGCGAAACTCTCCTTCTTCGAAGCGGTCACGATATGGAATTTCAAATGTCTCTTCTAATACCTCAAAAGAACGGATTCTATCTATTCGATAAATTGTTGGAAAGCTGTCATCTTTATTTGTAAAATGAGATTCCTTGTCAATATCAGCTATAAAGGCTGGCATATAAAAATAAAATTCAGAAAACATAATGCCAACTGGCTTAATCTTTCTTTCCACAATCGCACCATTCTGCTTCTGATATGAAATCTTCATCATACGCTGTTCTTTGACTGCCATTCCCAAATCCCACAATTTTTCAACAAGGTGCTGTCTATGCTGTGGCTCTATATAATGAAACAGTTCATTTGAGATCAGTTCTTTGATTGCCTTTTGCTTTTCTCTCGGGACACCATTATTTATAAGCTTTCGAAGCATAGGCTCAAGCTCATCTTTCCTAAATGCACGACTTTCCAAAAGAATTTTGCAAACAGCCAGCACTTCACTGTCTGTAAAGGTCGGTGCTTCTTTTGTATGTAAAAGATAGCCATGCTCTTTACGGCTGTATACAAGCTCATAGGAATCTTTTCCATTTGCTGCCTGCTCATCAAAAAAGGCCCTCAGATCATCAAGATCACGCTGGATAGAACGCTCTGTGACATTCGCAGCTGCTGCCTCCTTTGCCTTGTTTATCACCTCACCTTTAAGTAATCTGGTGTAAAGCTGTAAAATACGCTTATATTTGAAATCAGAGTTTGCATTCTGCGCGCTCTTTCTGATTTTCGCGTTTTCATTGCTTTCTTTCATACTCTTTCTCATATCCCCATTCCTTTCTTTTCTTCTGCAAGCTTTTTACATCCTGCCAATAATTCTATCATAATTGCTCTATGTTTTCTATCTGATGGTCGTTTTGCAGTTAAAACATTCTTTAATGACTGGCAGCCATAAAACATATATGACAAATCTGCCGCCTTTGAGCAGTCAAATCCACGTAAATCCAAATACTTAAGACACTTACATCCATAAAACATATTTTCCATATGAAGTACTCTTTGTGTCTGAAAATGACTCACATCAAGTATTTCTACTTTTGCACAGTCTCTAAACATTCTTGCAAAACTCTCTGTATGTGATGTATCAAAATGACTTACATCAATACTTGTAAGGCTTTCACACCGACAAAACATATTACTCATATCTATCACATTTGCTGTATCAAAGCTGCTTACATTAAGCTTCGTTAACTTGCTGCATCCGCAGAACAAATATGACATGTTAGTTACATTTTTTGTATCAAAGCCTGATAAATCAAGCATCTGTAAACAATTGCAATTGTGAAACATTTCCCTCATGTCCTGCAGTGCTCCTGTCGAAAATGAGGATAGTTCGATATATCTTAACTGCTCGCAGCCTGCAAACATATTTCTCATATTGATAACATTTTTTGTATCAAAACATGATAAATCAATTGCGGGGAGACTTCTGCAGTTTTCAAACATCCCACGCATATATACTGCACTTTTAGTATCCCATCCGCTTAAAACTAGCTTTTCTAACTGAATACATTCTCCAAACATTGACGAAAAATCAATTACATGCTTGGTACAAAATGAACTCAAATCCAATTTTTTTAAACTGCTGCAATAATCAAACATGCTTTTCATATTGATTACATGTGATGTGTCAAAATAACTCACATCCAAAGTCTGAAACTTACTGCACCAATAAAACATTCCTTCCATATTAACTACATTTGATGTGTCTAGTCCTGATACATCCAATTTTTTCAGGCTATGGCATCCACAAAACATATAACTCATATCTGATACACTGCTTGAATCAATCCATTTATCTAAATTGATTTCACAGAGATTCTCATATCCCCAAAACAGTCCTCTGGCGTTTTGCAGCTTTATTTTGGTATCTGAAGCTATATATAATTCATACAACAGTTTAGAATAAATGAAAACCTTCTTTGCCCATGCCAAAATGCTTCTATCCTGCGCTGCAGACACATCCCACATTTCTTCCTGACATACTTCCAATGGCATTTTAGAACAAAATTGAATTCTAACAATTTGACTACGAAGAATTGTGCTGCCAAGTACGCATGACTCTCCTGATTCGGATGGCGTATCCAACATCAAAACAGCTTCTTTTGTATGAACCATTTGCGTTCCTCCTATATATTCATGTGCAAATCATAGTTCCAATAATGTGTAGCTATTCATACCCCATTCACAGAACATATTTTTATGGCTCTGAATAGTTCTTATAACGATATTATAGCTGCGTTGAATGACAGTCACTGTCTATGGCACAATTTTTCTTTAATTTCAGCAATTATTTTTTTGCTTATGCCATAATAATATTTATAGCATATGTTGTCAATCTCTATATATGTAATTTTCATTTTTGTTTTCTGCTATCCTAGGTTTATGATCTACTTACTATGAAAGGACTGATGCTATGAATGTTGGAAAACGCATTACTTTTTTTCGCACCGCAAAAAATTATTCTGTAAATAAGCTTGCAACACTGTCTGGTATCTCGCAAAGCTATCTGCGCGATATTGAACTAGGGAATAAAAATCCTACAATCGAAATCTTATCCTATATCTGCGAAGCATTAAATATCTCACTGCGTGAATTTTTTGATGAGCAGACAAATGGACAATTTTGTGATGATCCACTTATTGCTAAAGTATACCGCCTGACGCCAAAACAACGCGAAGCTTTACTTGTCTTTCTCGACTCTATATTAGAATAAAATGTCAAAAACAGCCCTCTGCTGATATGTAATATCTTCCGCAGAGAGCTGTTTTATTAAAAAACATTATTTTGAAATACTTTTGCAAAAAGTCTTAGATTTCCTCTTTTCCACCTGTCTTTGCGCGAATTACACAAAGTGCTCCTACTAAAATCACAATACAAATCGGAAGTGAAATAAGAGAAAGCTGTGCCATACCAACTGCCTGCAGCACACCAATAATAAAATATCCTACCATACATACAGCTGCCACGAGTGCAACATATGGGATCTGAGTTGCTACATGGTTGACATGCTCACAATGACCGCCTGCTGATGCCATAATCGTTGTATCAGAAATTGGAGAACAATGATCACCACACACAGCACCTGCCAGACAGGATGAGATTGAGATTGCCATCATCTGACCAGACGGAAATACACCGATTACAATAGGTATAAGTATACTGAAAGTTCCCCATGATGTTCCTGTTGCAAATGCAAGAAATGCCGCAACAAGGAAAATGATCATAGGCAAAAAGCCCTGCATTCCCTGTGCTGAGTGCTCCACCAAATCTGCAACAAATACCTTCGCACCAAGAAGATTTGTCATACCTGACAGTGTCCATGCCAAAGTAAGAATCATAATAGGTGCAATCATAGATTTAAATCCATCTGGAATACACTCTGTAAATTCCTGGAAAGTAAGAACATCTCTCATCATATAGTAAACAAATGTGAATGCCAATGTCACAGCACCGCCAAGTACAAGTCCAACAGACGCATCAGATCCTGCAAAGGCGTCTACAAATGATGTACCTTCAAAAAATCCACCTGTATAAATCATTGAAATAATACAGCTTGCAATCAAAACGGCTACTGGAAGAATCAGATCAAGCACATGAGAATTTTCCTTAATAACTTCTTCCTCATTGCCCTCATATGGCCTTCCTGGTGTAGTAAATAAATCACCTGCAATTGCATTCATCTCGTGGCGCTTCATTGGTCCAAAATCAACGCGAAGAAGTGTGATAGCAACTAGCATTACAAGTGTAAGAATCGCATATAGATTGTATGGGATTGTCTGAATAAACACGGCAAAACCATTGATTCCAGAATCAGATGGAACAGATGAAGTGACTGCTGCTGCCCAAGAGCTGATTGGTGCAATGATGCATACTGGTGCTGCTGTCGCATCAATAATATAGGACAGTTTTGCTCTTGATACCTTGTGGCGGTCTGTCACAGGACGCATAACACTTCCTACTGTCAGACAGTTGAAATAATCATCGACAAAAATCATTACACCAAGAATCATAACACTGATCTGTGCACCGATTCTTGTCTTAATACGCTTTGATGCCCACTTTCCAAATGCTGCTGAACCGCCTGCTTTATTTAACAGTGACACCAAAATTCCAAGCATAACAAGAAACACAATTATTCCGACATTCCATGCATCTGCAAGCTTATACACCATACCGCCCTCTTCATGAAAGAACATAGTGTTGACCATTGTTTCCAGATTTCCATTAGAATACAGCAATGCACCTGCAAGGATTCCTGCAAGAAGTGATGTATATACTTCTTTTGTAAAAAGTGCAAGACCAATTGCAATAACTGGCGGAAGCAGTGAAAAAATGGTAGCATATGCGATGCTTGTATATTCACCGTCTGTCTCTTTGCCTCCTGTTATTATTGTGACAACAAGTAATGCTGCAAATACTGCAAGCAGCACAAGCATTACCATTTGTTTTCTTTTAATTTTCACTTATAGTCCCCCTTCTTTAGACTTCTTAAAATAAATTCGTTATCATTATAACTGCTCATAAATGCGTTGTAAAGTTTTTTCTAAAAATTCCATATCAATTGGTTTTGCAATATGTGCATTCATACCAGCAGCAAAACACTGCTTTGCATCCTCTTCAAAAGCATTTGCTGTCATTGCAAGAATGGGAATTGTCTTTGCATCTGGTCGTGTGAGACTTCTAATCGCCTTTGTTGCTGTAAGTCCATCCATAACAGGCATCATTATATCCATCAAAATTGCATCATACGTTCCAAGCGGATTTTTTGTAAACTCATCAAGTGCCTGCTTTCCATCTGATACATTCGTTACAAGAGCACCTCTGTCAGTCAAAAGTGTTGTCGCAATCTCAGCATTTAGTTCATTATCCTCTGCCATCAATAGCTTCATACCCTCAATACTGCCAGTCGACTCTTTTTCCTGCAGCTTTTGTGGTGGTGGGGCTATCTCAAATGGAATTGTAACAACAAAGGTTGAGCCAACTCCCACTTCACTTGAAATTTCAATTGTTCCTTTCATCTGATTAATCAGTTCCTTTACAATTGCCATTCCAAGTCCTGTTCCCTGATAAATGCTTCTTGCATCATTTTTTTCCTGTACAAATGGTTCAAAAATATGAGACAAAAACTCTTTGCTCATACCCATGCCGTTATCTGAAATAGTCCATCTGTACGTACAAATCCCATCCTTATCTCCCAGTGACTCTACAGATGTCATTATAGTTCCATTTTTCCTGTTATATTTGATACAGTTTCCGTAAATATTTAAAAAGATCTGGCGAATATGAAGAGGGCTTCCGTAAATATAAGGATAAACAAAATCTGTTTTTTTCTTCTCATACTCCCATTTAATTCCTTCACTCACTGCGCGTGATATAGTGATTGTTTCAATATCATTCATCAATTCCTGCAAACAAATCTGTTCATGCTTCAAAGCAATATTGCCTTCCTCAAGCTTACTCATCTGCAGTATATCGTTAATCAATGAGAGTAAATGGTCTGCTACAACTTTCATCTTTTCATGATTTTCCTTCACAAGCTCTTCATCATCAAAGTGCTCCTCATCAATCTTTAAAAGACCAATGATTCCATTAAGCGGTGTACGAATGTCATGACTCATGCGCGCCAAAAACTGTGTTTTTGTGCGGTTTGCCACGCGCATTTCATCAAAAGCCGCCTGCAATCTTGCGTGCTCCTGCTCATCGCGCTCATGCAGCTGGGTAGTATCCTGCAAGAGAACAATTGCATGGACAACATAAATCTCATTCCTTGTTTCTTCGTCAAACACAACTGTCTGCGTCATCAAAATGGTTTTTTGTATCCAGTAAACAATGCCATTATCTCCATAAATACAAAATTCAACTGACAAATATTTTTCGCCCGCATCAAAACGCTTTAACAGCTTTTCACAATCATCTGCCATACGATAGCTTCCAAGAGTTTCCTGCGTGACTATTCTTTTATACTCACTGCAATAATCCCTATATGAACCAGGAATCGGATAATCAAAAAGCATATCCAGACTTTCTTTTTTTCTTTTACCTAAAAGGATGATTCTTTCCAAAATATCATTTGTGAGATTTACCGTATAAATGACATCAGCTTGTTCGAGAAGTGCATCTACGTAGCTGTCGTTCTCCAAAATAGACTGCTTTAGCTGTTCATAATAAATTGTCAGCTGTTCCTTTGCATCTGCATGGCTTCCTGCACCCTGACGAATAGTTTCAAATGCCAAGAGAAAATGATGAAGCATTCCAGTTTTTTCCCAGTCTACTGGAATGAATGTCAGGCGGCTGTAACTCTCTTGCTCATTTACATCATACTTAAGCTCCATAACGTCCTCTTTTGTGCGCATCTTTTCACACAAATAAGAAATCTTAAGGCATTGACGGAAACGATCTTTATCCTGTTTTCCTATCTTCTCTTTAACAATCTGCTCTGCAGCACCAGAATAGCTTCCATCCGGTGCCAGAAAAAAATTGTTGTTTGCACGAATTGTACGATATGTATCTAGCTTTACATCACAGTACAGACAATGCGTGAAAGTTTTTCCATGCATATTCAATAGCTTCAACAGCTTGTAATCCAATTGTCTTTGCGCTGCTGCCTCCTCACGTTTTACATGATTCTTATTGATATACATATTTTTATCTGCGTAATTAAACAGTTCCTGCATTGTACTTCCAGGAAACTCGCTTGCAAGTGCAAAGCCCACTGCATAGCTTAATGGAGTATCCGGATATGACTTAGATTCTTCTGCCATCTGTTCTCTTACTGATGCAAGGCAGGCTTTCATCTCTTCATTACCCATTCCGTGAGTAACAGCAATAAATTCATCTCCTCCGGCTCTCCCCACAAACTGTTCTGCCGGCATGGATGCGCGTAAACAGACGGCGAAACGGCGAATATATTCATCACCTGCCTCATGCCCCATACTATTATTGATTATGCGAAGATTATTCAAATCAAAGCTGCACACACCTATATCCTCTGGTGCGGCATCTGGCTGACTTAACAATTCATCACATTTATTTCTATTAGGAAGCCCTGTCGCACCATCAATATATACTTTTTTCTGCAAAACACGATTCATCGCCGCATATCGCACAGCTTTAATAAATTCATATCCTATCAGAAGTATCAACACAACAATATCTGCTGTTATATATTTTTCAAGTACTGATAATGATGATGCCTTTCGCTGAGAATACACCTCTGCCAGTCCTGTTGCCTCATCACAAATTTCAAAAAAATGTTCACTCTTTGAAAGAATCTGTGTTTTATCAGCTCCATACGCACGCACCTGCATAATTTCCTGTTCTAACATTAAAAAGTATTCATTCAGTTCTTCCATCTTTGTCTGAAAATCACTATCCTCCAGACGAACCAAGTTCAGCTCTTTGTTTCCATTCATCAATCCATCGATAAATGACTCAATCTCCTGAATCATATCATCTTCCTGTTTTCCAGAAATTTCAAGCTTTACGATACGCTGCGTTTTACCACGAACAAGACCTGCATAGTTAACTATACGAGCCGTTCCCTGGATACTAGATACAATCATCATCATCGCAATAATTAATACAACTAAAATAACCGTAAGTATACCAATGCTTATTTGAACAATACCAGCTGATTTTTTCTTTGTACTGCTGTAAGCCATTATCAACTCTCCTTTATTTCTTCCCTATTGTTTCAAACGTAATTTATCACCTATCAGTAAATTTATTTTTCAGTGCCTGAACAAGTTCTTTAATTACGATTGGCTTTGACAAAAAGCCATCCATGCCTGATTCAAGTGCTTTTTTTCGATCTTCATCGAATGCATTGGCTGTCATTGCCAATATTGAAATATTTGCTAATGCAGGATCCTTCAGCTTTCGAATACATTTCGTAGCCTCATACCCATTCATAACAGGCATCTGCACATCCATCAGCACCAAATCGTAAGTGCCTGGCTTTGAAGTACTTACCTTCTCTAGCGCCTCAGCTCCATTTTCTGCTGTGTCAACAATAAAACCATACTCGGTAAGAATCTCCGTGGCTATCTCACTATTTAATTCATTATCTTCGACAAGCAATATATGTTTGTTTTTGAAATTGAAATCTGCCTCTGGAAGAACGTCATCATTATTTTGTTCTTTTTTCTGGCCAAGTGCAGTCATTAAGGTTTCACGCAGATCTGACATAAACATCGGTTTCGCACAGAACGCAGTTACGCCTGCTGCTTTTGCTTCCACTTCAATTTCTGACCAGTCATATGCGGTCAGTATAATAATCGGAGTATCATCGCCAAGACTTCTTATCTGACGCGTAACTTCAATTCCATTCATATCAGGCAGCCGCCAGTCGATAATATACGCATGAAAAGCATCCCCTAACTCTATTGACTGTTTTGCACGAAGAACAGCCTCCTTACCTGAAAGAGTCCACTCTGAACGCATTCCAACCTTTACAAGCATCTTTGTAACACTGTCACATGTATTAAAGTCATCATCTACTACTAATGCCTTAAGACCTTCTAACTCTGTTATCTTTTCAACGCGATGCTTCTCAGACTGAATACGAAACATCAAACGGATAATAAATTCTGTACCTTTGTTTTTCTGCGTCTTAATCTCAATCGTACCGCCCATCATATTCACGATATTTTTGGAAATAGCCATGCCAAGTCCAGTACCCTGAATTTTGCTTACAGTAGATGTTCGCTCTCTCTCAAAGGGATCAAAAATTTTCTGTGCAAACTCCTGACTCATGCCAATTCCATTATCCTTGACTCTAATCTCATATTGAGCACAATCTTTTTGAGTACTTGGAAACTGTCTTAGACGAACAGAAACTGTTCCTCCTGCCGGTGTAAATTTAATTGCATTTGACAGCAGATTCAAAAGCACCTGATTTAATCGTGTCTTATCGCAGTATATATCTTCATCTGTAACATCCATTGCATCCATATAAAGTTCCAACTGCTTTGCATGAATTTGTCCGCTTATAATTGTCTTCAAATCATGAAGAAGATCTGACAAATTAACCTTAGTTTCCTCAAGATGAATCTTTCCGCTTTCAATACGGCTCATATCCAATATATCATTGATCAAAGAAAGCAGATGATTGCTTGATGCAAGGATCTTTCCTAAATAGTCTCTTACCTTTTCCTGGTTTTCAATATTGCTTACAGCAAGTGTAGTAAAACCTATAATAGCATTCATTGGTGTTCGAATGTCATGAGACATATTTGAAAGGAATGTACTCTTTGCACGATTGGCTGTTTCAGCTGCACTGACAGCATCTGACAATGCCTGATTCATTTTCCTATCGGCAGTTCTATCTGACATTACAATGATACATTTTTGTTTTTTCTCTATCTCACTGCCCATTGCTATGATATGAAACCAACGCTGTTCCCCTGTTTTTTTATGAACATACTCAAAATCCCACTCACGCTGTTCATTGACAAGCAGTCCTTTTAGATGTTTAGATCTTTGTCCTTCTGTATCCTGCGGATGAAGCTTTCCCAAAACATAAATATTCTCTTTAATCTGTTTCACTGTAATACCAAGCAGCTTTTCAACATTCGGACTTACATAGTCAACTCTGGCTGTCTTAGCATCTACCATCAAAAAAACATCATCTACATTCATCGACAGTTTTTTAAACATCTCATCCCTGTACAAAATTTGTGTATTTTTGCTCTTTATATTTAACCGGTTTTTTCTAAGAATCATTACAATAATGAATGCTGCAATACTAAACAGCAGGGCACCTACAATAATAAGCGTACTAAACTGCAGCTCATTCATACTGGCATTGACAATATCTGCTGGAACAATTCCAAGCAATTCCCAATCCTGAATGTTCACCTTTTCATAAATCAGATAGTAATTTCTTCCCTCTAAATTTACAAGCATAGCGCCTGTGTGTCCCTGCTTAAGCTCCTCTGAAAATGCCATAATCTCATCTTCTGAAAGCCCAGAATGATCTCTTAAAACAGCTATGAAATTATATGCTGTTTTCCATGACTCTGGTGCATGATCAATCACAACGCGTCCGTCTGAATGAACTACATATCCACCTGCATTTCCCTGAAAAGCAGAGATATCTAATACTTTTACAATATCAGAGTTGTCATATGCAACAGCAATGGCGTCATATTCAAACCCCTGATAAATTCCATTAACTTCAGGACATGCAAAAACAAGCATCTGTGATTTTCCAGGCAGTGCTGCATTCATTATAATATCATTTCTCTGAGTGATCTTATCATCAAGATTTCCCTGTAATCCAAGATACCCGGTTTCGCCTGTTATCGTTTTATAATTGCCATCAAACGATAAAAAATAAAAGCCCGAAAATCCTGTTTCTTCCTGTACTTTATTGATATAATCACAAATTTCTTTTTCTGTCGAAGCCTTCTGTAGATACGCACTCCACATATGAAGATATGTCAAATTTTTATTGACAAGTTCATTTAATGCTTTATTTGACTGGTGAAAGATCTCTGTCAAATGAGAAGTACTTTCCTGATACACAGTCTTCGACACAAACCTTGTATATTGGATGCCCACCATACTGACTCCAATGATTAAGACAATTGCTGCTGCAAATACTCCCAGTCTTTTTTTCATAAACTGTTTCTTTTTCCTGTAATTTATCTCATCCATCTACTTACCTCAAAGTAATATACGGCTCTGGTTTTGCCAAAACAGCATCATCCCCTAAGACATAATTGATCCATGTATCCTTCACGAGCGTGTCTCCACCTTCGAACAGATCACCTTCTAATGAAAGAAATGGCTCCATATGCTTTTTTATTGCCAGACACATCACAGTAAATGTATCATCATCTTTGATTGTCTTTTTGTCTTTTTTAACGTTAGTCAATTTATAGCCATCGCCATCTTCCTTAACCTCCATAGAAATGCCGCTGACAACTGGCAGTGAACCGCGGTTAAATGGAATAAATCCGCCCTCGCAGCCTTCCACAAAAGCTTTCAATATTTCTTTTAGCTTTGCTCCTGTTATTTCACATTTGTAAGACGAAAGACTATTTGGCATGATCATGCTGCCTGCCATTTTTTTAGTGTAATCAGCCTGCAGCACATTTCCTGTAAAACTGTTTCCCGCTGCAATAAGCACATCTGTCCCGTAAATACCGCGCAGCGTATTTGCCATAACTGAATAAGCTTCATTTCCGCCGTCAGCATGGAAGTAATTTGAATATGTATTCTGTACCTTCAACACAACATCATCAGAAGCTGATTTTTCATCCTTTAACTGGTCATTAAATGCCTTATATGCCTGATTTGAATCATACTCACCTGCAATCATCTTAGAAACCACATCTTTAGAAATAGAAAAGAAATCATTTGATGCAATACGAATATACATATGGTTTTCTTCAATAACAGGCTTAATATCTTTTAAATACTCAGTAAGATAAAAATCCACATCCTGACTGTAGCTTAACATATCCTGACCATCCGCAATAATTAGATTTTGCGCTTCCTCTGACATCATCTCTTTTAATACCTTCATTGCTTTTTTGCGTCGCGAATCATCCTGTTCCAAATCTTTATTTAAGGCTATCTGAAAATATGGAGTTGTCATGATCCATTTTTCACCATTCTGATTAAAGAATGGTAAAAACGCTGTGTCGATGCCCTGATCCTGAAATGTCTTCACCATAGCTGAAGTGCCAAAATACATAGCAAGCTCTTCATTTTGATACATACCTATTACATCATCATAATTAAGTTTCAGATCGTCTTGTCCCAATTTCACATCATTAATAAACTGTTCCATATGCTCAAAAGCCTGCGGCCAAACAATATCATCCAGGCCAACACGCTCTTTGTTGGCAGGATCACTATAAGCAGTACGCCACTTACGTCCATCCGTAGATGTAAGCTCTGAAGCAGACAGTCCCTGCAGTGTTTCCATACATGTATAATCATAGTAATAATCTGCAGTAAATCCGCGAACACCTGCTTCTTCAAATTTTTGGCACGCCAAAACAAAGCTGTCATAATCTGTCGGCAGCTCAATACCATACTTTTCAAACAATCCTTTGTTTACTACAAATCCATGCGCATCCGCGCATACAGGAAGCCAGTTCACACTTCCATCCTCGTTCATGAAATTATTGAGATATGTATTATAGACTGCACCTGCCTCATTTGTTGTGGAAAGATCCATAAGACTATCCTTAAGCGGACTTGCATCATGAAGTGAGAAACGACAACACGTAATAATATCAGGAAGTCCGCCATTTTCATCCAAGAACTTATAAAAATCCAAATCGTTATTGCCAACTACAAATTCAATATTCACATCTGGAAGCTGTGACTGAATATAAGGTGCATATTCATCATACAAATTTGTGGTCCACAAGTACACCCTGATTGTTTCTGCCTCCTCTTTTTTTACACTCTTTTTCACACAGCCTGCTAAAAGCGCAGTGCCCGTCAACAGCAGGAACAATATTACTTTTTTTCTTCTCAATTTTAAATCCCCCTTATGGAAAATATGTACCGCCACATAGTGCAGTACACATTTTGGGCAAAATACATATTGATTATATTCCTAAACGAGACAAATTACAAGCAGTTTCTTAAATAAAGAAAATGCACTGCCGACTGGTTAATTTTCGGCAATGCTCTCTCTACCTACTTTGTTCGATTTAAGAATATCAGTTTGCTTTGCAAGATCCTGTGTTCTGTAGCTGCTGTAACGGGGGTGCGGACTATTTTTATTCTTTTAATCCGTTTATTTCGTATACTCTTTTTTGCTGCTTTGCCTCATAAATAGCTTTTTTGGTACTTTTGAAAAAACTCAATTACAAGTCGAACATTTTCTCGAACATCTAGCTAAATGGCATTGTTAGCCGCCGTCCCTGTCCCGATGGCTCCTCTATCCATATTTTTCATCATCCTACCAATTTATGAATTACCTTTACCAGTAATTCCACATCCACAGGCTTAGCAACATGTTCATCCATTCCAGCTTCTTTTGCTCTTATTCTGTCCTCTGTGAACGCATTTGCTGTCATTGCAATGATCGGTATTTCCTTTGCATCCTCTCTGTCCAGAGATCGGATCATCTTTGTGGCTTCATAACCATTCATTACCGGCATCATAATATCCATAAGAATGACATTAAATTCACCAGGCTTACTATTTCTGAACAGCTCAACAGCTTCCTGGCCATTCCATGCTTTTGTCACATCGGCGCCCTCATTCTGAAGCACAAATTCAGCAATTTCCATGTTCAGCTCATTATCCTCTGCCAGAAGAATGTGCAGCCCCTTTATAGAGTTTTCTGATACATCTTTCTGTTCTTCACGTTTATCCGCATCCAGATCTATTTTAAATGGAACCCGGATCACAAATGTCGTCCCTATGCCTTCTGCGCTTTCAAAGGTAATCGTTCCACCCATTTTCTCAATCAATTTCTTTGAAATCGGCATTCCCAGACCTGTTCCGGCAAATTTTGTGCGGCTTCCTGCATGTTCCTGTGCAAATGGTTCAAAAATATGTTTTTGGAACTCTTCTGCCATTCCGATTCCGGTATCCCGGCAGACAAATTCCATTGTCGTCGTTTCTGGCTGTCCGGATGGAATTTCAATGCAGCTGATATAGATATGTCCGTTTTCTCTGTTATATTTCATCGCATTGGACAGAATATTCATCATCACACGTTTCACATACCCTGGACTTCCAATAAGATCACGGTGTGTGATTTCTTTTTTCTCCCACACAATCTGGAGATTCTGTTCTGCAGCCACCTGCTCGATTACAACAAATACTTCCCTGTAAATACTGCTCAGATTAAATGGAATCTCTTCCAGAACGATTTCACCTGACTCAAGCTTACTCATATCCAGAACATCATTTACCAGTTCCAGCAGCAGATTGGATGCCTCTTTCACCTTTGTCCTGTATTCCTTCTGCTTCTCCATATCATCTGCATAATGATCTGCCATATTTACCATGCCACAGATTCCATTGATCGGAGTCCTGATATCATGGCTCATTCGCTGTAGAAACTCTGTTTTTGCCTCATTGGCTGCTTCTGCCTTTTTTGCTGCTATCAGAAGTTCTGCTTTATATTTTTCATCTTTTTCCTGTTCCTGTTTCCGGTGTGCCAGATTGGTTCTGTATGTCCAGAACCAGAATATACTAAACATCAGAAAATAAAGAAAAATAACGCTTATCACACTTAATGGAAGGTTATGGAACACTTCGTTATCCGGAAGATACGCATAGATATAATAATCACGCTGCTTCAGCATGATTCCATAACATCCAATTCCTTCCTTCTTCAAATGATAAATATGCTGACTGTCTGTATGCTTTTTCATTGCCTGAACAACTTCGTTGTCGGTTGTATTCTGCCCCAGCAGGCTCTCATCATTGCTGGCAACAATGCTTCCCTCGTCTGCAACAATAATCGTTCCATCTTTCTGGACACTATAACCATTTAAAAGCCCCTGTATCGTCAGCGTATAGTTTCTGGCAAATTCAGGAGATGTGTAATAATAGGTCGCAACGATACCTGGTGCATCTTTTCTGGCACAGGCTGCAATGTCAATATGTGATCCGTCTTTCCTGTTAAACCGTTCCGAATAAGTTCTTTCTTCATATCCGGCAAAATCCATGATAATATCTTTTTGCAGATACTCCGTGATCTCATTAGTCAGAGACTCATCCCTGCTGTATTCACAGTCCGTCTTTCCTTCTGTATCTAGTACAATGATGCCATTCACCCAGAGAGTCTGCAGGTTTTCTTTTAGAAAATCACGGCTTAGCTTACCACCATTTTCTATTTCAATTTTAATATTTGTACTCATCTGTCTGGCACTTTCAATTGCACGGAGAAGACTTTTGGATTCCGAAGATTCATTATAATGGGTGCAGGTGGAACACTGCACTTTGACATAATTTACAATCTCTACCATTCTTTTCTCTGCTTCCGTTTTCTCCGCATGAAAGAAATAAAACAGAGAGACTACTGCCACACAGATTCCAATCAGACCGCTGAGCAGCTGTATGCGTTTTTCTTTTTTCTTTCTCTTAATATCCAAGATCATCCACCTCCAGATACTTCTGGGGATCATCCAGATATTTTCCAATAATTTTCAGGGATGTGCCATCCTGACGCATTTCTTCCAGAGTCTGGCTCATCTGCTCACAGATTCCTCTGTCATCATCTTTGGCAAAAGCGACACCTATTCCAGTGATCATCAAAGGTTCTTCCAGGATACGGAAGCTTGCATCATAATCCTTCATATACTGAACAATCGATTCCTCATGTGCGGCGACTGCATCTACATAGCCTTTTCCCAGAAACGTATAGATCAACTCCCTGTGTCCCAGACTGATCAGATTGCCCAGCTTTGGGATTCTCTCATCCGTCCGGTTCAGAAAGATGCCTTCCGGTTTGGTTGTGGACTGAACAGCCAGGTTCTTTCCCTCTAGGTCACTCAGTTTATAAATATCACTATTCTCATTTACAGCGACCACCTGACGGCTTGCTATATATGGTCCCGCCCAGCGGTAATCATCAAGACGCCCTTCCATGGAAAAACAGCCCATGATACAGTCAATCTCTCCGCTTTCCACCAGTTCTTTTTTCTTCTCCCAGTTGATCTGGACAACCTCCACCTGATATCCCATTCTTTTAAATGCTTCCGTAGCCAGTTCTACATCTATGCCCGTCGGTACACCATCCTCATTCAAATAATTGTATGGTGGATAGTTGTCGCTGCCGAGGGTAATAACAGGCTTTTCTGTTTCTTCTTTCGTGTTATCTGTGTTTTTACACCCTGCCAGGGTAACTGCTAAAATTCCCACAAGCAGAATGCCTGCAATCACTCTTTTTCCTTTCATATTCTTTCTATTCCTAACTATCCTTTTCGATTTTTTTATGTCTGGTTACTTTCCATTTGTCACTGTTCAATGACCTGCGGTTCGGTACCCCCCCCGCCGGATTTTATGCTTCTGATCGTCTTTTCCAGCACCTTCATCTCAACCGGTTTTGAAACATGTGCATTCATACCGGCTGCCAGAGAAT
>OLNY01001635.1_pt1 | contig 17303 bp, 18 predicted proteins | sample 1671981 | NCBI WGS metagenome assembly OLNY01 (sample SAMEA3136632, study PRJEB25190) | human gut metagenome | biome: human gut; feature: human-associated habitat; material: faeces | place: Austria | collected 2013
TATATTTTCTTTATATTTTTTAGGTAAATCAATTTCATAAGTTAGTATTAATTTTTCATCTAAGATTTGATTCATTTTTTCAATTGTTTCAATATTATATTTATTTATCTTTTCAGATACATCAAGTAATTTATTATAACATGATACCAATGCTTTTGAATTATTTTGTGCGTTTTCATCTCTCTTTCTTTCAATATCAATTTTTTGACAAATTTCATTTACCTCATCTTGTAATATTTTTTTCTCTAAGCATAATTCTTGATATTTTCTTCCTATAATTCTTTCTATGATTGAATAAATGGTTTTAGTTACTTTCATTCTGTTATTTCCTATTTCTAATATATTCTTTTGTTGATATATTATTGGTTTTATATCATCGAGAAATGCTATAATTTTATTCATATTTGTAGTATCTAATCTAACAGAATTTATTTGTTTTTTAAATTTCCTATTAATATAATTATAAATAGTAACATTAGGACTATTTATTCCTTTGGGTGCTACTGTTATAGCGTAAATTTTATCTTCTTTATTGACAAATAAAAGAATCTCTTCAAATCTACTTATAATATTTTCTTTTTCTTCAATCTCATCATATTCTTCAACTTCATCAGCATTATATATTAAATAATCATCATTTTTAGAATAATAGTATGTTTCTGTATCATAAAAATTAAAAGCATATTTTATTATATCTATAATTGTTGATTTACCTGTGCCTCTTGCTCCAATAAAGCAATTTAATTCTCTTGAAAAAGGTATTATTTCCCAATCTAATTCCTTGCTTTTATTTTTCACAAAACTTCCTTTGATACAAGAAGATATTATATAAGAATTTTTCTTAATCGGAATATCTTCAAATATTTGAGTATGAGGATTTTGGAAAAAAGACTTAATTGTTCTAAAACTTAGTTCCCCCATATTAGCATAAAAAAATTCTGTCCCCATTGGTTTTCCTGAGCCTTTATAATTTTCTTTATCAAAAATACTATGACTATCCGAAGCTTTAAAAATTTTTAAATTTTTATTGAAGTTTTTTATTAATTTAGTTAACTCATTTCTGTTGCTCTCATTGCTAATACAAACCCCTAACAAATTTGGAGATTTTAGTACTTTTTCAACAATTCCTCCATTAATTATAAATTCTTCATCTTTTTTTGATGTTTTTATATAATCTTTAAGAAAACCTTTATCACCGTCTGCATGTGGTAAACATACAAAAGCATTGTATTCGTTGGCAATTTCGCATAATGTTAATGGAGTCACTCTATCTGCACTTGCTTTATCATTATCTTTTTTATTATCTATTCCACATCTTTTTATAAAATCTTCTATTACTGATATCGCAATTTTTTCAGAAAAATAAACTAAAAAATGTCTTGCAAAACATGTAACTTCTATTCCTGGCATTATATATTTTCCATTGAGTTTTTCTTTTAATTCTGCATTTTTATTTATTATATCAATTATTTGTTTATATCCTTCTATGGTATTATGATCTGTTATTGCAATAACATCCAAATCAGAATCTATAAATTTATTTATAAATTTTTCATATTCTTTTATAATGTCTATGTGATTTTCTGAGTAAATATAGTCTTTAGATGCTGGAGAGTGAATATGTAAATCCATTTTCTTTAACTTTGCAATATTTTTCATCTTTTTCATTGATTTTTCAAATAATTCATCTACATACATTTTTCTTTTCCTTAATTTACTAATGTTTATACTGGTTCCACACTGTGGAACCACTCTATTCTTTATCTTCAAATTCTTCCTTTTGTTTTTCTATTTCTCTTGCTAATTCTTCTTCAGTTGGTAAATATAATTGATATTTTGACGCAAATAAATTCTTATTATCATTAAGAACAGAATATTTTACTATTGTATCTTTTTTATCTGAACACAATATAATTCCTATTGTTGGATTATCATCTTCTGCTTTTATTTCATTATCATAATATCTAACATAAAAATCCATTTGTCCAATATCTTGATGTGTTAGTTTGTCCAATTTTAGATCAATTAAAACGAAACATTTTAGCACATAATTGTAAAACACTAAATCAATATAAAAATTGTCGCCATCCACATCAATTCTTTTTTGCCTTGCTACAAAAGAAAATCCCCTACCTAATTCTAGTAAAAATTCTGATATATGTTCAAGCAAATTAGATTCTAAGTCTTTTTCTAAAAATCTTCTGTCTTTTATATCTAAAAATTCTAAAACATAAGGGTCTTTAATAAAGTCTTGAACTTTTTCCTTTTTCTCTAAAATATTTATTTCATTTTTTACTTCTTCTTTATGTTCTTCACTTGTTGATAAAAGCCTTTCATAATAAAAACTATTTATTTGCCTTTCTAATTGTCTAACACTCCAATTTGACTTTATTGTTTCTTCTAAATAAAAATTTCTTTTAGCCTCATTGTCTATATTCATTATTAAACGATTATGGCTCCAACTCAACTGGTTCCACAGTGTGGAACCACCTTTATACGTCAAGTAAAACTTTTTCATTTTCTTTAAACTTGGAACACTAAAACCTTGTCCAAATTCTCGAGTTAACTTTTCTGAAAACAATTTTAATATTTCATTTTGAGATGCCTCTAAATTATAGTTTTCAATTAATTCATTTATAGTAGAACCTATTTCAAAGTATAGTTCGACCATTTCAGAATTAATATTTTTCACAACATTTTGCTTTGTTTTTAATATTAAGTTATTTATTCTATCATAGTAATTTCCAAAGACTTGATTATTTTGTTCTATTAAATCAGCCATTTAATACCCTCCTTTGTATTTTGCCAATAACATTGGCAAAATTCGATATTTCATTAAAAAGTCTCCTCAAAATTTAATTATGTTCATTTTTTATATATTCTTTTGCACATTTTCTTATATCTTCCATCTTTTGTTTTGTATCATCATTTTTATACTCAATTCTATCTACAAGAATATCTATGTAATTATTTTCTTGCACATATTTTAAAGATATATCAAAATTTAGATCAAATATAAAAGCTATTACACAAATCCAATAGTCAATTATTGTTTTTCTATCTTCCAATTTTATACATTTGTGTTTCATAAATTCTTCATATACTTTTTGACTTACTACCTCATAATTTATAGTTTCCTTATTATATATTTTTGGAAACATATCTTCAAATTTATCATCTTGTTTAACTCTGAAATTATCAATCTTATCTGCATCTCTTATTATTTTACAATGTAGTAATTCAATATCATTTAAGTCGTCTTCTATTTTAAATTTATTATGATTATATATTGCTTTACTAATTATATTATCATATTTTCTATCTTCTATAAATTTTGTTATTAAGTTCTCTTCAAACAATACTTTTACGCCAAATTCTGCATGTTCTATTTTTTTATCACTGAACTCATTAAATTCTTTTATTTGCTCAAATCTTCCTATGTCGTGCAACAATGCTATTATTTTTGCAAGTTCGATATTTTCTTTATCTAGTTCTAGTCCTGTTGCTATATACTCACTTTTTTTAACTACTTCGTACGTATGTCTTATCTTTAATTTAATACTGCCATTTTCTAAATCATAGTCTTTTAAGTATTCTTTGAAACTTTCCTGTGCTTTTTTAAAATCAATCATTTCATTACCTTTCTTTATTTATATATTATAGTATTTCTATTATATCCAATGGATATATTTTATTTTTTCTAAGCATCTCTAATGTTCTTTTTATTAACTTTTCATCTCTTAAATCTTCGCAACCCATATTTTCTAATTCTTCTTTTGAAATCCATTTTACATCTAAAATTTCTTCTTTATTAAAAGATATTTTTTCTTCTAATAACTCTGTTGTAAAGGTTATTATCATAAATGTAGTGTTTTCTAATTCTCCACTCATTATTGGAAGCATATTTTTTAATCTAACTTTACATCCAGTTTCTTCAAATATCTCTCTAATAGCACCCTCAAATATTGTTTCTCCATCTTCTAAATGTCCTGCAGGGACATTCCATTTTCCATAACATTTCTTTTTTGCCTCTTTTACCATTAATATTTTGTTGTCTTTTTCAATAATTCCTCCTACAATAATTTTCATTGCAATTTTCCTCCTTAAATTTTATTTACATCTACTCCTAACCTTTTAAAATTTTCATTAATTCTGGTCATATCTCTATATTTTAAATATTGTTTTTAATTATTTCTCCTAATTCTTCATATTTATCTGTATATGAATGATCTGCACCTTTTATTATTTGAATGTTACAATCTTTAATATTATTATTCAAATATTTTTTTACCGTCTCAATATCTTGTGTTAATACACACTCATCAACATCTCCAAATACAACTAATATTGGAATATTAATTTTATTAAGTACTTCACTTTTTCCATCTTTTCTATCTCGATATCTTATAAAATCATTTTCACCTTCAGGCAAAAAGTCATTAAAATATGTTCCTGCTGCAATTTTTCCGTTAGCCATTACAGAGAAATCAATCAATTCTCTTTCTTTTCCTTCATTAACTAATCTTGTCGATTCTTTCTTTGCTATTTCATATTCTTTTTCATTTAAAAATTTCTTTCCTTCTGATGGTATATCACATGGAGCCAATAAAACTATTTTCTTTATACATTCATCATTCTTTTTGTTATAATAATACAAAACTTTATTACACCCATAACTATGTCCTTCAAGAATAATTTCTTTATATCCATTTTCTTTAGCATAATTTACTACGCCTTCAATATCTAAGACACAATCTTTAAATCTTTCTAAACTTCCACCAATAACAACACATTCTTTGCCTTTCCAAAGTTCTGTAATAAATTCCCTACCTCTATTATTAAAAGTTAAAAAAGCAAATCCTTTATCTGTATAGGATTTAGAAACACTATCAAGAAAATTATTTTCGTAAAAGTTTCCATTTAATCCATGAACATGTATAACTATTTTTTTACTAGTTTTATCTGGAGTATATAAAATTCCAGGCATCTGAATTCCATCAATAGAGTTTATTCTTACTAATTCTTGTTTCATTCTATATCTCACTTTCTATTATTTATTTCTCTCACTTCAATTGCTTCTATTTTACTAATTTGTGTTGCTCTACTGACCATGCTGGTGTACAAGTCATAGATATTATACAATATTCAGTATCATAATAATATTTCTCATTAGGCTCTATTAAAATAGAATCTCCTTTTGAAAAGTCAATTTTTTTATCTTCAAAGTTTAATGTTCCACTTCCTTCTATAACATAGATTAATTCTTTACTTACAAGATTCACACCATATCCATCATCAGGATATCTTCCACTAATTGTTGCTATACCCAAATCTATATCTTTGTCCATGAATGAATATTCTAATGTTTTACATTTATCACTATTTTTTCCTTTTAAAGCATTATCATATTTTATAACTTTCATTTTGTATCCGCTCCCTTTTAACAATTTGCAACGGAGCGTTGCAAATTTCGTATTTTCCTTATTTATATCATAAAATCAGTATAAAAACAATTATTTCCAGAAATTAATATAAAAGAGATTGCCACTTTTATATATAACAACCTCTTTGTATTATTTTCTGTTTAAATTTCTATCCTTTTTCTTTGTTTTAGTAATATCTTCTTGAGCTCTCTTCATTTGTGTTTCAATTTTTATAACTTCTTTAACTTTTGGTGTATCTTCTAAAATATAATTTGCTATTTTTAGATTTTTTCTATACTTATTTAGAATAGTAGTACATTCATCTCGCTTTGTTTTGTATTCTTTTATTAAATTATCATCTGTGCAATTTCTTAGCTTATTTCTATATTTTTGCCTTAAATTGGTAACACTTTCTATATCTTTTTCAGTTTGTGCAATATAGTTTTTTACATCATCTACTGTTTTTATTTTTTCTGTTACAATAAGTCTAATTTCATTAGAATATCATTGCATTTTTCTAACTTCTTGCTTCATTTCTGGAGATAATGGTTTGTAATTTTCTCGTTTTGGTATTAATCCTAATAAATGAAATAGTAATATAAAAAGTACATCAATTCCACTCATTTTACTAATATCTTTTAAATTTCCTTTATATTTATAAACTTTATATTTTGTATAATTCTTTTTTGGTTTCATCAATTTATAATATTCATCTTGCACATAACATGGATTTTGAAAAACTCTTTCTGCAATATTTTTCGGCAAATACTTTTCTCCTAACTGATACATTCTTACTGCTTTTTTATCATTTATTGAACGAATTGTAGGATATTTTCTATTATTATCATCATTTATAATATAGCCTTTTTTATACATTACCTTTTTAAATTGCGAATAGCTTACGCATATTTCCATTGCTTCATCCATAGCTTGTCCCATTAGATTATATTTGGTTGGCTCACCTCGTTTTTCTGCAAAATATATATTTCTTGGTGTTTTCCCTTTTGGCTTTTCTATAACTGTTAGTCCATATTCTCTGCATAATTCATCAGATAACTCTCTAAAATGATAATATGCTCCTTTATTACAATTAAATTTTTTACCTGTAAACATATTAACTGAATTTACTACAAAGTGATTATGATATGTGCCAGTATTAAAATGTGTTGCAACTATTACTTGATGCTCATTCCACATTTTTTCTGCCAGTTCTATTCCTATTTTATGTGCCAATTCTGGTGAAACTTCTCCAGTTTTGAAGCTTTGATATGCATGATAGGCAATATTTCCTGTGCATTTATCAAATCTATTCTGTACTGATGTCATTTCTTCATAGGCTGTTTCTTTATTACAATTTACTCCAGTTACATACATAGTCTTTTCATTTTTATCAATAGTTTTCTCATCATTTTCTGCATATTTTAGTACCTGTTTCAAATCAGAGAATATTGTTTTTTCTGGATTCTTTGCATAATTTACTACACGAGAAAGACTATCTTTAATTGCCCATATTTTCGTTGTTGCCATTGTCATCACCATCTTTTTTGTGATTGTAAATGTCTAAAAAATCACTTTGCATTTTTGCTATTTTCTCTTTTATTTCTTCATTACTCATATAAGGAAATTCATTTTTTAGTTCAACAATTCCTGCATAAATTTTACGAAGTTATTCATCTGGTATTTCATAAATTTTTTGTTGTAATCCAACTTTTCTTAAATAAGATGATAATTTCAAATTAGCCTTTTGGGCATTTTTCTGTAATTTTTTCTTTTCATTTTCGCTTACTCTAACATTAATTCCTATTGTTCTATTTCTCATATTTTTCCACATCCTTTTTCAAAAATTTTAGTTCATTTTTTATAAAAATCTTTTCATTTTATTTTTAATTTTTCTAATTTTAAGATAGGGGTTATAGGGGACAAAGTCCCCTTTCATCGTAAGATGTCGGATTTGTGGCAATACAAATCCTATGCTCGCTACACTTATAGACATCAAATTTGTATATACATTTCGTTCTGTAGTTCTACTAGCAATTTCTTATACATAAATTAGTTCATTTAATACAATTTCTTCTGCTTCATTTTTAAAATTGTTCATCATTCCTGCCCAATATAATTGATTAGTATTTTTCATTTCTTCTGTCAAATTATTCTCCTTTTTTAATTGCTCAACTATAAGATCAACTCTTGTTTGTGCTGTTTCTTGTATTTCTTTTAAATGCTTATTGAGAGTTTTGTTCATAAACATTATTATATATTCTGCTTTCTTATTTTCTTTTAAAAATTTCAACCTCATTCTTCCATACTTGTTTAAAATGATTTTTTCTTCTTTTTCTAAAACTAAATTAGGCATATAATAATCTCCTATTTTTGTATATTCAATTCCATATTTATTATCAATATTGTTTTCTTTTAATTCTTTATTTTCCATAATTTCAATTCCTCCATTTTTACTAAATTTTTTAACTAACTTTTTCTCGTTCTTTTACTCTAATTGCTCCAACAATTCTATTTGCTTTTTTCTGTGGGAACTTTTTATCATCTGTAATTAGTTCAACTAATTTAAAAAGCTTTTCTCCTTTTTCATTTATTTCATCTATTGTAAGATATTTTTTCTGATAACCTTTCTTTGGTTCATCTAATCTTGCAATCTCGTAATAAGATACTTCATAATATTCATTTAATTTATTGATATAGTCTTGTAATTCTTGCTTGTCCATCATAATTGTTGTTCTAACATCTTTACCTTTTTCATCTGCAATAGTCATATCAAACATTCCGTTTTGCATTAATTTATATACTGCTTCTATAAATGTTTTTCTTAATTTCATATTGACTAATTTGTAGTTTCCTTTTTTATCTTTTTCTATAGTAATACTTTCCAAAAACTTTGATATAAATTCTTGCTTTTCTTCTTTGCTTTTATTGTTCCATTCTGCCATTAGCATATCGTAAAATTTATTAGAACGAATTAACTTTTCTTTTTCTACATCTCTATCTGCCATTAAATGTTGTGGAGAAAAAGTTTGCTTATTCAAATCAATGGCTTCAATTCGCTTTTGTTCAAGCAAATTTAGCTTTTCATCAACTTCTTTATATTCTTTTGAAAATTCCTCTACATTAACAATTTCTTTTAAATATGCTTCTTTTATTCTGTTCTTTCTATTTTGTAATGATGATATTTCTTTATCTAGTTTGGCTGTATTTCGTTCTTTCTTATCTGCTAAAACAGGATAAAAGTATTTCTTTACTGTCATATCATATTCAATTAAGTCCATTATCATTGGCATAACCTGTTCTTCAATTAAGTCTTCACGAAGATAAATTTTACAATCTGTACAATGGTAATACATATATTTTCTCTTTTTACCACCAGTTCCTTTACATTGCATTATTTTGCCACATTTTGGACATATCATCTTCTGCATAAATATATAAACTCTATCTCTACAATATGCTCTTTGATTTTTCTCTTTTTGAATTTGAACATCTTCAAACATTGCTCTTGTTATTATTGGTTCTACAACATTAGGATATATTACAGGCTCTTTTCCTTGTTCTTTTGCGACTCTTTTAAATCTTTCGTAATCTCCTACATAAATTCTATTATTGATTATTTTTTCAATTTTAGAATCTTTCCATTTTTTTGGACTTAAAACCTTTTCTTCGTTTAGAATATTAGCTATTGTCTGATAACTTTTCCCCTCAAGATACAGATTAAATATTCTAACAATTATATCTTTTGTAGTTTCATCAATTCTCACTTTCTTTGTTTCATCTCTTTTGTAACCTAGTGGGCAAGTTCCGTGGAATATGTCCACATTTTATAGCACCTGTTAGACCGAATTTTGTTCTTTCGCTTACTATTTCAATTTCTAATTGTGATAAAACAGTTAGCATACGGACAAAAAATCTACCGATTAGCTGTGCTGGTGTTTACATCATCACGGTCGCAAACAAGATAACAATGATGTGTTTCTAAATCTGATATTAAAACCTCTAAATCTCTTACAGACCTTGTAACTCTATCTAGTTTATATGCAATAATATAATTAATTTTACCTGCTCGCATATCTTCTAGCATCTGCTGAAAAGCTGGTCTGTGTTCCATATCTTTGGCTGATATTCCTGCATCCTTATAAACTTTGTAAATCTTATAGTCCTTATACTCACAAAGTTGTTTTAACTTTTCCTCCTGTTCTCCTAAACTAAATCCTTCCCTTGCCTGATCTTCTGTACTTACACGAATATAAATTCCTGCAACTTTTCTTTCTTCATTCATTACAACATTACCTCCTTCTTTTAATGAATAGTAGAAAGACACCAAAAAAGTGCCACATAGCATATCAGCTTAGCTATTGACACTTTAAAGTTTTTATTTATTGTTTTAACTATCTCTATTTTTCTTTTAAACATAATTAATAAATCAATATAGTACATTTTTAAAAAAACTCTAAAATATCAGATGCCTTGCTTCTCTATGTTATGTATTCATTAAATTTTGATAGTGGATATTTATTTTCCAAACTATCTATGTAAAAGTAATCTTGCTCATTAAAGAATAAGTACAGTTTATCTTTAATAATTACTCTGTGTGGCTCTACATACGCTAAATTAGTATGTTCCACAATTCTTAAGGTACCATTGATAATTTCTGGTTTAACCTTTTTTATTTTGCAAGTCCATTCAATTTTAGAGAGTAATTCTTTACTCATATTGATTTCTTTTTTAATTATATGTAACATAATACCACAAAAACCTCCTTTTTTCAATATTTTTGGTCAAAAAAAGACCGTTTCTTTTGAAACGGTTTAAGATTTTTGTGTTCATCAAAATTTTTGTTGTCTTGAAATTAAGTTGTATCAAGGCTTTCAAAAAGTTCGACGAAAACTCGTCTTGGTGGGCAGGGAAGGATTCGAACCTTCGTACTCGAATGAGAACAGATTTACAGTCTGCCGCCTTTAGCCACTCGGCCACCTACCCAAATATAAAATTAAAATGGTGCTCCCTCAAGGATTCGAACCTTGGACCCACCGGTTATGAGCCGGTTGCTCTGACCAACTGAGCTAAGGGAGCATGCGCTTCTAATGTTTAGCACAAGTAAAAGTATAACTTATTTTTTTTTAATTGTCAATACATTTTTTTAATTTTCCAACAAGTTTTTTTATATTCTTAATCATAGGTCACATTTTTTAAAAAATATGTACTTTTAACATTCTAATTACTATATAAAAGAGCACGTCAAAGATATTTATTTTTTATCTTTTGCTCAATAGTGCTCTTTTTCAATATTTTATTTTTAATTTATATATACTATAAGTTTATTATTCCATCTATACACTCAATTTCACTTAAATTATTATTTCCATTTTTCCAACCTGTACTTTTATTTATATTATTCCACTCCTCCATCTTACCATCATACGTTATTTTCATTAAACTAGAACAATTTCCAAATATAGAATGTGAAATTTCAGTAACATTATTTCCTATCTTTACATCTTTTAATTTTCCACAGTTATAAAAAGCCTGCGTTTTTATACTATTACTATCTATTTCTACTTTTTGTAAATTTTTGCAATTTTCAAAGGCTCTTTGATCTACCAATTTTACTGATGATTGAATCTTGACTTTTGTTATATTGTCAGCATCATGAAATGCTGCATATCCTATTTCTTGAACTGTGTCTGGTATTATATATTCTTCACTATCTTTTCCTACAGGATATAAAATTATCTTTGTTGTATCTTCTGAATACAATACTCCATCAATCACTTTATAGTTTTTATTATTATCTCCTATTTCTATTTGCTTTAAGCTAGAACATCCATCAAAATTTCTATATCCATTAATCTTAAACTCTGTACTCTCAATTATAAATTCGTTTAATTTTGAACACCTACCAAAACATACACTATCTAAATTAGTAGTCGAATTATTTAATACTACTTTTTTTAAATTGTTACATGAATAAAAAGATTGTCCACCTATATTTTCTCCACCTATATATGCTTCCTCCAAACTCAAGCCTCCTTCAAAAGCTCTTGATTTAATTGAATTTACTTTTGTAGATATTTGAACTTTTTTTAAATTTTCAGCATAAGAAAATGCACTTTGACATATTTCTTCAACTGTATCAGGAACTACATATTCATCATCTTCTTTTCCTGTAGGATAAATTACTATCTTTTTTCCATCTATTGTATACATTACTCCGTCAATTACTTTATATGATTTATTATCTTGATTAATTTTTATTTCTTTCAATTTCGAACACCCTAGAAAATTTCCATATCCAGATAATTCTATTTTTTCAGATCTTATTACAAAATTCTCCAAATCTTTACAACCATAAAAAGCCTCTGCTTGTATTTCAGTAACATTTATTCCTAAAATAACTTTATTTAAATTATTGCATCCATAAAAGCTTAAACCTCCTATAATACCACTTGGTATATATACTTCTTTTAATTTAAGACAACTTTGAAAACATCTATCATTAATACTTTTTATTGTATTTGGTAATATTAATGTTTCTACAGTACTATTTCCATTAAAAGCAAATTTATCAATCTTCGTTACCATTTTACCTTTATATTTATCTGGTACTACTAAATTTTTCCCTGAAAATTTTCCAACTCCATTTCCTGCAGTAGTTGTTCCATCTCCTACCATATAAGATGTGATTTCTGCTTCATTATCTGTTATTTCTCCTTTTTCATTTAATCCCTTGAATACTAAATCATAATATTGTGGGTAATATTCTACATTAATTTCTTTATCTTCTAATATTTCACCTTCTAAAATATCATCTACTGTTTTATAACCATCTATTTCTGGTGATTTAATTGAATATTTTTTATTAGGCACTGTTATTATATATGGTTCTATTAATTTATTTCCTTCTTCATCTATATAATTTATTGTTAATTTTGGAGCATTTATAATTCTAGCTTCTTCTACCCATTGTCTTTCTTTTTCGTCTAATCCTATATATACTAATTCATCATCTATTACTTCTATCTTATTTTGATATTTTCTTGTAAAACTTGGTATTATTGTCTTTATTTCATCATATCCTCTTTTATTGAATTTGTCTTCATCATTTCTTTTTCCCTCTTTTTTCAAATAATCATCTGAAATAGAAATCATTAATTCTTCTTGGAAAGTTGCAATATCTGTTTTAAAACTTGCTTCTGTTCCTTTCCATATTATACTATTATCTCCTGTTAATGTTGCTATTGTTACTCCTGCTAAAATTAATAATACAATGATTGTTATCATATTCTGTTATGACTATTTTTTATCTAGCCAACTTTTATTAGTTCTTCTTCATCATTTAATTTTCTCATATAATTCTTTCAGTAGTATCTTTTCTCATTTCGGTTTGTTTTGAATAAAGTCTTGTAAAATCTTCATCTTCAAATAGTCCGTTATACTTATCTTCGTACAATTTATCTATTCTTTTATTCACATCTTTTATTCACATCTTTTAGTTTCTTTTCTAAAATAAGGATTTCATTTTTGACATTAAACCTATCTTTTAAGATTTTGTCTTTGGAAGAATTGGCTACTTGCATATACTTTGTTTCATCTAAAAATTCTTTACATCTTATTTTTACTTGCTCTATCACATAGTTTGTTAATTTTTCTAAATTATTACTATGCGGAGTACACAAATGTAAATGAGTATTACAAGCATAAGTATTGCACCTTACATAAAAAGTAGTTTTATTAGGATACTTTTGTGGTACTATACTTAATTTCTTGCCACATTCTTTACAAGTTAGTAATCCTTTTAATAGCCAATCATAAGACTTTGTTCTTACTCCTGTTCTACTTTTTATCAAATCTTGTACTATATTGAATGTTTCCTTATCAACTAATGGTTCGTGCATATCTTCTACAATTATTCTTTCTTCCATTGGCATTATCATTACTTTCTTACTTTTATAATTGATTTTCTTGACATTTCCATTTGATACACTTCCTAGATAAGTTACATTTTGCAATATTCTTTTTACTGTGTTTCTATTCCAACCTCGTTTTATTCCATTTTTTCTAGTATGGTTATTTCAGACAAATTTCTGATGGAACTAAAACTTTTTCATCTGTTAGAATTTTCCCTATTTCTGTAGGTGTTTTTCCATTTCTAGCCAATATAAATATTCTTCTAACTATCGGTGCAGTATCTTGGTCAGGTACATAATGATTATGGTCTAATGGATCTTTCTTATATCCGATAAGTAGGATAAGTAGTCATTGCTTTTCCCTCTTTTGCTCTTGTTTTTTTACCATTTCTTATTTTCTTTGAAGTATCTCGTAAAAAACATTCATTAAAAAATGCTTTAAATTGTGTTATTTCTTCAGATGACTCTGCATTTCCTGTATCAATATCATCATTTACAGCTATAAATCTTACACCTTTTTCAATAAAGTATTCTTCCAAATAGTAAGATATTTGACTTGATAATCTTCCAAACCTAGATAAGTCTTTTACAATTACCATATTTATTTTTTTGTTTTCAATGTCCTTTATCATTCTATTGAAGTCTGGTCTATCAAAGGTTGCTCCTGAAACTCCATCATCAGTATAGTGGTCATATATAAAAATATTTCTTTCCGTGAATAGCTATTTATGGTTTATAAATTCAGTTATATATAAATTATCAACCTATTGCTATTCAACATAAATTTCTTAAATTCTTGATAAATAAAATCATTTTATATCCCTCTTTCTAATTTTGAGTAAAAAAATATACCTTGATAACTCAAAGCATACTAACTATACATATATTTTATTACTTTTAATCATATCTGGATTAACTATATCACTAACTCTTTTAGCTACATTATAACCAGCTCTTATTTCATCTTTTAATAGTAAATCACTTGTATTTTTATCATAGTCGTATGCACTTCTGTTCCATTTTGCATATTTTATATCACTCACTTTCTTTTTAGTAGATAAGAACTTGTTATCATTATTTATTAGTGTCAATAACTTTTGATAATCTTGTTTTTCTTCTCTTTCTTTTTCTCTTTTGTTTTGTGCATATATTAGTTTTTGAGTTTTCTGCTTTTCTTTGTTGTCTTGTTTTCGTGCTTCTTTCTCTTGAATATATCTTGAATCCTTTTGAATTATTTTTGTTATATAAGGCATTCTAACATCTAATTTCTTGGCTATATCTACTGGTTTTAAATGCTTTTCAAAGAATAATTCAATTATTTTGTCTTTTGTACCTTTGCTGCCTAATTTGTGTTTTATCTTTCTCACCTCCATCTTTTTAAAAATTTTCTATCTCTTGCAAACTACAATTTCACACCTTAAATATAAAACAAAACAATAAAAATAATTACTTTTTGTGTTGTTAATAGTTCGCTTAAAATCTTAAACACATTGTTATTACAATACTTTAAATTAATTTAGTTAATTTTTTATCCACAACTTTTAGCAATAGGTTTTAGAAGAAGTATTGTATTTATATTGGTATTATAGTATAATAATTATAGAATGTCAATAACAATTTATTATTTTCTTTAGATTGTTTATCATTTTTTATAAAATTTTATTTTTAGAAGGGAGATAAAGAACTATGGAATTGCCAGAAGTAACCTTTTTTGATGATTTCTACTTTTGGTTTAATACTGAAACTAAAAAAGAATATTATGCTACACCTTTATATTTTTATAAAGCTGATTACCATTTAGATACTGAAAATAAATTACAAGATGTTTATTATAAAGAAACAGAGAAAACAGATAATGGATTAAAACACCCAGCATCAATATATTTTCCATTTTACGAAAAATTTGGGCTATTATTATTAAGATTTCTAAATTCTGATTTATCTAATTATGAAACAGCAAATAAAACTTTCTTTTATGCTTATGGATTTGAAATATTAAAAGATTTAGATAAAGATTATAAATTTGAATTAAGTAATAACTATGGTAGTAATGAGAACTATTTAAAAGCTACAAATAAAATATTTGAAGATTTACAAGGTAACTTAATTGACTTACAACAAGAGTTAATAAAAGCAGTTACATATATTTATAATTTAAATAATAATAAAGCATTAGATAAGTATACATATTCTGAAAGATTTGCTGTTTACTTAATAAAGAGAATGGGAAAATTGTATTCATACTATAAAAATGATTATATTATGAGAGATAGCTACTCAAGAAAATATGATGAATTTTCAAATAATAGTGACTATGAAATACTTGAATCATTAAATACAAAAAATATGCTAATTTCAATGAGTGATACACACAAAAGTAATGATCTATCAAGTATTTGTTATGCTATACTTGAAGAACTTTCAAAAACATCTAATTACCCAATTAAAAAATGTCAAAATTGTGAAATGTACTTTATTCCTACTTCCAAAGTAGATGAAATTTATTGCGATTATCCTAAAGAGAACTCAAAATCTTGTAGAGATTTAGGAGCTTTCCAATCTTATACTGAAAGATTAAAAAATAATAAAGCTATGGGCGAATATAGAAGAACTTATCAACAAAAATTTATGCAGGTTAGAAAAGATAAAAATAACGCTAAACTATCTATAGACTTTGAAACTTGGAAGAAAAAAGCTAAAGAAAAAATTAATGATATGAAAAAAGGTAAACTTACTGAAAATGAAGTTTATGAGTGGATTTTGAAGAATAAATAGTAAACTAAAAAAGACCAGCAAAGGTCTTTTTTAGTTTATTTTATATCTTTGTAATTATTATATTTTTTATACATAATTATAGCAATTAATGTTATTGTTAGAATACTAATTATTGTTAATGTTATATTAACCCCTGTTTGTGGTAATTTTCCATCAGCAACAGTATTATCTGCAGTCTTTTCAGAAGTAGTCTCTTTATTAATTACCGTAACATTACAAGTAGCTTTTTTTGTACCATCTTCTGTTGAAACAGTAATTATAGTATTTCCAATGCTTTTTGCTGTTACTTTTCCATTCTCAACAGTCGCAACTTTTTCATCACTACTTGACCATATTACTTTTGTAAATTGAGACATTTCAATAAAACTAACTGTTAAAGTTTCACTTTCATCTTCTTTTAGTGATAGCTCATTCTTATTTAAATGAATAGAACCCATTGTTGTTGTAGGAGGTTCTTCACTACTAGATAAAGTTTTAAACTCTATTCCATTTTGTTGAGCATATGTTTGTGTTGTAGAGCCCTCATATCCATATAATACTAAATTAGAAGAGCCATATTCAAATACTCCTGATGCATAAGTAATATCTGTAGAATAAACTCTTACTCTTTCTAAGTTAGAACAGATACCTAAAGCACGTGAGTCAATTGATTTTACATTCTCAGGAATATCAAATTCTGTAAAGCCAGCTTCTTGAAATGTACTATTTGCAATACTTTCAATCTTAGAAGGTATATTTATTGATTTTAATTTACTACATTGTATAAAAGTTTGCATATCAAGAAAAGTTAAACTTTCTGGTAATTTCACTGTTTCTAGATTTGTACATTTCGCAAATGCTAACAATTCTATTCTTTCAATTCCCTCACTAATTACAAGATTTTTTATTGTATGCCCATTAGTTGAATTTCTACTTTCATCAAAAGCATGTGAACCAATGGTTACAACATTATGACCATCTATTGTACTTGGAATTGTTAAATTGCTTTCAGACCCATTATATGCTGTTATAGTTGCATTTCCATTAGCATCAAGAATGTAAGAAAAATCAGATGCACCATAAGATTTTATTGTAAATACAACAATAATAAATAAACTAATCAATAAAGTTCTATATATAATTTTTTTCATTATTAATCTCCTCCATTTTTATTTTACAATATAATTTAATTTTTTACAATAAAAATTAAATATTT
>OLNY01001640.1_pt1 | contig 17271 bp, 15 predicted proteins | sample 1671981 | NCBI WGS metagenome assembly OLNY01 (sample SAMEA3136632, study PRJEB25190) | human gut metagenome | biome: human gut; feature: human-associated habitat; material: faeces | place: Austria | collected 2013
TGCGCAGTGCACTTTAGAGATTCAATTGGTTCAATGCCTTAACTTAATGACATTGAGATGAAGGTTCACTTTTTCTTTTACATCTTTATATCACTCTTTGAGTAAACACTTAATGCAAGTGTTGATAAGTTATGTAGATATGCTGTAGAAGAAGGTGGCAATATACCAAGAATTCCTAGTGCAATCAATGTAGAATTGATTGTCATGATTTTGTGGTAATTTCCTTCAATTCTATTTTCCAGCTTTGTACTCAAATTTCGTAAAGCTGCAATTTTTGTGATATCATCTGCCGGTACAGTAATATCTGCAATTTCACGTGTGATTTCAGCACCATTTGATATCGCAACCGCAACATCTGCTTCACTCAAGGCAAGCGCATCATTGATACCATCACCAATCATGATTACTTTCTTCCCATTACTCTTTTCTTTACGTACAAATGTTGCTTTATCTTCTGGCAATACTTCAGAATAATATGCATCCATTCCTACTTTTGACGCAACAGCCTTTGCGGTTCTTTCAGAGTCTCCAGTCATCATCACAAGATTATGTAAACCACTCTCATGTAAAGAATGTATCAGTTGTCCACTTTCTTTTCGAATTGGATCTTCAATGAGAATTACCGCAACAAGTCGATTTCCAATTGCCATGTATAAATGTGAGTATTCATCTGGAATATTGTTGAACTTTTCTTCTTCACCTTCTGGGATAATACACTTTTCATCTTCGAACAAGAAGTGATGAGATCCAATCAGAACCTTCTTTCCATTGATAGAAGAAACAATTCCATGAGCAACAACATATTCTACTTTTGAATGCTTTTCTTCATGCACAAGACCTTCATCTGCAGCAGCCTTAACAACTGCATTTGCAATGGAATGTGGATAATGTTCTTCAAGACACGCGGCAAGCTTCAGCATTTCCTTCTTGTCATTTCCTTCAAAGGTAACAATATCTTTCACCTTTGGTGAAGAAACAGTTAAAGTACCGGTCTTATCAAAGACAACCGTATCAGCCTGACTTACTGTCTCCATATACTTTCCGCCCTTGATCACAATTCCCATGTTAGAAGCCTGTCTCATCGCAGATAATACCGCAATTGGAATCGACAGTTTCAATGCACATGAGAAATCAACCATCAAAACAGAAAGAGCTTTGTTCGTATTTCTTGTCAGTGCGTAAGTTAACGCTGTACCTATTAGAGAATAAGGAACAAGACGATCTGCCAATTCTGTAGATCGATTTTCAAAATCCGACTTCATTTTTTCAGATTCTTCAATCATATTGACAATACGATCATATCTGCCACTGCCACTGATAGAAGTCACTTCAACAATGCACTCACCATCTTCCACAACTGTACCCGCAAAAACCGGTTTACCAGCATCTTTATTCACAGGCAAAGATTCTCCCGTCATAGAAGCCTGGTTTACTTCCGCATTTCCTTTCACAACAATGCCATCCAATGGAATCATATTACTTGTACGGACAACGAAACGATCACCTTTTTTAAATTCATTTACAGCTACAAGTACCGTCGCACCATCATCAAGTACTTTCCATGCTTTTTCCACATTCAATGACATACTGCGTGCAAGATCATCAACACTCTTCTTGTGTGTCCATTCTTCTAATATTTCTGAAAGTCCAAGCAGGAACATCAAGTCGCCTGCAGTATCAAAGTCGCCACGAAGCATACTAATCAAGATTGTCGTTGCATCCAATACGCTCACTTCAATATTTCCCGCAAGCAGCGCCTGTACACCAGGCACAATAAATTTCCAGCTCTTCGCAAAAGAAATTGCACTTCTTAAAGGAAGTGGAAAAAACATTCTTGTTACTGCACGCTTTAACGTGTGATAAATGACTTTATCTTCGTATTCTCTTGCAAGTTCACGTCCAGTATGTTCAGGAACAACATCTGTATTCTCTTCATAATAAAAAGAAGAAAGCAGAGAAATAATGTTCTGTCTATCCGTATCAAACAGAACAATGACATCTGATGTTCTGTCATTGACCTTGACATCTTTTACGCCTGTCTGCTTCTTTAGATAGTATTCTAGAATATCTGCCTGTTCCAGTGTCATTCGATACTGAAGCATATGTACACGCATGCGTCCCTTTGATTCATGTAGAATCTGACACTTCATAGATTACGCGTCTTTCTCTTCACAAGATTCAAGAAATGCTTTTGCATCAGCAATCATTTTTGCTTCTTTTGCCTGTGCTCTTTTTTCGTTGATTTCTTTTGCATCAACGCCAATATCTTCACAGTTTTCTTTTAATGCTGTATAAACTTTTGCCACTTCATCAACACCTCTCATAGCAGCAGCTGTACAATGTGTGTAAAGCTTTTTTGCATCATCACTTGTTAAAATCTTTACACCAACTGTTCCAAGTAAAACACCATATCCAACCAGTCTCGCACTTAATAAATTCATCTTTATACCTCCTGCCGTTTCACGGTTTTATCAAAAACAAATTATAAAACCAAACTTGCGTATTCGTTAGTCTAACATTTACTTTTTCACTTTGTTAGCTAACATTTCAGGCTGATAAAGAATGATTCACACCTGAAAAGACACAGGCTCTTTTACAAACCTGTGTCTTTTTCATTTACCAATTATTTAAAGTACTCAACAGCACTCTTGAAGATTTCATTTTCTAGATTCTTATCTGGAATATTAACATACATGTTGTCACCACTTCTTTCAGAGTGACCCATCTTGCCAAATACTCTTCCATCTGGTGATGTAATACCTTCAATTGCTAAATAAGAATTATTAGGATTGAATCTAACATCACTTGTAGGATTGCCATCTAGATCAACGTACTGTGTAGCAACCTGACCATTTTCAATGAGCTGCTGCAGTACATCATCATTTGCAACAAATCTACCTTCACCATGAGAAATTGCTACAGTATGAATTTCACCTGGCTTTGTGTGTTTTAACCAAGGAGACTTATTGGAAGCAATTCTAGTTCTAACAAGCATAGACTGATGTCTGCCAATTGTATTGAATGTTAATGTTGGGCAGTTTTCATCTGTATCAATGATCTTTCCAAAAGGAACAAGACCCAACTTGATCAAAGCCTGGAAACCATTACAGATACCACACATCAAACCTTCACGGTTATCAAGTAAATCCGTTACGGCTTCTTTTACCTTAGGGTTTCTAAAGAACGCTGTAATGAATTTCGCAGAACCTTCAGGTTCATCACCACCAGAGAATCCACCAGGGATTGCAATAATCTGTGATGCATGAATCTTTTCAGCGAATGCATTTGCACTTGCTTCAATATCTGCACTTGTCAGATTCTTGATAACAAAGATTTCACACTCAGCGCCAGCTCTTTCAAAAGCATGTGCTGTATCCCATTCACAATTCGTTCCTGGGAATACTGGAATAAGTACATGTGGTTTTTCCACTGTATAGCTTGCATGTAATGTTTCGCTAGCTTCATAGTTGATTGGTTGAATTTCCTGCTTTGGGTTAACGTCTGTATATGGGAATACAGGCTGAAGCTTATCTTCATATGTCTTCTGTAATGACTCTAGATCAACTTCACCTTCATTGGATACGATCTTGTATGCATCGATTGTTCTACCAAGTAAAGTACCTTCTTCTAAAGTTCCATCAACTTCTACCATGAATGCACCATAGCATTTATCAAATAAATCATCTACAACAAAGGAAGGATCTAGTTCAAACCCAATCTTGTTACCTAATGCACACTTGAGAATACCTTCTGCAAGTCCGCCATTTTCCAATGTCCATACAGATAATGCCTTCTTATCTTTAATGATAGATTCCATCGCATCAAATGTATTTCTAACACTTTCCCAGTCTGGATTGCCATATGCATCATAAGAAGGTTTCAATACATAAACATTATGTCCAGCACCCTTCCATTCATCAGATACAGCTTCACTAGCCTTACATGTAGAAACAGAGAATGCAACTAATGTAGGTGGAACATCAATATCTTCGAATGTTCCAGACATGGAGTCTTTTCCACCAATTGCACCAATTTCTAATTCCCGCTGTGCTTTTAATGCACCAAGTAAAGCAGAGAATGGCTGACCCCAACGCTTAGGATCTGTATACATATGACCAAAGTATTCCTGGAAAGACATCCATGCATGATGATAAGAACCACCTGCAGCTACGATCTTGGCAATGGAAGAAATGACAGATTCCTGTGCACCTGTAAATGGATTTTCACTCATTTCATATGGATCAAATCCCCAAGCCATCAAAGAAGCAGTATCTGTTTCCGCATTCAATACTGGAATCTTTGCACACATTGCCTGTGCTGGTGTTAACTGTGTCTTTCCACCAAATGGCATTAAGACTGTACCTGCACCAATTGTAGAGTCAAATCTTTCCACAAGGCCCTTCTGGGAACAAACATTCAAGTCAGATGCCACTGCTTCCATTCTTTCCGCAAATGGTTTTGTTTCCATAACGACCTGCTTCTTGCCATGGTCTTCAACCTCAACATCTGTATAACGCTTTGCACCATTTGTATTCAAGAATTCTCTTGAAATGTTAACAATATCAACACCATCAAGATACATGATCATACGAGCTTCTTCTGTTACTTCTGCAACAACAGTAGATTCCAGATTTTCATCACTCGCAAGTTTCTGAAAATGATCTGCATCTTCTTTTCTAACAACAACTGCCATTCTTTCCTGAGATTCTGAAATAGCAAGTTCTGTTCCATCAAGACCTTCATATTTCTTAGGAACCTTATTTAAATCAATATGTAATCCATCCGCAAGTTCACCAATCGCAACAGATACACCACCTGCACCAAAGTCATTACATCTCTTGATCAGCTTTGTAGCTTCAGGGTTTCTAAACAGTCTCTGCAGTTTTCTTTCTTCAGGTGCATTACCCTTCTGTACTTCTGCACCGTCTTTCGCCAAAGAATCAACATTATGAGATTTCGAAGAACCTGTAGCGCCTCCGCATCCATCTCTACCAGTCTTTCCACCTAGCAGGATAACAACATCTCCTGCTTCCGGTCTTTCACGAACAACATTTTCACTTGGAGCTGCTGCAATGACACCTCCAACTTCCATTCTCTTAGCAACGTATCCTGGATGATAGATTTCAGTGACATGCCCTGTAGCTAAGCCAATCTGGTTACCATAAGAAGAATAACCAGCAGCTGCTGTTGTAACAATCTTACGCTGAGGAAGCTTTCCTTCTAATGTATCTTCAATTGGGAGTAATGGATCTGCAGCACCCGTTACACGCATTGCCTGATAAACATAGCTTCTACCAGACAGAGGGTCACGAATTGCGCCACCTAAACATGTAGCTGCGCCACCAAATGGTTCAATTTCAGTAGGATGGTTATGTGTTTCATTCTTGAACATCAATAGCCACTCCTGATCTTCACCATCAACATCAACCTTGATTCTTACAGAACAAGCATTGATTTCTTCAGATTCATCCAAGTCTTTCAACTTACCATCTTTCTTAAGAGCCTTGACGCCAATTGTTGCAAGATCCCACAAAGAAAGTGGCTTTTCTGTTTTTCCCGCGTAAACTTCTTTACGCAAATCAAGATAAGCATCATATGCTTTCTTGATATTTTCATCCTTGATATCAACATTGTTGATAATTGTATTGAATGTTGTATGACGACAATGATCAGACCAGTATGTATCAATCACTTTAATTTCAGTGATTCTTGGATCTCTCTTTTCTTCGTTCTTGAAATAATCCTGCAGGAACTTGATGTCTGCAAGATCCATAGCCAAGCCATTTTCACTTCTAAATGCTTCCAGTCCTGCTTCATCTAAATCAATAAAACCATCCAGGATTTCAGGTAAAGCTGGTTTTTCATAATTCTGATGAATTGTTTCAGGTTTTTCTAAAGAAGCTTCTCTTGCTTCTACTGGGTTAATCAAAGTCTTCTTGATCTTTTCTTTATCTTCTTCTGTAAGATTACCCTTGATGTAATACAAACGCGCACTGCGGACTTCAGGCTTTTCCTTCATTGTAGCAAGTTGAATACATTGAGAAGCAGAGTCTGCTCTTTGATCAAACTGACCAGGAAGATATTCAACAGCGAGTACCCATTCATCATCTTCAGCAACAGGTGCTTCTTCATAAAGTGTATCTACCTGTGGTTCAGAAAGAATTGTTCTTTCTGCCATTTTAAAATCTTCTTCATCAATATTTTCAAGATCATAGCGATTGATGACTCTTACATTTCTTACATCATCATTTAACAAAGCAATCTTCAGATCACTCTTCACACCATTTGCTTCTGTAGCGAATGGCTGTTTCTTTTCCACAAAGCAACGATATACGCTCATTTACTTTCTCCTATTTCTTTCCAATATCTGTACGATAATGCATCTTGTCAAAGCCAATTTCCTTTACAGCTTCATATGCTTTATCTAATGCATCTTGCAAGGTAGCGCCCTTAGCAGTAATGCCAAGTACTCTTCCACCATTTGTATAGAATTTACCGTTTTCCTTCTTTGTTCCAGCATGATATACGATGACACCATCATGCTGGCCATTTTCATCTAAGCCATGGATTTCAAATCCCTTTTCATATTTCACAGGATATCCACCACTTGCTTCTACAACACAAGCACAAGCTTCTTCACTCCACACAACATCAACATCTTTTAATGTTCCATCGTGACATGCTTTCATGATTGTAAGTAAATCAGAATTCAACAAAGGTAATACAACCTGTGTTTCAGGATCTCCAAATCTACAGTTATATTCCACAACACGTGGTCCCTTTGGTGTAAGCATTAAACCAAAGTACAGACATCCTTTAAATGTTCTGCCTTCAGCATTCATTGCTTTCACTGTTGGAAGAAAGATTGTTTCCATACATGTTTCCGCAATTTCTTTTGTGTAATAAGGAGAAGGTGCAATTGTTCCCATACCACCAGTATTGAGACCCTCATCATTATCATATGCACGCTTATGATCCATAGAAGAAATCATTGGCTTCACAACATTACCATCTGTAAATGCTAGAACAGATACCTCTTTACCTGTCATAAATTCTTCCACAACAACTTTATTGCCACTCAAGCCAAACACATGTTCAACCATCATTTCACGTAAAGCAGTTTTAGCATCATCCAGTGTTTCACAAATCAATACACCTTTGCCAAGTGCAAGACCATCTGCTTTGATGACAATTGGAAATGTATTCTTTTCTTCCATGTAATGTAAAGCTTCTTTCTCATTGTCGAAAGTTTCATAATCCGCAGTAGGAATTCCATACTTTTTCATCAGATCCTTAGAGAAAGCTTTACTTGCTTCAATGATTGCTGCATTGGCTTTAGGACCAAAGCAAGGAATTCCTGCTTCTTCCATCTCATCTACCATACCTAATGCTAGTGGATCATCTGGCGTAACAACACAGAAATCAATGGCATTTTCTTTCGCAAATTTCACCATGTTTTCTTTATCTGTTGCCTTGATATCAACACATTCTGCATCTGCACTGATACCACCATTTCCTGGCGCACAATAGATTTTTTCAATTTCTTTATTTTCTTTCAATTTACGGATCACAGCGTGTTCTCTTCCGCCAGATCCAACAACTAATAATTTCATTGTTCTATACCTTCTTTATTAATGATGGAACAATCTAACACCATTAAATACAAGTGTCATATTGTATCGATTGCATGTATCAATGACATTGTCATCACGAATAGAACCACCTGGTTCAACAATGAATTCAACACCACTCTTGTGTGCTCTTTCAATATTATCTCCAAATGGGAAGAAAGCATCAGATGCTAAAGAAACACCATTCATCTTGCTTAGCCATTCCTTCTTTTCTTCCTTTGTGAGTACTTCAGGCTTTGTTTCAAAGAAGTTTTCCCATGTACCATCTCTTAATACATCTTCATATTCATCAGAGATATATACATCAATTGTGTTATCGCGATCAGCTCTACGAATTCCCTGTTTAAATGGTAATGCCAATACCTTTGGATTCTGTCTCAGCCACCAGTTATCAGCCTTATTTCCAGCAAGTCTTACACAATGGACACGACTTTGCTGACCAGCACCAATACCAATACACTGACCATCCTTTGCATAGGCAACAGAGTTAGACTGTGTATACTTCAATGCAATTAAAGCAATCATCAAATCTCTTTTTGCACTCTCAGGAAGATTCTTATTTTCACTGATGATATTTGTTAATAAAGATTCATCAATCTTGATATTGTTTCTACCCTGTTCAAATGTAATACCAAATACCTGTTTATGTTCAATTTCTTCTGGAACATAGTCAGGATCAATCTGAACAACATTGTAGTTTCCCTTTTTCTTCTGACGCAGAATTTCTAGTGCTTCTTCTGTAAAGCCAGGCGCAATCACACCATCAGATACTTCCTTCTTTAGAAGTCTAGCAGTATCTGCATCACACACATCAGAAAGTGCAGCCCAGTCACCATAAGAAGACATACGATCTGCACCACGTGCTCTTACATATGCACAAGCAATCGGAGACAATTCTTCCTCATCTACGAAATAGATCTTACGATCCGTTTCACTCAATGGAAGTCCAACTGCAGCACCTGCAGGAGAAACGTGCTTGAAAGAAGCTGCTGAAGGAAGACCTGTTGCTTCTTTGAGTTCTTTTACAAGCTGCCAACTGTTTAATGCGTCTAAAAAGTTGATATAACCTGGTTTTCCATTTAATACTGTCACTGGTAATTCACCATCTTCTACATAGATACGAGATGGTTTCTGATTTGGATTACATCCATACTTCAAAGCAATTTCCTTAGCCATGTTCTTTCTCCTTCTTACTTATTCTTATTGAAAATCATTGTTTTTGTTTCGCCTGTTTCAATATTCATATGACATGTATATAAAGAAACCTTATTATCTTCATTCAATGCTTCCCATACATGATTTGCCCATTCATCAAACTTTTCATGAGCCATATCCCAACGAATTGGTTCTCCTTCAAAAGAAGGAATTGGATTACCATTTGTCTTATATGTTGTAATCAAATGCCCAACACCATTTTCTGCTTCTGGATATTCAAAGAAATAACGGCCAACTGCACTGCCTTCAAGATTCATACTCTTTAAGATTGACATCTTATAGCCAGCACCTTCTACAAGTGCAGAAATTCTTGGAGTCCAGTTTGGTCCATCTGGTTCAAATGTTCTTGTACGTAATGCATCTTCAAAAGTCTTACCTTCTTTTAATGCATTCCAGATTGTATCTGTCTGATCACCATTTGTAACGATTGTCTTGTTTTCAAGCTTTCTAACCGGGTGATAAATAATCAATGAAGGATCTTCCATCTTACTTGAATCAAATGCTTCTGTTCTGATGCCATCTTCTGTTTCCAGGAATACTCTATTTCTAGAATTGCTGCTTCTTCCCATGATCCAGTAAGCAATACGAATATTTTTTCCACATGGAGTTCTGCCAATTGCGATACCACGACCTGGGTATTCGTTATTCTTCAAGTAATCCATTAAATCAACGCTCATTTGTTTTCTCCTTCATCTAATTGTTTTGCAATATCTTCACAGGCTTCTGGCAATAAGATCCATTCCGCCTGTTCCATAACTCTTCTCTGTAACGTTTCTGCAGTATCTCCATCTTCAATAGATACTGCTTTCTGCTTTAGAATTCTTCCACCATCTGGAATTTCATTGACAAGATGTACTGTAGCACCTGTCACTTTCACACCTCTAGCAAGTGCAGCTTCATGCACTTTCAATCCATAGAAACCTTTTCCACAGAAAGAAGGAATCAAAGATGGATGAATGTTGATAATTCGATCTCGATATGCCTGGATCACTGTTTCTCCTAAGATACTTAAGTAGCCAGCTAATACAACCATATCAATATTGTGTGCATGTAGTGTTTCTACAATTGCTTTATCAAATGCATCCTGATTCTCATATGCTTTACGTTTCACAACAACAGTTTCAATACCATTATTTTCAGCACGCTCTAGAGCATATGCAGAATCATTAGAAGCAACGACCAAAGTAATTTTTCCGTGTGGGATCTTTCCAGCCTTTTCAGCGTCGATCAGTGCCTGTAGATTTGTTCCTCCACCAGACACCATGACTGCGATGTTTCTCATTCAATCACCACAGAGTGATCACCCTCACTCATTTCACCAATGACACTTGCCTTGATACCAAATTCATTCATCAATGCAATTGTCCTGTCAGCATCTTTACCATCAACAATGACAGCCATACCTACACCCATATTGTATGTATTAAACATATCATGTTCAGCAATATTTCCCTTTTCCTGAATGAGTTTAAAGACAGGCAATACTTCCCAGCTTCCCTTATGAATCACAGCATTCAGATTATCACCATATGCACGTGGCAGATTTTCATAGAAACCACCGCCTGTAATATGAGAAATAGAATGTACATCTACTTCTTCTAACAGCTTCAAGATTGGCTTAACGTAAAGCTGTGTTGGTTCTAGCAAAGCTTCTCCTAATGTCTTGCCATTTAATTCATCCTTGTATTTTCCAAGCACTTCTGCATTATCAATATCAAAGACTTTTCTAACAAGAGAGAAACCATTGGAATGTACACCAGTAGATGCTAAGCCAACGATAACATCACCCTTCTTAACATTCTTCTTATCTAAGATATTCTTTTCATCTACAATACCAACTGTAAAACCAGCAAGATCATATTCTTCTTCTGGCATCATACCTGGATGTTCAGCAGTTTCACCACCAACAAGTGCACACCCACTTTCAACACATCCATCAGCAATTCCCTTTACAATTGTGGCAATCTTTTCAGGAACGTTTTTTCCACATGCGATGTAGTCCAAAAAGAATAATGGCTTTGCACCAGCACAGATAACATCATTTACACACATTGCAACGCAATCGATACCAATTGTGTCATGCTTGTCCATCAAGAAAGCAAGCTTCAGTTTTGTACCAACACCATCTGTACCAGAAATAAATACTGGCTTTTCATATCCTTTGAGATCTGGAGCAAATAGACCGCCAAATCCACCAATACCACCAAGTACACCTGGGATTTCTGTACGCTTTACATCCTTTTTAATGAGTTCAACAGATTCATAGCCGGCAGTAACATCTACACCAGCTTCTTTGTAAGCATTTGAATAACTTTTTTCCATGTCTTATAGCTCCTTGATCTTTTCTTGTATTCCTGCGTCTTTCTTTAAGACAGCTTCACTTTGCTTCTTTCTATCTTCAGCAATCTTTTCAGCTAAAGATTCATCAGATAATGCAATGATTTCTGCGGCAAGATATGCTGCATTCTTGCTTCCATCAATTGCCACTGTTGCTACTGGGATTCCACTAGGCATCATGACAGTCGCAAGTAACGCATCTGTTCCTTCTAGAACTGCTGATTTTAATGGAACACCAATGACTGGTAATGTTGTATGTGCAGCAAGAACACCTGCTAAAGCAGCAGCCATGCCTGCACCTGCGATAATGACGCCAAATCCATTATCTTTTGCATTTGTTGCGAATTCAGCAGCCTGCATAGGAGTTCTATGTGCAGAATATACATGTACTTCATAAGGAATTTCATAACCTTCTAATACTTTGACAGCTTTTGCCATAACTGGCGCATCAGAATCACTACCCATAACAATTGCGACTTTTTTCATTTTATCCTCCTCTAGTAGAATCAAAAACAGCTAACGGAGTAATTCCATCAGCTGTTATTTTCATCGTTATTTAGACAGTTTGATACCGCAGATAAGATTGGATAGTTTACTAGCATCCAAATCTGTAATGTTATTTGTTGTTCTCAAAGATGTGACAATTAATTTCATTAGTTGTTTTCCTTCCTCTGATACACAATAAATACTACGGTTCAAAGACGCTATTATGTTATTAGAAAATAGAAAAAAAGTAAAGGAATAATGTCTCTTTCATACATTTTTCTCTAACAATTTCTGATATGTCAGATTGATAAAGAATGCACCAAGTGGAGCAGTTAATAAAATTGCACACACTGCAACTGTTAATACAATATTTCCACAAGATAATCCCATTGCTAAAGGAATAGAACCAATGGCTGCCTGTACTGTTGCTTTTGGTGTATAGGCAATCATACAAAAGAGTCTTTCTTTTCTTGTTAATGATGTTGAAGTAACACAAAGATACACACCAGTCATTCTTAAAATCAAAGCTAGTACAATGATTAAAATCGCACTCGTACCTGCCTTTAATGCATATGTTGGATCCACTGCTGCACCTACAAGCTCAAACAATAATATTTCCGCAACAATCCACAATTGAGAAAATTTATTGGATAAGTTAACAGATATCTGTTCTCTTTCAAAATGAATCATTGCACTCATTGCCATGATTGCAAGCAATCCGGAATATCCAAAATAGCCAGTACATACATCTTCTGCTTTCACCAGAATAAATGACAAAGATAATAACACAATCACTTTAACTGTATCTCTAACATCCACTTTATCAAAGAAGCGATTCAATACATATCCTATGAGTATCCCTGAAGCAACACCACTGATAATGGAAGTTGGTATTCTCAAGAAATTCAGTGCATCTAAAGAGCCAGAAGATGCAAGTGATGTAAATGAAGTAAACAATACAATGACAAATACATCATCCACAGATGCACCAGCCATAATTAACTGTGGAATACCTTCCTTTGTTCCATATCCTTCATCAATAAGCTTCAACATGTTTGGTACAACAACTGCCGGGGATACTGCAGCGATAACAGAGCCAAGAATCAAGGAATCTAATAATGAAAGATGCAGAATGGCTGGTCCTAATAATGCAAATCCAATAATTTCAAAGGTTGCTGGCAGAAAACACATTAACATTGCTGGCCTGCCAACTTTCTTTAATGCATCCAAATCCAGATTCAATCCCGCACGTATTAAAATAATGATCAATGCAACCTTACGAATCGATGCAGATGCGTCCAGTATCGAAACATCAATCAATTTGAAACAATATGGCCCTAACAAGATTCCACATAGCATAAAGCCAAATAATGGTGGGAATTTGATTCTATGAAACAAATTTCCAAGCAATAATCCACAAAGGAAAAGCAAAGCAAAACTAAATAACATAAACACCCTTTCTAGCAGGCAAACAAAAAAGCTGATTCCCTGCATGATAAAAAACATTGCAGAAGTCATCAGCTGTAATAGCGGTTTGGAATTCCTTCCTGGAAGACATCATTTCCGCCAAATATATTAACCCTGATTTACAAATTTGAGAAGCAGTAATTTTGTATCTGTTGCGGATAAAAGAACAATTTTATCCGCTATATTTGTATGGAAACATTGTTGAGAATCAATTATCATCTGTCGATTATGGTAAAACAATGCACATTTTCCTTCTACAGAACAAAGAATCAAATTATCATTGCTGCTCAGCTCCATGCGACTGTTCTTTCCCATATGTATTGCATCTAATTGAAATAGCTTATCGTTCACAAGTTTTTTCTGAGAAATATCAGATTCTTTTTTATCAATTAAATGATTGATTGACATCGTTTTTCCAAGCATATTCCCCTCACAGAAATTCGCAGTATAGCGCATGGATAAAACAGTAAAGACAGTATCTTCTTCTGCATACCAGCTCACTAGCGTATGCGCTGGACGAATCCAGAAATCTCCTGGTTTCAAAACAATTTCTTCATAGGAATTTCTTTCTATATAATATTTCAAATGCAATGTTCCAGTATTACACGTATATATCGCAATATGATGATATCTCTCTGGAGAACCAGCAGTATTTGCCCCCATAGAAAAATGAGTAATTCGATACCCATTTTGTTTAAACGAAGTATTTTCAATAATTGTATGTGGTTGAGGCGCATTGTTTTTATCAATGAAATATATATCTTCAATCTTTCTCATGTGTTTTTCTCTTTCTACGAATGTGGTTGAGGTTTCTTTCAAAAGAACCGTTATTTAAAAGCTCCGCAACAACAAGCTGCATAAATTCACTCACCGTGCACGAACGAAATGATTGTGTCTGTTCATAAGCTTTTAGTAAATCTTCTGGTAATATCATATAACCAATTCGAATCGATGACGAGATTGTTTTTGTAAAAGTATTCATATAAATCACATGTTGTGGGTCTAAAGAGAATAAAGTTTCCTGTGATTTGATGGATTTTGTAAATTCAGATTCATAATCGTCTTCCACAATCATCGCATGTCGTTCATTTGCCCATTGGATATACTCACGTCTTTTTGATGCATCCGTTGTCGAACCCGTTGGAAAAGAATGATATGGCGTAACATGTAGAATAGAAGCTGGTGTTCTTTCCAGTTCTGTTGACAAAATGCCGTTTCTCGCAAGTTTCAACAAATCCACCTTCACGCCACTTGCACGATAAATACGATAGATTTTTTCATACGATGGGGATTCAATGCCATAGATCTTACTTCTTCCAAGAAGATCTACAATCAATGAATACAAATATTCACTACCTGCACCAATAATAATCTGTTCCGGTGGAACAATGAGATTTCTACTGCGTGCAAGATACTTACTGATTGCATTTCTTAAATAAATATTGCCTTTTCCTTCACTTCTAGATGGCAACTTAGAAACCATCATTCCGGTTACTTTTCTACATGCTTTTGCAAATACACTCGCTGGAAAAGTTATATCCGTATTCTCAAATGACACAGAGATATCCACAGGTGTCGCTTCGCTTTCAAAAACATCTCCTACCTGATATGAAACGTAATATCCACTTCTTGGTCTAGATTCAATATACCCTTCATCTACCAATAGTTCATAGGCATGTTCAATTGTAATCAAACTGCAGTTTTCTTTTTGTGCCATTTCTCGCTTTGATGGAATTCTGGATTGATATGGATAAATCCCATGAATGATTTGATTTGAAATATTTTGATATACACGGATATATGCTGGTGTTTTCTTCATTGTTTCATTATAAAAGAAAAATATATTTTTTGACATTTGAATACAACTATAGTATTATCTCTACCGCTAAAACTTCATGTGAATTTTTCTGGGGAAATAGCCCCACTTTTCGTCACATATTATTTGTGACGATTTTTTTATGGAGGTGACAAAAATGAATCAAACATACATGAAAGAAAAAAAGATATTGCCACTTGTATTGACGATGTCATTGCCAATGGTATTGGGAATGCTTGTCAATGCACTTTATAACATCGTAGATAGTTATTTCGTTGCACAGATTTCTGAAAGTGCAATGACCTCAATTTCTCTTGTTTATCCACTGCAGCTCATCGTTACTGCAGTCGCAGTTGGTCATGGGATTGGTGTCAATGCCATTGCTTCTTTCTATCTAGGAGCGCAAGATCAAAAACGTGCAAATGATACTGTATCCTTAGGATTATTCCTTTCCATAATCCACGGTATTTTATTAACTGTTGGATGTATTGGCGTATTGCGTCCATTCCTGCATTTATTCACAACAAATCCTGAAGTCATTCAAAATGGAATCACATACGGAACACTTGCATTCCTGTTTAATTTTCCAAACTCTATTGCCATTGCCTATGAAAAGATCTATCAGGCAGAAGGAAAAATGACAGTCTCCATGATTGCAATGTTATGTGGATGTATCTGTAATATTATTCTTGATCCAATGATGATCTTTGGTATTGGCTTCTTTCCTGAAATGGGAATTGCTGGTGCAGCATTAGCAACAGGAATTGGGCAGGTACTTACACTTGTTATCTACTTGATTATCTACTACACAAAAGAATCTCAGCTTCGCATTCATTTTTCAAAAGAAATGTTCCAGAAAACAATCTGTAAAAGAATCTACAGTGTTGGCTTGCCAGCAACAATGAACCTGTCTCTACCATCCATTATGATTACGCTATTGAATGGCATTCTGGCAGAATTTTCCGATATGTATGTATTAGTTTTAGGAATTTATTATAAATTACAGACATTTATCTATCTAACAGTCAATGGCATTGTACAAGGTATTCGTCCATTAATTGGATATAACTATGGTGCAGAAGAACATGAAAGAGTGAAAAACATTTTCTTTACTTCATTGTTACTTGCAGTTTCTATCATGTTTATTGGAACATGCATCTGCTGGCTTTTTGCAAATGACCTCATGCATTTATTCACACAGAACACAGAAACGATCCGTGCAGGATCTTCTGCATTACATATCATCAGCAGTGGATTTGTCATTTCTTCCATTTCTGTCATTGTCTGCGGTGTATTAGAAGGTCTTGGAAAAGGAAAGCCATCTCTTGTTATTTCAGCACTTCGCTATATCATTGTCATCATTCCTGTATCCTATGTATTATCTAGATTCTTAGGAGCAAGTGGTGTATGGCATGCATTCTGGATCAGTGAAACAATTGCATCACTCATATCCATCATGATCATTAGAAAAACAATCAAGTTTTAAACTAAAAAAGGAACATTCACTTCAAAAATGAATTGTTCCTTTTTTAATTAGTTTAATTTGAGATCGTTTTCTTTGATCCATTGTTTCTTGCGTAGAATATTACAGAAGATAACACTCAATACTGCAGGCAAGATAAAGCAGATCATTGCTAATCCAATCCAGTCAAACGCAGTAATTGCTTTTCCACTTGCAAGCCATCCTGTATATACACCAATCTGCCCAACAAGACCACACGTACCCATACCAGAGCTGACTGCTGGTCCATTCATTTCTAAATGGAAAATACAAGTTGCGATAGGTCCTGTAATTGCGGAAGCAAGAATTGGTGGAATCCATGTTTTAGGATTCTTAATGATATTTGGCATCTGAAGCATACTTGTACCAATACCCTGTGATACTAGACCACCAATACCATTTTCTTTGTAGCTCATGCATGCAAAGCCAATCATTTGTGCACAGCATCCAGCAACCGCAGCTCCACCAGCTAAACCTGTTAAGCCAAGTGCAGCACAGATTGCGGCAGAAGAAATTGGAAGTGTTAACGCAATGCCAACAAGTACAGATATAAAATATCTCCCTTCTGGATATGATTATCCTAGACTGGAGATATTTTTGTAGACGGTATTTATTTGACGCTTACGTTACAACATAAGTAAAGGACCTGAAGAAGTACCGTTTTAGCTCATTAAAAGACCAAAATAATCAGTTGAGTTTCACATAACTCATTGATCATTTGATCTTCATGTAATTTAAGTATCTAAGTTGTTTGAGGTAAAATAAACCTCCCTAATAAGTCAAATGTTATTTAGCTTATTTAAGCCATTTTTTAGTAC
>OLNY01001643.1_pt1 | contig 17218 bp, 30 predicted proteins | sample 1671981 | NCBI WGS metagenome assembly OLNY01 (sample SAMEA3136632, study PRJEB25190) | human gut metagenome | biome: human gut; feature: human-associated habitat; material: faeces | place: Austria | collected 2013
CCGCGCCGCACCGCACCGGAGAAGCTGAAAACCGTGCTGCGACATCCGATCCGCAAAATGAAATGACAGGAAACTTCACAAAAACTGTCGCTTTTTGTTGTGAGATGTGCTATACTAACAAAAACGGACGTATCACCGCCGAAAAAAGAAACTTTCCCATGATTCTGACACCACTTTGACACCAATCTCAAAATTACACCATCAAATTCGATTTTGAATCTTAAAAGAGCCCGATGTGACAATCCGACAAGATCTATTAAAATTGAAAACCGTATTTGAACCAAGGCGTCTAGACACTCTCCAGCGCCTTTTTGTTATCATATCAGTAAAATGTTACAATACCACTTTTCTAACTTTGTACAACTTTACAATTGTTACAGTAACAGTTTCGTGATACAATACCAATAGAACATCAGGGAGGTATCACCATGGACAATATTACTGCTAATCACTTCGGTCAGCTCTATAAACTTCTCACTGCGGCAATGGGTGAGGGAAGAGACAGACCCGTCAATCAAACTAACCTCGGCAACGCATCCCGCTTTCCAATTCGTCAGATATCTATGACTATCGCAATGGTTCATAAACTTCATAAGATGACAGATGATCTGGATGCCGCCTGCGCCTTTGTTCTGGGCGAAATAACCGAGGACGAGGTGAATACTGGCTTCGACCTTAAGGCCGTTTCTATGGAGCTGCAGGGCGCTTTTATGGTGGGTTATAAGACTGCAGATATCCTTAATGTTGTCAATCCATCCATTCGTATCAGAATAGCACGTAAGAGAGCTGGGCTGACCATCCGTGAACTTGCTGAAAAAATCGAGGTGTCTCCCACAACCATTCAGAATATTGAAAGCGGCAAGGTTGATCCGCGTATGAGCACTATGCAAAAAATAGCAGAAGCTTGTGGCGTGCCGGCTGATAAACTGTGGCCTCCGTATGTTTTCTGAGGTGATAAGCAATGCCTAAAAAAGCCAAGGATAAAACTGGAAAATACTATGGCGATTTAGAGGTTATCGGGCGCAATGGAAGCAATGAGCGTGACGATCCTTTATGGACTTGCAGATGCAATCGCTGCGGAAATATAGTTGACATTCCCGGATCTCATATTAAAGAGAAAAAAGACTGTGGATGCCGTTACCGTGAAAAACATGCAGACCTCACTGGAAAAACTTTTGGTGCGATTTCTGTTATTCGTAGAGTCGGCACTGATGATGCTGGAAACGCATTATATTTATGTCACTGTAATCTCTGTGGAGATGATAAAGAATTCCCGGCCACAACAATTCGTAAAAAGCCAAAAGGATGCGGATGCCAACAATATAATACAGATAAAATGAAAGAGCTGTCCGTAAAAGCGAATGCGAAAACAATCGTGAATGGCTCTCGTGTATCTGGAGTATTTAGTGTAAAAGCAACTTCGAGGAGCAGCACAGGTGTCCGAGGAATATTTAAAGTAAAAGGTAAATTTCGTGCAAGTATTCAGGTCGCAAAAGAACGAGTCACACAAGATTTTGACACACTTGAAGAAGCTGTTGAATTCAGAGAAGAAGCACGCAAGCAACTGGTAGAAAAACACGGACTTGATGAATACGGAGGAAAAATAAATGAACAATCCAACAATACTTGATATCGCACTCGGCTTCGTTCTGCACAAACATAGCCGGGATGAATTTGGTCGTAAAAATAATAAAGCGCAAGCCATCCGTGAATTGTCTGATAATGAACTAGCATCGCTCTTAAACGAACTGGTCGCACAGCAAGATAACTGCCCAAACACTGTGAGCGGATGGAAAGAATGGCTGTCAGAGGAAATAAAATGAATAAAATAGAAGTGATTTGTTGTAAGGACTGCGATCTTTGGAACGCATGGGATAAACATGGGAATCTGTGTAGTTGTGCCCACTTTACACAAGATAATGCAGCGTCTATATATACTAAACCTGACGATTTCTGTAGTTACGCAGAAAAGAAGTAAATGCTAAAAAATGGGGTACTGGTCCAATTAAGGATCAATACCCCATTTGTTTTTTATATTAGTTCAATATCGCTCGGTTCAACATAACCCGATACATTTACTGAAATTGGATACTTGCCAATGCGGCTTTCAAGATTCGTCACCCGATAACGACCATTGACTAGTTTTCCATCATAGATAAACCATTCTCCCCGGCGGCGCATACCGCAGTGAGTCTGGCTGTTTGAAAATAATACTCCGTCTAATTTAATTTTGTCTCCTGCACGAAATGTATTCTGGTTGTCTGCCATCAAAACGAACTCCATGTTGCCATTCCGCAGATGCCGTCAGCCGCCAATCCATGTGCTTTCTGCCATTCTACCACCTTAGCTTTTGTACCAGCGCCAAAGATGCCATCTACCTTTAAGCCTAAATGCCGCTGCAATACGGTTACAGCATAAGACACGCCGCCGGTGCAGTCTTTAGAGCCCTGACGAATCGTAGGCATGATTTTACTCACGACCTGATATGCTGTGCCACTTTTACTGATCCAACGGCTATGAGTCTCACGCACATCAATATGAACAAAGCCGCCCGTCACCTGTGCTCGACTATAATAGCCAATGCCGCCATGCTTCTGGAAGTAAGGGAGGGAGGCTACGTACAGTGCAATACGAATTGGGTCAACGCCATTAATGTGAATATCCGCTGCTGTGCCAAGACAATGCTGACTACGAGAACTGCCACCGATTGAAATGTTATATGCAGGAGTACGGTAAGCAGAACTAATCAGAACTGGCTTTCCAAAGTCTTTTGATTCATAACAGTTGAAGAAATAATATTCAGTTTACGCGGGATATCATCAATCGTCACATCTTTAAAAGAAGGACTGATTGGAGCCAACTTGTTTTGGTCGTGAATTGACTTGTTAATTATTCTGTCACGCTGGGTTGGTCCATTAAGTTTAAGCATTTTTCTATATTCTGATCGAGTCATAAGCCACCGCCTTACTCAGTCAGCTCAGAAACCTTGTTTACTCTGAACGAGTAACCATTCATTTCGGCCTTCAATTTCCGTTCTGAATACTGTAACAAGTCTTTCATCTGCTCCAATAGTTTAGCGGGGGAGAACATAGAGAAATCTTTTGTACTCATGGCATTTTTTAGTGCGTCAGAATTAAAGACGTAAGGCTCTAACCAGTGAACAATCATACTCAGAGCAAGAATACTCTGCTCCTTACGAGACAGCGTAATGTTAAACATCTCGAGCTCCTCGTCGTAATCGGTCAGGTCATTAACACAGATGTCTGCAAAATCGTCAATCGCTGCCTGAAGCAGGTCTTTTTCGACAGCAGCAAACATTTCGTCCGTGTAGCCTTCTTTGTCATAATCTTTGATTCGCCCACGACAGCGGGCATAGATACTTTCAAAAGTGGTTGCCATAGCCCGCCTCCTTTATTTAGATGGTATCTTCCAACTCAACATCCAGAGAGTCCTCCAGCGCCTTAATAGCACTGCGGCTGTCCAGCTCGCCAGAATCAATCTTCTTCTTAGCCTCAGATGCAATGGCGTCCTTAGTACCGCCCGGCAAAGTTGGCACGATCTCCTTGATTTCGTCGGCGGACATATTAAATACATCCTCGAAGTCATCAGTAGACAGACTGTTCTGATAGTAACGACCAACACCCAGCTTCTTGATAACTGCAGGGTCATCAATCAGAATCCAATTCTCCTCAAAGAAACGGCGCTGATTGCCACGCATAGAAACGAGCTCGCGATACTCCATCTCCTGAATCTCGCCCAGACTACTCCACTCGACTACATAGCCGGGGTTCAGTGAGGATTTATAGATCAGGTTGCCAGAGACACCACTTCGGCACTCGACCATAGTTTCATTTGTAATCTCTGCGGTAGAAACAACGGGCTGCTCAACTGGAGTTTTTGCAGTAGTTGCCTTGGGAGCCGCAGCTTTTGTAGTTGCACGTCTTGCCATTATTTCCTCCTATATAATAAGAAGCGGCAGGGAAATCCCCACCGCCCATGTAACATTTTAATTTGATGATCAGGACAGCTTGTACACGCCAAAGTCACGATCAAAGATAACGGCAATGCCAGTGCGCTTCATCATCAGGAATTCCTGAGTCATATCAGCGTTATCCATGGGGTTGCCCATCAGCATGGTGACATCACCCTCAGTAACACGCTTAATGGGCTTAGTATCGCCAGCAAACACGTAGATGGTGTTGTCGTCCAGGATAAAGTCATCAGTACCATAAGCGTGACGCTGTGCAACAGCCACCAGGGGAGTGCCAGCCAGAGCTCCAATATAACCCATAGCATAAGCCTGCTCCTTGGCGGAGTCAGACATATTAGCAGTCTTGATCTTACGCAGAGCTTTCTTGGTGCCGATAATGGTTGCTTTCTCGCCAGTAGAAGCCTCGACATGCTCGATCAGGTCCAGCAGCTTCTCCTCGTCATAAGTACCAGTCACAGTATACGGAGCCTGCAGCTTAGAGAACATACCAACAAAAGCAGCATAAGCAGCATCCAGTTCCTGCTTGGTGAAAGACTTGCCAACAATGTCAACGAACTTGTTGAAGTCGATACGGCCAGCCAGAACACGATTCAGTTCCTCATAGATCTTAACAGCACGCAGCTGGGTGTTGACAGTAATGTCAGTACCAGCCTCGATGCGCTGACGACGAACGCCCTGAGTACCCTCAGCGATATCTGCAATAGCAAACAGGCACTCCTTCTCGATATGGAACTTGTTGGTGTCGCCCAGAGACGTATTGCGGTCCTCGACCATATTCATGAAGAACTCATCACCCTTCAGACCTTCCTCGTGGATGACATTCACCAGTTCCTCAACGATAGCAAACACACCATTGCACTTACCATCACGAATTGCCTTCAGATCCAGCTTGGTAGAGCCGCCATTGGCCTCGACCAGAGCCTTACGCAGAGCTTCCTGAGTGTCGCCAACAGAATACTCACCAGCAACGTGACCCTTGTAGCCATCGACAGCCAGCTTGATCAGATTAGAATCAATAGCCATAATATAAACCTCCTAAACAAAATAAGGCCGCCCGATAAACGGACGGCTTCATGTTAATTTCATATACTTCGGGATCACTTCAGGGTGATGTAGAAATACTCGTACTTGCCTTCGCCAAAACCGGTAATATCCTTGTCGGTAATAGTGCCGAAGGTAGAAGCGTCAGCGGTATCCTGAACCTTCGCCTTGGTAGAATCAGCCACGAAGCCAACATACTTGCCAATAGCGGGGGTGCCATCGAATGCTTCTGCAGTCACAGAATAACCGCCCTTGGAATCCAGTGAATAGGCACGAATAATCTTGCCAGCCGGATTGACCCACTCCTTCAGATAGTGAGCGACGGTCTGATCATAGAACAGTTCCTCTTCTGCAATAACATACAGGTCTTCCTTGACAGTGGTCGCAGTGGGAGCGGTAGCCTTATAAGCCTCACGACCCGCTTTCTCACCCAGAACGACGATGTTGCCATTATCGATCTCGGCGGTAGCATCGCTAGAATAGAAAATCACACTTGCCAGCTGCTCACCATTCTTGGTGCCACCCAGATTATCAGTGCGCACAACAGCATGCTTAATATTTGCCATAATTATGTACCTCCTAAATTTTTGAATTATTACTTACCGAGATAGTGCTCCATCAGACCACCATACACGGCATTATCTGAACCGTTCTGGGTGCCACCCACGCCAAAGCGGACAGTTCCTCTGTTGTTAGTAGTGGGAACATAAGAGAACTCAGCGGACTGACGACCAACCAGCGCATAGCACTTAGTCTCCAGTTCGGCATAAGTAATCTCCGTGTTCTCCTTCAGTGCGGTATATTCCGCATTTGCGCCCAGCTTTTCATCCATAATAGAGAACAGCTCGTCACGCTTAGCCTTTTCTGCTGCGGCGACTGCCTCAGCTTCAGCCTGCTGATACGCTTCCAGCTTAGGTTTGATTTCACTAACTTCATTGGCTGCTTTAGTAAAGCTGTCAGACAGCTCAGCGATTTTGTCAGTCAGAGTAGTAAAGGCGGCAATAGTGCCAGGCATCACTTCACCCTCATCCCAATCCTCATATGTAACCTTCATGCGCTTGATATTCTCATAATCCAGAACAACATTGTCGCCATTCATAGAGTATGGAATGCCCATCAGCTGCCATGTCTTGGAGCAACGAACCACAACTGTCTCAGGCATCAGATCTTCAAAATAGAAATCTGGAATCATATACTCAGAATCCCAACTAGAAGGATGAGTGTGCTCGGCAAGCTTAGTACCGATCTCGTCCATCAGCTGAACTGTAGTTAGAGTAAACTCATTGTCTTCAGTAGCGGTGGGCTCATCTTCAGATACCGGTGCTGTATTTTCAGTCGGAGCAGATTCACCCTCGCCCTCATTTTCTGCAGCATTTTCAGCCGCAGGAGTCTCACCTTCGCCATCTGTCGAAGTAGTATTTTCGGCAGTCTGGACATCGGGCTCCTGTACTGTATTTTCTGCCGGAGGAGTCACAGTTTCAGGATTTTCGACCACGGTCGTATTCTTCTCGTTTTCATTCATTGGTGTTTTATCTCCTTTCTCCTCATCGGATGGATTTTCATTTTGTGCAGCATAATTTTGCGTGAGAGCCTGATACTCATAGAGACGCTCTCGAATTTGAGATGTGATATCGTCAACAGAAAAATTGGCGGTTACACAGCTCCCAGTCATTGCGGGCTGAATCTTCGGATCGGTGGTCGACAGAATGCAGCAACCATCAAACTTAAAAGACGAAACGGGAGTGATTCCGTCATCGCGTTTCGCCTCGCAAACCATATCGGTCAATTCAACGCTGTGGTTTTTTGTCACATCGCGAGTGAAGATATCTACTGGGTCGCCAAATTTTGTCCAAATCAGGCCGTCAACACGCAAATATTCACGTTCTGTGCCAGTTCCGTCATCTTTAATAACCCAACGCGGGTTACAAGATTCAGGAATCACACCATAAGCCTGCCCCGCATACAGATATTTGACATCAGTATCAGTAATTCGCAGCTCGTGCTCATGACCTTTGAAGTCTTTATCTTCATCGTCCAATTCGTTCACTACATAACCAAGAATCGGCATATTGGCGATAGTCGGGACAGCTTTGTTGATAACATCTTTCGTGAAGCTGGTCTTATTAAGATTTGCTCCTGTGTGCATCACATCAATACAGACATCAATGAAGCGAAAATCAGAAGTTTCATATTCATTCTTCTTTGAAAAAGAGATTGGATATCGTTGATTCATTCTGCTTTCACCTCCTCATCCGTAAAATAAAAGCCCTGACGAATTGCAATCTGCAACTCAGCCAGAGCATTTTCAAATACATTATCATTGATAAATACATAGTTGTTCGGTGGATCTTTTCGTAGCAGGAGAGCGCCGTGTTCTATCAAAAACTTCGACATCCCGGCGGCGTGAGAACCATGCACAACCATTTCACATAGATATTGTGCCATGTTACTCCTCCTGTCTATCTGCTGTTACTTCGCCAGCGTCACTTAATTGTTTTCCCTCACTTGCATTAGATGGGCGTCCGCCCTCGTTTACAGCGCCAGACTGTGTATTAGAACTTTTAAGCGGAACTTCAACATTATTCAAACCGAGTATATCGTTCTCAAGATAAGCCATATTTTCATAATCCGTGCCAGCAAACCCGGCGGTTGCAAGGATAGCACTACGTGTTGGAATGCCATATTGGGCGTCCTTTAGATATCGCTCATGCATTTCGGCACGGTTGTAATGTGTAACCGGCAGGAAATTGATACGGAATTTATAAGAACTTGATACACTCTTGAGTTTACGATTGACCCAACGTTCCAGCTGACGAATCACTGCAAATACAATCATTTGGTCATTTACAGTACACAGATTCAGCGTTGAAGCAGCCGGGTCGTCACCGCCACCAAACAAGATTTTATTTACACCAGCCTGCGCAAATAGTGTTGCTTCGGCCTTTGCAACCTCGTTCGTATCACTATTTACACCACTCTTGTCAAAATTCCAGTCAGTTAATTTCATGGGCGTCAAAATCGCACCAATATTCGGCGGCAACACATTGCTCATCATATCGTAGAACTCTTTGGCAGTTTCATAGTCAATCAAGAACGAACCATCTTCGTCGTTGATAGGAATTTCCATCGCAATAGCCTTGTAATTATTGGCTTCGCTGGCGTTCTTACTGATGGCACGGTAATCCTCAATATCTGCCAAAGCACTAAACAGACTCACAAATGGCGGAATGGGGATATAGTCATGTTCATTTACCTTAATACAAATTGACTTGGAACTGTCCAATTCTTGCCATTTATATAACTGAGTATTGGTTTTATAGGTGTTATACATAGTCTGGAACTCTGGCGGATAATTCAGTAGCTTGTCTTGATTTGAATCAAAATATGAAAAATTAAAAGCAAAGTTGTATACACCATCTTCAATGCTGCTGATTTTACAATAGTCTGCATCTAGGTTCTGGAAAGCAAAACTATCATTCGTCTCCCATGCGTATCCATAATAAACGTCGTCGCGAAATGCAATCGTTAGAATTTTACTTGCTTCGTGTGGAATGTTCATCAGTTCAACAGCTGTGGAGCTTGCGTAGTATGCTTTCTTAAACTTATTCATATTGATGCTTTTAGATCGATCAAGACCGTATGGAACAAGCTCATAAGAGAATGTAGACATATTAGCAAAATATTGAATCAGCCGACGATAGTAGTTTGAAATATTGAACAGATATTTGCTCATATTCCGCAGTTGCTTTTCGTAACTAGCTGGATTAGCAAGATACTTTACAATTTGATCCTTCGTATACTTGGTATATGTCGGATTGGTCTCTGATGTGGATTCAAGGTTGCGAATGCCAATCTTTGATAGGTTAGCATAAACGCCACTTACTAAATCAGAATATGTAACATAGGAGGTCTTTCCACTTTTGGAATTCGTGACCATGACCTTTTTATTCATTATATTTTCAGCCATTACAGCCCTCCCTTCTTCAATACTGGCGCACGGAAGTTAAAATCGAGCAGCTTCGGTTTGTTATGCCGTTTCTCCATGCTACGCTCAACTTGCTGCGCAATATAATAATTATAGGACAGGGAAGAGTAACGGTCTTTGCGACATCCAGATTTCTCCTTGACCTTGATTACGTTGTTTACTGTTTCGTAGCCCAAATTGACAAGTTCGTTCACTGCAAGTCCGGTGTTGATATACGGCATTTGCAGAGCGGCTCGTTCACTGGGCGACATTTTATCGTATCCTTTATACAACTTGCGTAGCTGATCTTCGCAGCTATATTCACTTTGTAAAAGATGAATACGTCCTTGCTGGAAGCCACTGCGCAGACCAATGGCCACATCGCTATTAAATTGAGAACTACCCATGATAGCCCAAATGACCTTCTTGGCAGCCTTATCAGAACAACGGTCGGCAATTTCCGTATTGTTGCAGCAGCTGATTGCTGGATAGGTTTCGCCAGTTTCAGGGTCATATATATCGCGCATAAGTAAGTCAATCAATGGAATACCAACCGAACGAGCATCGATGCCGAGATAATCACAATTAAAATATTCAAAGTAGCGGCGCAGTTTCAGTGCTTGATCTTGAATACTCATGCCTTCAACGTTCTCTGAGTAAACGAAGTTGCTGGTATAACGACCCGATTTGTTTGGTATCATACAATTAAGGAAGATACTTGTTGCGTCATTGTCGTTTTTCTTGGAACTCATCAGTGCAATATCGGCGGTCAGAATGCGAACTTCTCCATTTTTCTTTTTCGGAATCTCTGCCGCAGCGGAGGAGAGTACGATATTTGGAGCATAAAATGCCTTTTCAATGACACGAGTTTTGTTGATGTCATCGAATTGGAATAATCCACCCTCGGTAGCGCCCAGCCACTTACATTCGTTTTCCATAGCGAACGTCAAATCGGAAAAACTGGATTCAGACATCTCGTCTTCGATAGCTTCTTTGAGAAGTAGCCCACTTTTGATTGACATCTGATAAGGGAAAGAAACACAATAGTATTTTTTATTTTGATCAATCATGTTGACAAAATAATCCTTGCACTTCTCATAACTCCAGTGGTTTTGGAACCATGCAGAACTAAGATAAAATTCTTTGTTTCGTTCAGCCATGTGCTCATATTCCGGTTTATTAAGATAGCCAGGATGACGAACAATATTTAGGAACTTTTTCAGAATCAGATCGATAACATCTTTAGAAAGTAAGCGATACTCATCACAGACAAGAACAGTGGCACGAGAACCGCGCGAACTATCGTTTGCAGTGACAACTTTGATATAGCTACCATTCTTAAACAATATTTCTGCCTTCTGATTATTGATTTCCCATTTTTTTATTTCTGATCGCAGCAATGGACTGTTTGGATATATTTCCTTCATGATTTTCTCATCAAGGATATTTATAGACTGCGTTCGGACTTTACACGCGATACATACTTTGCTTTCGGGCCAAAGAATACAGGTAATCACACAAAATACGGCAGTCAAAAAGGACTTTCCAATGCCACGGGCAGCGATGAATGTAAAGCCTGTGCATCGGACCATCAAAAATAAAAGCAACTGCTGAAATGGTTTTAAATTTAAATTCAAACAGTCTTTTGCGAATCGCTGCGGATTGGCCCTATAGAACGAACACCGAACGGCAACAGTATTCATTATCTTTTCTGATTTCGAATTGGCGACTTCTTTATCTGTCAATTTTTCCTTACTCAAGACGAACCACCGCCTTCGCTAGGACCGAAAATCGTCTCTCGTAAACTGCCATCAGCCGAGTCATCTTCAGTAGTCGATGGTTTATGAGCTGTGTATCTTTCCATTTCTTTATCAAACTCTTCTTGATAAGGATTAGGCAGATTAAACATCTTCAATAGAGTACCTAATACCCACACCCTAAAATACTTGCCGATACCGTCTACATCTTGCCATTCGGGTGCTGGTTCTGGGATTGGTTCTTCTTCTTCCCATTTTTGAATCAGTGTTCCAAATGTGTTTGATTCCGCTAATGCATTATCATTTGTCTGATTAGGCTTAACATTAGCAGAAGTCATCAAGTTCAATAAATTGTCAGTTGCTTCTTTAATTTTCTTTGTATCACCAGTCGCGTATGCTTTTTCAGAATTGAGTTCTGCTTTTGCAATTTGCTTAAACAAAGTCTCCTGCGAAACAGTTTTACATTCTTGACGAGTGATCCAATTTTGATAATGATCCTCAAGGAATAAATAATCACGTTCATCAAATGCACTTCATGCTTCTTCTGACTCGTACGATTGAGAAGATGCCGAATGCTGCATTGACTCATAAAAATCCGATTGATGATGAGATTATGGGAAATCAGTACAAGCTAACGAACGCAATCTCACTGGTAACTGGCCGTACTCGAAGCGATGGCTGGTATCCTACTTGGATTGGCATGACTATGAAGATCGTGCGTCTGAAGGTCGATGAGTCTGCCGGTTTCCGGTACATCAAAGACAATGAAGGACACGACTATCCGGGCGCAATGCATACGTCTCACGTTACCGATTATTACATTTCGGATGACAAGAAGAATATTATTGTTCAGACCGAAAACACTATTTTTAAATTTGAAAAAGTTGAGGAGGACTAAATTATGGCTAAGTATTTTTACGTTTACAATATCGCCGGTGTCGAGGATTCTATTGTAAAAATGTTCAACACTGATACTGGTGCAATGGGCGAAAAGAGTGTCAAGAAGGATCGCATGGACGGTTTTATTGATGGTATCAAAACGAGCGGCTTTGTTTTGAACAAGGAGCTTGCAGATGCTGATGTTGCAGAGGCCGAAGCAAAGCGTGTTCTTGCAGAGAAGATGACCGCTTATCAGACAGCTCGCGATGACTATCACAACAAGAGTGAAACGCTGAAGAAGGTCAAGGCTAAGTACGGTATTAAGTAAAAAGGTAAATTTTACGGAGGATAGTATGATTATTGTTGGATATCCGTGTATCGGGAAAAGCACATACGCAAACAGCCATGGGTATAACGTGATTGATCTTGAAAGTAGTAACTTTATCAAAGACGGTAGCTGGGTAGAATCGTATTGTAATGTTGCTATTGATTTATCGAAGCATGGCTATGATGTATTTGTATCTTCTCATGATACTGTACGTAAGCAGCTTTTGAAAAGCGACTATGAATTTATTTTTGCAATCTATCCTTCTCTTGAGATCAAAGACGAATGGATTGAGCGACTCCACAACAGATATCTTAATACAGAACTTGAAAAAGATTATCGTGCATGGCAGAGGGCGGCAAGTTATTATGATGAAGACGTGATCGCATTTAAGGAAGATGCAAAACACTTCCACGGATTCTATGAGATCGGTCACGAACCAGAGGGTGAGTCGTATGACATTACATCCACTCTTGATGAATTTGAATATGGCTGTTAATTAAGATTTTACGGGTGGGTGGGAGGAATAAAGAATATGAATGTTATAAAGCATGGAACGCATCGAACAAAAGATTCTAAAAATTTATATAAAGTGACTTGTGATTCTTGCGGATGTATATTCGAAGCTAAAAAATCTGAATTTCATGTATGGCCTTTACCAGCACGACCTGTTAGCGAAATGGTAAAAAATTATGATAATACAGGGCGTCCTGCAGAAATACAATGTCCCGAGTGTAAATGCACTTGTGGAATTAGAATGAGATTGCTTGCAATAGAATCTGCCTTTTTACACGCATATTGTAGGTGATAGTATGAAAGAACATATTCAAGAAGAAAAGAAAACGGCTCCATTAAACCTTGGTGAGAGAACGCTATTCGTAAAGAAGAATGGCGAATATCATAAGGTCTGCGACGCAGTAGAATGTGATGAGACGCATATAGACGATGATGTTATCGATGAAGTTATCAAGTTCGCTTTGTCTGAAGAAAACTTACTCTCGGAAAGAGAATTGTGGTTCATCTATGGAGCTAATAACGTGTATGTAGATTGAGGTGTTAGTATGCATAAGACTGATAGTTTGAAAAATCCGGTAATCGTATTTCCATGTAAGAACTGCGGTCGTACAACTAAGATTCGAGTGGCCTCTTTTGAAAATCCTGATTTGGATATTCCTGAGAATAATGTGATTGCGTGTTATAGATGTAGAGCGGAAGTTGCTGGATCTGAGTTTGTTTCTTGGAAAGAAGCAACAAAAACTATTTTTACCGTGGAGGTGCCCGATGGCAATTAAAATTATCAAACATAAAATAGAACAAGAAAAACTGGCTTATAAATTTTCATGTGATTGTGGTTGTGAGTTTTGGTCTGACGCAGATAGCGTGATAGAAGTTAGCTCATGCGGACATATTTTTCTTTATCAAACCAAATGTCCAGAATGTGATTGCACTGTTAGTATGGTGCCGAATCTTGGGCTTAATATAATGCCTAGAAATAAGATTTTCGAAGAATAAAATTGTATGTTTTAATGAGGGTAAATAATATGACTTATACGCTTATGTCTGTTCCAGAAGATAAAGAAGTCTGGTGCACTGGATTTCGATTTGATGATACGAAGGCCGGTATCAATTGCAAGCCGGTACAAGGGACTATTCATGACAAGAATTATTGGAAGTCGAAGTTTAAAACAAAAAATCGCACAATCAGCGTGAATACAAATCAATCATATTATGCATTTGCCGACACTTACGAAGAGGCCGCACATATTTATAATGAGATGATAAACACATTTCTTATTAACCTTGATAGTAGATACCACAAAATCGCAAGTTTATTAGAAGGATGCTATCTATCAAATGATCGCGGCGTGATGTATTAAGAACTAGATTTTTATGAGGTAGTGAATTATGATTGAACGCGGAGAATTTTATGTGGTAAATAATCTCATGGTTGTTGCACACGACTATGAACGTATAGACGGGTATGGCCGTATGTGGAGCAGACTGCCCGTAGATAAGAATTGCCTTGAAACTTATTGCCAAGCTCTAAAAGACTGTGGGTACAAAGATACCACGGAGGATTTCAAAAATGATTGAAGAATACGTCAAAATTATATGTGATCGGTGCGGTAATGACGCACTCATTAAAAAGATCGGATTCCCAAATAATGTCGCAAGTTATTACGTTCCTGATGATAAAAAATGGAGCTTGAAAGGCGAAGATGCTATCTCTGATTTATGCCCGCAGTGCCGACGCGAATACGAAGAGATGCTCCATAAATTCTTTTGCGAGGGACTAAAACATAACGATTAAAGAATTAGGGTTTTATGATGGGGAATATCAATGAAAGATTTTGACTTTTATAGAGCTAAATATATTCGTGATGGGAAATGGCGAATTGAGTTTTTTGATAAAAACGAAAAATACATTGGTTCTATTTATAAAGTAGGGTCAGATGTCGTTCGTGGCTACTGTGAGTGTCTAAGAGACCTTGGTTACAAAACAATTTTATAAAACTTGGATTCTTAATATAAGGGAGGTTCACAATGATTATTGATTGCAAATCTATTGCACAAGATATCAAAAATAAAATCAAGAATATTATCGCAGAAGCCGACTACGCTCCTGTTTTATATATTTATCAAGTAGGGGACAACCCCGCATCCAACGCCTATATTCGCGGCAAGCTGCGTGACTGTGAAGAGGTGGGAATCGAAGTAGAACTTATTAAACTGCCAGAAAATATTACTGAAGATGGATTGAATAACAAGATCTTAGAAGATTATAATTGGGAATATGTGGACGGTATCATTGTTCAGCTTCCGTTGCCAAAACATATCAACCCCAAAAATATCTGCATTCCAGACGCAGTTGATGTTGATGGTTTTAATTCTACATCGCCATTTCAGCCTTGCACTCCGCTTGGCGTTATGAAGATTTTTGACTCCATCGGTTACGATCTGGATGGCAAGAATGTGCTTGTGTGTGGTCAATCTGATATCGTAGGTCGTCCGTTGGTCGATATGCTGATTAAGCGGCACTGTAATGTGATCTCTGTAAATAGCAGCGGAAGTTTTATGAAGTGCACGGTTCTTGCAATGGATATGGTAGATGTGATCATCTCTGCAGTCGGAAAACGTAATTTCATCACACCGCTTGGTCTTGATCGAGTAGAGGTTTGCATCGATGTTGGCATCAACTATGACGAAAATGGAAAGCAGCATGGTGATTGCGCTGCCGCCGTTTATGACATTGAAGATATCAAGGTGACCCCTCGTATCAGCGGAGTTGGTCTTATGACCCGTGCCATGCTCTTATATAATGTATGTGTAGCAAAGTATGGGGAAGAGAAGATGGAGAAGGTGATTGAATGAAAGAAGTCCCAATCTGGGAAAAGACTACGCTTACTGTAGAAGAAGCTGCTGCGTACTCTAATATAGGACAATGTAAAATACGTAAGCTTTTACAGGAAAAGGGTTGTCCGTTTGTGATGTTTGTCGGTAAAAAACAGCTTATTAAACGAAAAGCCTTTGAAAAATACATAGATCAGTCGTATTCGATTTGAATTTCAGGCTCTGGTGTGATATAATGAAAGCGTCACACCGGAGCTCTTTATTGTAACGTAAGGAGCTTATCATGAAAAGAAGAAAAGATACCAAAGGTAGAGTTCTAAAGGACGGTGAAAGCCAAAGAAAGGATGGCAGATATCAATATCGTTGGACTGATCGTTTTGGGAAAAGGCATACAATATATTCAGAAGACTTAAAAAATCTTCGAGAAAAAGAAAAAACAGTCACTGACGAAACAATTTTTAATCCATCAAATGTAACAGTGTACAGCCTTGTTGAAAACTATGCCGAAAAAAGAAAATTGTCGATAAAAGCAAGCACACTACAAAACGAAAAATATTGTCTTAGGACACTAAAAAAATTTGAATTTTCTCGTATGCTTGTATCAGAAGTCAAAACTGACGATGCCAAAAAATGGGTTCAAGAAGCAGCTCAAATTGGAAACAGTTATGGAGCCTTGCATTTAATGTTGTGTGTCGTTAGACCAGCTTTTGATGAGGCAGTTGAAAATAAAATGATTCTTCAGAATCCATTTTCTTTTAAATTGTCTAAAATTGTTTCAACTTCAAAGCCAATTAAAAAAGCGTTAACCCAAGAACAATATGACTCATTTATGGAATTTGTTCATTCTTCAAAAAGCTTTTCAAAAAGATACGATCTTATAGGAACGCTCTATGAAACAGGAATTCGAGTAAGCGAGCTATGTGGTTTAATTTTTGATAATGTTGATTTTGACAAAAAAACACTTGTAATAGATCATCAGCTGTTATGGACCGAAGATAAAGGTTTTTATATCGAAAAACCAAAAACAAAAAGTGGAATTAGAGTCATCCCATTGTCCAACAAAGCGATCGAATATTTGTCAAGCGCAATGAAAAAACCGAGACCGCAAAGAGAACCAGTTGTTGATGATTGTACCTGTTTTATATTTCTTACCAATTATGGAGATCCTCTTTGTAGCGCAACGTTAGAAACAAGATTTCGTTATATGGTAGATAAATATAGAAAAACAGACAGGATTGATATTCCTAATATAACACCACATACTTTTAGACATACATTCTGCACTAGAATGATTGAATCTGGAATGAATATCAAAGCCGTACAATATCTTATGGGGCACTCTAATGTTAAAATCACACTAGATGTTTACACTCATATCTCTTATAAGTCAATCGAAGATGATTTTCACAATCTTGTGGGTTGATTCTGACACCAATTTTGACACCAATTTTTAAAATATAGCATCAAATGACATGACGATATATAAAATCAAATCAAGTGTTGATTTCAAAAACAAACGATATATCGAAAAGTACAACCCAATATGACGATATATAAAATGTGCACAAATGGGCTGGCTTTTTGTTGTGAGATGTGCTATACTAAAATTATCTGTAAAACACATTTAAAAATGGAGGAAAACATCATGCAGCATGAAACTGTCATCGTGCTGGACTTTGGCGGACAGTACAATCAGCTGATTGCCCGCCGCGTCCGAGAAAATAATGTCTACTGCGAGATCTATTCCTATAAAACCGATCTTTCGGTCATTAAGGCCAAGAATCCCAAGGGCATTATCTTCACCGGCGGCCCCAACAGCGTTTATCTGGAGGACTCTCCCACCATCGACCCCGAGATCTTCAGCTGGGGCGTGCCTGTGCTGGGCATCTGCTACGGCAGCCAGCTGATGA
>OLNY01001646.1_pt1 | contig 17202 bp, 10 predicted proteins | sample 1671981 | NCBI WGS metagenome assembly OLNY01 (sample SAMEA3136632, study PRJEB25190) | human gut metagenome | biome: human gut; feature: human-associated habitat; material: faeces | place: Austria | collected 2013
TGACTATTGTACCTATATATACTCGTGTTATAAAAGTTAAAGCGTTTGATTATCCGTCCGATAAACGTAAGGCGCAACCAAAAAACATAAGTCAGGGGGCAGGATACCATGTATCCAAGAAAAAGGTTTGCAGCACTGTTGCTTTGCGCGGTCATGCTTTTCGCTTCTGCAGGCTGTAAGGAAAAAACAAAAAAAGATACCGGCTCAAAAAAACCGAGCTCCTCGCAGAATTCGGGCGCTGACTCCGTTTCCTCGGATTCTTCGGATTCGTCCGATCAAAGCTCGGATGTTTCTTCGGACGGCACCTTGAGCACAGACAGCCGCGGCAATCTGTCGGATGACATAACAAGCTCGGATTCCGATAATGGGTATCATACCGACCGTGCCATACCGACCGATTCGGGTAACGGTAATTCCGGCGGCTCTGCTTCCGTAATAAATTACAAGACCGTTTCCTGGAGCGGGCCGGACGGATATGTAATAGTAGTTCCGAAGGGAAATAAAGAGGCGGAGCGCACGGCGCAGACTATCAAGCAGTATTTCGCCAAGAACGCTTCGGTCACTCTTAAAATCGTAACGGACGATACCGCCGCGAAGGATAAGGAAATAATTATAGGCAGCACAAAGCGCTATAAGTATTCCGCAAAGGACGGCGAGTATTTCGCAAAGGTATCCGGCAAAAAGCTCATATTCGGCGGCGGGCATGACGCAACCGTAAGAGCTGCCGTTCAGACCTATACCCGCATCAAATATAAAAAGGGAAGCGCGTACACCTTCTCGGTAAGCTCCGATTTCACGGCGACAAAGCTCGGATACACATATGTATGGGGCGATGAGTTCGAGGGAACAACACTTGATACAAAGCTTTGGAGCAGAGCTACGAAAATGGCGGCAACCGCAGAGCTTATGCTCGATAATACCGAGCTTACCACCCGCGTTGAAAACGGCGTAATGAAAATGTTCGCTTTAAGGTATTGGGATCCGAAGCGCGCGGGAATTGAGTTTGCGGCGCCCTGGTCTGTTACGACCTACGACACCATGAGCTGGAAATACGGCTATATGGAAATGCGCGCGAGAGTTCCGTTTGTACGCGGCGCATGGCCGTCCTTCTGGTCTTCGAGCTACGGCTCTCTGGGACCCGACGGCAAGCAGCGCATATACACCATTGACGATTACTCAATAGAAATTGATATCTTTGAGGTATTCTCAAGCGTTGATACGCTGGCACCTAACATACATAAATGGTACGGCGACGGCGACCACACCATGTGGAACGACGAAAACGAAAAATATACCTTCGATTCCGCAGACCTCAACAACGAATATCACCTCTACGGCTTTGAGTGGACTCCGACCGAGATGTCGATGTATATCGACGGCAAGAAGTACTACACCTATGATATAACAAAGAATTTCGATAACGGCGCTTCGGGCATGAACGGCTTCAATACGCAGCTTCACCTGATACTGAACAACCATTTGTTCACGCAGTCAAGTTCCTTTAAGCCGTATGACGGCTGCGAGATTTACGCGGCGGATCTTCCGGTTGAATATGATGTGGACTGGGTACGCCTTTATCAGAAAAACGACGGCAAGAGCACACTTTACCTCGCAAAATAGTATTTGACCGCGATTTTGTGTCCGGTATAAATAAATTCACGAAAAGGAGTTATAAAAATGAAAAACAGCGAATTTCCAAAACTTAAAAAGACCTTGGCATTTATCCTGACTTTTGCAATGCTCCTATCGGCGGTTATTACAGCCGCAGCAGTTCCCGCAACGGCGGCGTCCGGTGTGTGGGACGGCACAATTGCCGAAAGCTATGCCGGCGGTAAGGGAACATTAGATGAGCCTTATTTGATTTCAAATGGTTCCGAGCTTGCCAAAATGGTGAACGAGGGCGACGGCTCATACGAAAAATATTTTAAGCTTACAAATGACATTTACTTAAATAATGTTTCTGATTCAAATTGGAAAAATAATAATCCCAAAGCGTGGTATACGCGCCCGGCAATAAGTAATAAGGCTTTTCAGGGAACGCTGGATGGCGACGGTCATACTGTAAACGGTATTTATTACAACGGAAGCGATTCATTGGTTGGGCTGTTGCCTGCAATTAAAAATACTGTTACTGTAAAAAATATTCAAATTGATAACAGTTACCTTGAATCAACAGGTTACGGTATCGCTGCTTTGATTGGCTTTGTGCAGTCAGGTAGCACTGTAACAGTTTCAAAGTCTTATATTCACGAAAATGTAACCGTAATATCTAATAGCGATGACACTGCAAATAGCTCGGCAGGAGGACTTTTTGGCTGGGGTGTTGGAAATATTACGGTTTTTGATTGTGCAGCCTTTTCTTCACAGGTAAGCAAAATATATGCTGGTTCAATTATGGGAAATACCTGGGGAGGCTCTTTAAATGTAAGTAACAGTATTCTCGGCGATGAAATGTTCGGGAAATGCCGCAATGCTACTCTTAATATTGTTAATTGCTATACTGCCGTGGAGGATTCTACAGGTAAAACATCAATTTGCTCGCTTGAAAATATGAAAGGCGAGGCAGCCAAAGCTAATATGCCGAACCTTGATTGGGAAAACGTTTGGGATACAACCGACAGCTTCCCGGTATTTAAGAATGTAAACCTTGACGGGGTAAAAGGCGAAATCTGGGACGGCAAGGTTGCCACAGGCTATGCCGGCGGCAGCGGTACTGAGACCGATCCTTATATAATAGAAACCGCAAGACAGCTTGCATATCTTATAAAGCATGATGTTGTTGATTCTGCAGGAGCGACCAACGGCAAATATTACAAGCTTGCAGCAGATATTTACCTTAATGATGTAACAGATCCGGATTGGACAAAAAATTCTCCAAACAGTTGGTATGAGGTTGCCTCATCAAAACGTTTCGCGGGTAATCTTGACGGAGACGGCTACACCGTTTACGGTCTGTATTACAGCGGCACCGCCTCCTTCGGTCTTATTCCGTGGGTTGATATGTGGAGCTATGATGTCACAATAAAGAATCTTATAATTTCCGATGCTTATATAAGCACCTCTGGTCAGTTTGTGGGTGCGGTTGTCGGCTATGTTTACGCAACTGCGGAGAGAAACGCAGTATTCACATTAAGCAATTGCTTTGTAAATGATAATGTTTATATTTTCTCAAGCCACGAATCCGCTTACATCGGCGGTATTGTGGGCTGCCTGAGAAGCAACTCCCTCAATACCTATAACTTCATAGGCAGTGCTTCCTTGGCGGATGTTAGGCACGGCGGTGGTAACTGGAAATGCTATGGAGGACTTGTAGGACCGGCAGGAGACGGAACCTACAATATTGATAACTGCTTTGCATTTCCGACACTTGCCATTTATTTCGGCGGTGCTTCTGTTCCGGCAAATAATTCGTATTCAATACCTTCGCAGGATGCTCTTTTAACCGTTATCGGTGATAAAGCTAAAACAACAATGCCCGATTTTGATTGGGAAAACGGTGCGTTTGCTCCCACTCAAAACGGTTATCCGAGGCTGAAAACAGTATCTCAGCGCATGGGCGACGCAAACGGCGACGATGCTGCCGACGCGCAGGATATCGCTCTTCTTAAAAAGCATTTGATAGGTGCTGAAATATCCTATGTTACCGATTTCAACAGTGATAAGGTTACCGATATACGCGACCTTATCGCCCTTAAAAAGACGGTAAGCGAATTCCTCGGTGAGGACAGCCTCGCGCCGGCGGGCTACAGCCTTGTGTGGAATGATGAATTTAAAGGCAGAACGATTGATAATGCCAAATGGCGCACCAATCAGCCGCGAATGACCGCATATGACGGTGTCGGCAACTTTGATGAGGGTACTGTAAGATCGGTGGGCAACGGCAGACTTTTAATGACAGCGTATAAGAACCCTGATACCGCGAACTATAACGGTAAAACATATTTAACAACAAACTCAATAACCACCGAAAACAGAATGAGCTTTAAGTACGGTTATCTTGAGGTTAGGGCAAAGGTTCCGTATAAAGCGGGCTGCTGGCCGTCACTGTGGCTTAGAAGCCCCAACGCAACCCAGACCGATTTAACCGGCAAGGACGGCTATAATATGGAAGTCGATATTATCGAGCCGTTCGGCTATACAGACCAAAACGGAACAACGATACACGAAACCAACAAGTCGAATGACAGTGATCACTGTCAGGCCGCAGTCGGTAATTACAAGTTCAAGAATGCTGAAAATTTAGCAAATGAATATCATATCTACGGTTTCCTTTGGACTGCCGATGAGATAAAATTCTTTATCGACGGCGAATGCTTTGCAGCCTATACTAAAGACACACTTGCAAGAATGGGTTATAAGGGCGATTTCGACGATACCGTTAATATTCTCTTTGACAATCAGCTTATTACCTCAAGCAGCCCGGTGGCAAACGAAGAAAAGACCAATACAATAGAAAATAACGAGGAAAGTCTTCCGGCAGAGTATTCGGTAGAATATGTTCGCCTTTACCAGAAGCAGGGCGATGTTCTTGTTCTGGAGACCCCCGCAGACGGTCAGTAAAACAAATCAGTATAAATTATGTTCGGCAAGGCGCACTGCCTTGCCGGATTGAGAATATCCGAATGCAGGGTATTCGGATATTCTCAATCCTATAAAAAAAGGGGCAGGTATTTCAATGGATAAAAAATCGGTTATACGGTTTGCAAGCCTTGTGACGGCTGTTTTAATATCCGCGTCATCACTTCCGCGGCTTTGCGCTACCGTATCGGCAGAGCAGGCAACTGATCCCGTAACGGCTGCCGCCGGTGAGGCTTCATTGGTTTCCTATAAAACATATGCGGCGGATATGGCCGAACGCAAAAACGCCGAAAAAAGCATAACGCTTTCATCGGACGCGGCACGCGTATACGGCAGCGCCGCCCGAAAGGGCGTGAACGGTAAGAACGCGGTTGTGTTTTCAAAGACCGGCTGCGGCGCGGAATGGAAGGTTTCCGTTCCCGAGGACGCGCTTTACAATATAAGACTTTCATATACCGCGGTCGATACCGGCGTTGATTACGCCTTTACCTTAAAGACAGATGGCAGGGTGCCGTTTGAAGAGGCAAAGAGCCTTACCTTCCCGCGAGTTTGGCAAAACGCGCAGGAAAGCTTTAAAACCGACAGGGACGGCAACGACCTTACCCCCGAGCAGACCGAAATAAAGGATTATTACGGAGTTTTGGCAAAAAGCAGCACGGGCGAGACGGTTGAGCCGTATGCGATCTATCTGACCGCGGGCGAGCATACCGTAGCTTTGGAAAATCCCGGGCAGGCAGCGGCTGTGGCAGAGCTTATACTTGAAGCTCCCGAGGCTGTATCCGATTATTCCGATTATTCCAAGGGCTTCAAGGAGGATAAAAGCACCTCTGCCGAAACGATAGTAATTGAGGGCGAGAATGCCGTTTTAAAATCCGCTTCAAGCCTTATTCCGAAATCAGACAACTCAAACGCGGGAATGACTCCGAGCAGCCCGAGCCTTACAAAGCTTAATTACATAGGCGGAACCTCCTGGCAGGATGCGGGGCAGTTCCTTGTATGGAATTTTGAGGTGAAGGAAAGCGGTTATTACTCTTTAGGGTTCAGGTACCGCCAAAGCGATGTTATAAACGCCGAAAGCTGGCGCTGGCTTAAAATTGACGGCAAAACTCCGTTTTCGGAGGCTAAAGGCATACGCTTCCCGTATTCGGCAAAATGGGAATTTCTGAAATACGGAGGGGAAGACCCGTATTACATTTATTTGGAAAAGGGCAGCCACACCTTATCGCTTGAAGTGACCCTCGGCGCAATGGCGGATTATTTCTACCGCCTTTACGGGATAGTGGAGAAACTCGGAGATAAGTATATAGACATAGTGAAAATAACCGGCGCCACACCCGATGTCAACCTCGATTACGAGCTTTTCACACAGATACCCGATCTAAAGGAGACCTTTACCTACTGCGATAAGGAGCTTTTATCGCTGGTGGCTGATTTGGAGGGCTTTACGGGTAAGCGGAGCAGCCAGTATATTTCTGCGCTTAAGAATATGTCGCGCGTGCTTAACAATATGCTTGACAGACCATACACCGCGCATCAGTATGTCAGCGATTATTACTCGAATTACACCTCGTTAAGCTCCTGGCTTTACGATATGAAGAAAATGCCGCTATGCGTTGATACAATACAGTTAGCTCCCGCGGGACAGGATTTTGTAAACACAAAAACCGGCTTTTTCAAAAAAATGGGCTACAGCTTTAAGCGCCTTATTGTATCGTTTTTTGACGATTACACGGTGAATACCGAAAACGGCGAAAAGGAAAAAGCCTTAAAGCTTTGGGTGAACTGGGGCAGAGATCAGGCAACCTCGCTTGATACGCTTATAAGGGACTCATTCACAGAGCAGACGGGAATCCATGTTGATGTGCAGATAACCAACGCTTCGCTTGTAAACGGTATTTTATCGGGCAATTTCCCCGATATGGCGCTGCATATGACAAGAACCGAGCCTGTAAACCTCGGAATCCGCGGAGCGCTGGCAGACTTAAATCAATTTGACGATTTGGATGATGCGCTGAAAAGATTTCAGCCCGACGCGCAGGTGCCCTATGAATATAACGGAAAGCTGTACGCTCTGCCCGATACTCAGACCTTCTATATGCTTTTCTACAGGACGGACATTCTCGAAAATTTGGGGCTTACCATTCCGAAAAACTGGGATGAATTCCTTTATACATCAGCCATTATTCAGCGGAACAATATGAATATATATGTTCCGTATACAATGATAACCTCGTCGCAGACGATAAGCACCGGCATAGGCAGCCTTAATATGTTTGCAACGCTTATGGGGCAAAAGGGGCTTTCGCTTTATAATAAAGAGCTTAACGCCACCTCCCTTACGGGAATCGAGCAAATTTCTGTCTTTGATTTCTGGACGAAGTTCTACACAGATTACGGATACCAGAAGGAGGCGGATTTCTACAACCGCTTCCGCGCGGGCACAATGCCGCTGGGTATATCCACCTATACCACATATTTAACGCTTTACAGCGCAGCTCCCGAAATAAAGGGGCGCTGGTCGATAGCTTCCGTTCCGGGAACAGCCGGCGGGAACGATTCGGTTGCGGGCGGCGGCACGGGCTGCTCCATAATAGAAAAATCCAAAAATAAAAAGGAAGCCTGGGAGTTCCTTAAATGGTGGACTGCCGCCGATACACAGACCAGGTATTCAAATAATGTTGAATCCCTTATAGGGATGCTAGGCAGACAGGCGACCGCAACCGTGGGCGCGCTTGAAAAAATGGCGTGGGACAGCGAGGATCTCGATAAGATTCTCACGCAGTGGACAAAGGTAAAGGAGGTTCCCGAGGTTCCGGGAAGCTACTACCTCGGCCGTGCGCTTGATCAGGCTTACTGGTCGGTGCTTAACGACGGTGTAAACGCAAAGGACGCAATTGTTAAATGGAGCAAGGCTGCCGACAGCGAGATTACACGCAAAATTCAAGAATACAGTGAAGGAGAGTAAAATGATGAAGGCTGCAAAACCCCTAAAGGCACATCGGGATTCCGGCTTTAAAGAGCAGCTGCCTATGATATTGCTGCTTGTGCCGTTCTTTACCTTCTTTTTTGTATTCACGGTATTGCCGATTATTTCATCCATGGTTTTAAGTCTGACCTCATACGATATGCTGTCAGCTCCGAAATTCACGGGAATAGGCAACTATATGCGTATGTTCGTTGAGGATGAGGTCTTTGCGATCGTGCTTAAAAACACCGTTGCGCTTGCAATCGTGGTAGGCCCTGCGGGCTTCCTGCTCGCTTTCCTGCTTGCGTGGCTTGTAAACGAATTTTCCACAGGAATGCGAACGCTGTTTTCCTTTATGTTCTATGCGCCGTCCCTTGTGGGCAATGCCTACTTCATATGGAAGATTGCCTTCTCGGGCGATAGCTACGGCTATATAAACAGCCTTCTGCTGTCAACCGGTGTTATAACCGAGCCTATAGTGTGGCTTAAAAGTCCGCAGTATCTTTTCACAATAATTATTATTGTTCAGCTGTGGCAGAGCATGGGCGTTTCGTTCCTTTCAAATATTTCGGGTCTTCAAAATGTAAACCGCGATTTATACGAGGCAGGCGCGATTGACGGAATAAGAAACCGCTGGCAGGAGCTAAGGTATATAACCCTCCCCTCAATGTCGCATATGCTGCTTTTCAGTGCGGTAATGCAAATTCAAAGCAGCTTTTCAATAAGCGCGGTCGCGGTTGAGCTTGCGGGCTACCCGAGCGTGCAGTACTCGGTAGATACCATTGTTACGCATATGTCGGATATGGCGACGGTGCGGTATGAGCTCGGTTACGCCTCGGCTATAGCGGTGGTTTTGTTTGCAATGATGGCGTTCACAAGACTGATTATCGGAAAAGCCTTGAATACGGTCAGCAGGTAGGTGCTTTTGATGATTAAAAAACTTTATTACAAATTCATACCGTCAAGCCGTAAAAAGTCAATGGCTACGCGCTTTACCCGCTCAACCTTCGGCAATATATGCTGCTTTGTGCTGATAACCGCCGCCGGGCTTTTCAGTATGCTGCCGCTGATATACGCGGTTGTAACCTCCTTTAAGCCGATAGACGAGCTGCTTATTTTCCCGCCGACATTTTTTGTGCGCCGACCGACCACGGAAAACTACGTGGCACTTCCTACACTGCTTTCAAGTCTTTCGGTTCCGCTTTCACGCTATGTGTTCAACAGCCTGTTTATAACGGTTTTCACCTCGATTTTAAATATTGTATTTTCCGCAATGGCGGCGTTTTCGCTTTCAAAGGGAACATATAAGGGCAGGGGAATTATTTTTATGATAATTCAGTTTGCGCTTATGTTCAACGCATACACCCTTTCCGTTCCGCAGTATGTAATATTTTCGGAGCTGCATATAGTAAATACCTACTGGGTATATATTCTGCCGCAGCTTGCGGGAACACTGGGAGTTTTCCTTATAAAGCAGTATATTGAGGGCTATGTGCCCGATGCTCTGCTTGAAGCCGCGAAGATTGACGGCGCGGGGTATCTGCGTATATTCTGGCGGATAATAATGCCGATAATTAAGCCAGCATGGCTTACCGTTACGCTTTTTGCGTTCAGGGATATATGGGCGTCAATTCCGAACGGAACGATTTTTGACGAAAAGCTTAAGACCCTGCCGCAGATAGTAACGCAGGTGACTGCGGGCGGAACAGCCCGAACCGGCAGCGCAATGGCGCTTACCACCATTATGATGATTCCGCCTATTATTATATATCTTATTTCGCAGAGCAATGTTGTTGAGGCGATGAGCAGTGCGGGAATCAAAGAATAAGCAAAGGAGCGAAAACCTATGATTAAAAACGCAGCGCGTTTTCTTTCTGTATTACTGGCGTTCATATGTTTGGCGTCCTCTGCTTTCGGCGTAGCGGCGATTTCGCCCGCCGAACAGATACCCTTTGAAAGCTATACATATTGGGATGATATAGGTGAAGAACGCAAGGCGGTATACAGCCGCCCGATGTACGAAACCGATATATTGATTGACGCTTTGTCGCTCGGCATAAAGCCGTTTTCCACAATCAACGATGTTTTCACCGACGGCAAAAAGGTTTATATACTTGATAATGCCGCCCGCATAGTGGTACTTAATGCAAATTATGAGCTTTTGGGAGAAATAGGTCACATAAAGGGCGGCGACGGCACTGATTACGATTACACCGGCGCGCAGAGCCTATATGTTCATTCTGACGGCTCAATATTTATATGCGATACCGATAACGCCCGTGTTTTAAGGGCAAACCCCGACGGTACTCTTAAGGACATTTATGTTGTTCCCGAATCGTCGCTGATACCCGAAAGCTTTGTTTTCAAGCCGCTTAAAACGGTTATGGACTCGCACGGGTACCTTTATGTTTTGAGCGACGGCTCTTATTACGGCGCTTTGCTTTATGCCCCCGATAAGACATTTACCGGCTTTTACGGTGCTAACGATGTAACCTCGAATATCGCCACGGCAATAAAAACCGTTTTCGAGCGAATGTTTACAAACAATGTAAAAAAGAGCTCAAGCGCGAGAAATCTCCCTTATTCGTTTGTGGATATTGTAATTGATAAAAACGATTTTGTTTACACCGCAACGGGTAAGACCTCAACCTATGATAAAAAGGGGCAGATAAAGAAGCTGAACCCCGGTACGGGAAACAACATAATGGATTCGGAGGATACCGATTTCACCGACGACGGCTTTAACACGACCTTTAATAACGGCACGCAGATTGACCAGGATATTGTAGGGCTTGCCGTTAACGACAGCGGCTTTGTTTACTGTGTTGAATCGCAGTTCGGAAGGGTCTATCTTTACGACAGAGCCTGCCGTATGCTCACCGCCTTCGGCGGAGGTCTCGGTCAGGGCAGCCAAAAGGGTACCTTTTCCGCGGCTAACGCAATTGCGCTTAACGGAACGGACGTTTTGGTAAGCGATAAGCTGAAAAACACTGTCACGGTATTTAAAATAACCGATTTCGGCAAAAAGGTGCTCGGTCTTATAGATGATACGCTTGACGGCAAGTATACCGAATGTAAGGAAGGCTGGGAAGAGGTAATAAGCCTTGACAGAAACTTCCAGCCGGCATACAGCGGACTTGCAAGGGCATACCTCACAGACGGCGAGTATAAGGAAGCAATGAAGCTTGCGCGCGAGGGCTATGACCGCGAAACCTACAGCCTCGCATTTGAGTTCCACCGCAAGGATTTAATGCGCGAGTATTTTTGGCTGATTTTTCTTGTTGTAATAGTTGTTATCGCGGCTGTTGTAACGCTCATCATTATATCGTCAAAGCGCAAGCTTACGCTTATTAAATCAAAGCAGGTCCGCCTAATGTTAAGAACGCTTATTCACCCGGTTCTTACCTTTGATGAGATAAAGGAGAAAAAGCAGGGCTCGCTTATAATCTGCGGTGTGCTGACGGCGCTTTTCTATGTGACGGCGGTCATACAGGTGCTGTGCGGCGGCTTCCTGTTTACACAGTACGACCCCACAAGCTTTAACTCGATTTGGGTGCTTATAAGAAGCGCGGGACTGGTTGTTTTGTGGGTCATTAGCAACTGGATGATTTCAACGCTGATGCAGGGCAAGGGTACGCTTAAGGAAATATGCATTGTGACCTGCTACAGCCTGTCGCCCATAATAATCGAACGCTTTTTAAGGCTTATTCTTACAAATATACTTCTGCCGAGCGAGGCGATGTTCCTAAACGGCTTCGATACGCTGGCAATAGGGTATACACTGCTGCTTTTGATTATAGGACTTATTAAAATTCATGATTTCAGCTTCGGAAAGCTTATAGGTTCAAGCGTTTTGAGCGTTTGCTGGCTTGCGGTTTTGGTTTTCCTGATGATTTTGGTCGGAATGCTGATACAGCAAATCGGGGGCTTCCTGATTACCGTTTTGCTGGAGCTTATTTCATAAACGGGAGGAATTAAGTTTGATCCGCAAAAAATATTTATCATCGGTTTGCGCTGTCGCTCTTACTGCCGCGCTTCTCTGCGGCTGCGGCGGATCCGGGGTTTCTCAAAAAAGACCTTCCTATGATAAGGAAAAGCTTTCAACCGATATTTCCGATGAGCTTATCGCTCAAAACGAAAATTACCGCCTGGAAATAAACCGCACATCGCTCGGCGTTTCGCTTACCGATTTGAAAACGGGCAAGGTTTACGGAACAAATCCCGTAAATTCGGGCGGGGAGCAGTTCGATGAATTCGGAATGCCCATAAAGCGGCATCCGCAAATCGAATCTGTGCTTTTCATAGAATATCTCGATGTTCAAAAGAACACTACCTCAAAGCTGATATCCTACAACGCCGCCGTTCAGAACGGGCGCACCGTTTTAGAGAATACCGATAACGGCGTTAAGGTTGAATATTACTTTGACGATGCCGAAATAATGATTCCGATAACCTATTCCTTAAGGGAGAACGGTTTAAAGGTGACGCTTGATCCGAAGGAAATAGAGGAAGGCGGCAATATGCTTATATCGGTTTCGGTAGCCCCCTTCTTCTGCTCGGTTGAAAATACCGAGAAAAACGGATATCTGCTTTACCCATCGGGTTCGGGAGCGCTTATTTATCCCAAGGAGGTTTCGCAGCCCGGCGACAGCTACTCCGCCGAGGTCTACGGCGAGGATGCCTCAAAGGAAAAATGGGATAAGACTTCAACCGAAAAATCAATAAGACTGCCGGTCTACGGAGCAAAAAGCGGTGACACCGCAGCTTTTGCGATAATCGAAAAGGGAGCGGACTCCTGCCTGCTTGAAACAACGGTCGGCTCAACCTCGATAGGCTACTCTGCGGTATACGCCACCTATCAGCTGAGGGGCTACACCGCAAACATAAAGGAGCTTTACAATAACAGATATTACAAGGGGCTTGTTTATTCCGATAATATGACGGATGCTCCGCTTGAAATAGGCTTTTACCCGCTTGCGGGCGAAGACGCCGATTACAGCGGAATGGCAAGACTTTACCGCAGCTGCATTGAAAAAACCGAGGGCAAGGCGGAAAACGCAAAGGCTGCCACCCTTAATATTACCGCAGTCGGCGGAACAATGATTTCAAAATCCTTCCTCGGCGTGCCGTATACAACGCTTTTGGCAACCACCACGCTTAAGGACGCTGCGGCTATGGTAAAGGAATTGAAGGAGAGCGGAGCAGATGTTTCCGCACTGGCGCTCAGCGGCTTCGGCAAAACCGGAATTGATTCGGTGAAGCCCGCAGGCGGTTTCGGAATTGCGGGCAGGCTCGGCTCATCCAAAGACCTTAAATCACTTGAAAAGATCTGTGAGGAAGCCGATACCGACCTGTTTTTAGACTTCGACGCGGTAACGTTTTCAAAATCCGGCGGCGGGCTTTCTTCATACTTTGATTCGGCGGTACGCGCCAACAGAAAGCGCGCAAAGGTATATGATTACAATATAGCCCTTTTAGGCAGGGAAACCGATTCGGCGTATTCCCTCATCGCACGGGATAAGCTGTCATATATCACCGACAAAATAATCAAAAAGGCCGGTAACTTGCCGGGAATAGGCCTTTCATCACTTTCAAATACCGCTTATTCGGATTATACCGATAAAAGCTCCGGTCTGTATTACGCAAAATCGGGCATGACCGAGCAGGTTTCCGAAATTATTGAAAATGTTAAGAAAAGCGGAAAGAAATTCATGTCAAGCGAAGCAAACGCTTACGCGGCGGTCAAATCGGATGTTATATTCAATTCACCCGCACGCTCGAACGCAGCGCTCGTGTTCGATGACGACATTCCGTTTTATCAGATGGCGTTAAGGGGAAGAACGGCGCTTTCAACCGAAAGTCTGAATCTTGCCACCGACCGCGAGGAAGAGCTGCTCAAGGCGGTTGAAGGCGGTATGGGGCTTGCCTACACACTGACCGCAAAGTATGATACAAAGCTTATAGACAGCGGCGTGCCGGTATTTTACAACAGCCTTTACAGCGACCTTAAGGACGGAATTGTTTCCGACAGCAAAACGCTTTCGGAGCTTTATGGAAAAATAGGAAATTCCGCAATTAAGAGCCATAAAATACACGGTTCGGGACTCAGAGAAACAGTATACGAAAACGGTGTAACGGTGTTTGTGAACTATTCATCGGGGGAATTGAATTCACCTGCGGGAAGCGTTCGTGCTCACGGCTTCCTCATTTGGGAGGAAAAGGTATGAAAAAGAAAAAATACAGGGGTATTGAACAGCTTAAAAGCCGTTACGGCTGGTTATTTATTTCAACCTGGCTTGTGGGAGTAATTCTTTTCTTCGCAATACCGGTAATACAGTCCGTAATTTATTCCTTTTCACAAATGACGGTAAACGAGGGCGGCATTAAGACCCTGTTTGTCGGAATGAAAAACTATAAATACATAATTGCGGAGCACACCGATTACCTCGGATGGCTCAGAAAGTCGGTCACCAATTTTCTTTATTCACTGCCTATCATAGTGCTTTTAAGCCTGGTGCTGGCGCTGCTGCTCAATAATAAATTCAAGGGCAGGCTGTTTTTCAGGGCGCTGTACTTTATGCCCGTAATAATAGCCTCGGGCGTGGTTATAGAGCTGATATCCGGTATGACTACGGGCGGTATGAGCGATTCCTCGGTTTCGGAATCGGTATCAGGCGGAATGTTCAGTGTGCAGGATGTTATGGCGGTGCTGGATCTTCCGAATCAGGTGGCGGAATATGTTCAGAAAATTATAAGCAACATATTCGATCTTATCTGGAACAGCGGTATACAAACGGTGCTGTTCATTGCGGGGCTGCAATCAATTCCGTCAAGCCTTTATGAGGCAAGCAGAGTTGAGGGCGCTACAAAGTGGGAGGAATTTTGGTTTATTACCTTCCCGATGCTTTCAAATGTAACGCTGCTCGTTATGGTATATACAATGGTTGAGCTGTTCATAAGCAACCGCAACGTACTAATTTTAAAGGTTTACGATTTAATGCGTGCGGCGGTTTACGATCAGACCTCGGCAATGATGTGGTTCTACTTCCTAATTGTCGGCGGAATAATGGGAATAATTGTGGGAATTTACAGAAAGTGCCTGCAGAACAAGTGGTCTTAAAGGAGGGGAGCTTAAATGAAAACGGAAAATATCAAAACAAGCTCTCGCTGCGGCAAGCTCGGAAAATCCTTTTCGCCTGCGGTCACGGCGGTTTTCAGAATGGTGCTCCTGATTTCAATAGGATATGTAATTATATATCCGCTGATTTATATGGTGAGCACATCGCTTGTAAGCCGAAACGGTTTCTTTAACTCCGCGCGGGTATGGATTCCCGAGAAGATAAGTCCGGCGTTCAACTATAAAACCGCATGGGAGCTGCTTAATTACACAACGAGCCTTATGGCAACCCTGAAGTATGAAATCGTGAGCGCGCTCATAGAGGTGGCGGCGTGCGCCGTTACCGCATACGGCTTTGCAAGATTTAAATTCAAGGGGAAAACAATATTACTCGGTGTTTTGTTCCTCACAATTCTGGTGCCGGATATGCTGGTTATAATTCCGCGAATGGCGAATTATTCAAAGTTTGATATTTTGGGGATATTCGGATTCTTAAATAAGCTGACGGGTGTCGATCTTCGTCCCGATCTTCTTGACAGCGCCGCGGCGTTCTACCTGCCCTCGCTGTTCTCGATAGGTCTTCGCAGCGGAATTATTATTTTCATTTATATGCAGTTCTTCAGCAGCTTTCCTAAAGAGCTTGAAGAAGCGGCATGGATAGACGGAGCAGGACCCATAAAGACCTTTTTGAAGATTGCAATTCCGTCTTCGGGGGTCGTTATTACAACGGTAATAGTATTCTCGCTTATATGGCACTGGAACGATTACCTGCTGTGCGCAATGTATTTAAGCGACGATTACCCGCTTGCAATGTCGCTTAATATGCTGCCCACCGCGCTTACCACAATGGGCTATTACCTTAACCCGGAAACGCCCGAAACACTTGCTTTCCAAATGGCGGGCTGCGTGCTTTTCGTAACGCCGATGCTCGTAGTTTATATGATACTTCAGCGCCGCTTTATAGAAAGCATTGACCGAGTCGGAATTACAGGATAGTAATATTCTGAAAAATAAATATAAAAAGGGGAAATAATTATGACAAAAAAAATTGCAAGCATTTCAGTCAAGCTGTTATGCCTTTTAATGGTATTTGCCTTGGCTGCAGGCTGCCGCAAATCGCCGGGAGATTCGTCTTCGGATTATTACACTTCCGAAATAATAGTGGACGATGATACCTCCGGAAGCACCTCCGGCGGAGACGGCAAGGGTACAGACGCCTCCGGCACAACCTCGGACGGCTCGAAAGCGAGCGGCACCGCAAGCACAGGTAACGGCAAGGATAAGCCGAACGCCGGCACAACGGGCGGTAAGGTTAATCCCGAAAAATACCGCGGAACTACCGTAAGATACGCTACCTGGAAGAATCCTTACCAGAACGAGGACGGCAAGGTTGTTGATAAGTTCCAGAAGAAGTACGGAATTAAGGTTAAGATCGACACCATCCCCCAGAGCACCTATGTTCAGGAGGTTACCGGTAAAATTGCCGCAGGCAACTCGCCCGATATATTCTTTGATAACGGCACATTCCCGGCGTCAATCGCCTGCTTGCAGCCGCTTGAGGCAATGCAGCTTGATTTGACCGACGGAATTTGGGATCAGGGTATGATTAAAATGTCAACCCTCGGCGGCAAGCCCTTCCTTGTTAATACCGTAGGCAATATCTGGGCAGAGGTTGACTGCCTGTTCTACAATAAGAAGATATTCGCGGACCACAACATCACAACCCCCGAAGAATACTACAAGGCGGGGAAATGGACCTTTGCAGCCCTTACAAGGTGCATGACCGAAGTTAAAAACGCGGGCTACATAGGCGGATACATTGACGTTCAGTCTCTTCTTGCTTCAACCGGCACAGGCTTCTACGGCTTAAAGAACGGAACCATTACCAACGGCGTAAACGAAATGACCTATAACGTAATGACCCAGATTTCCCAGTGGGTAAGCGACGGTCTTATTAAAAACCCGCTTGAGCGCAACCTGCTGCAGAACTTTATAAAGGGCAAGGCAGGCATTGCTGTTACCAACGCTTACGGTCTTAAGGCTACAGGCTATTTCTCTGAGATGAACCCGAACGATGTAGGCTTTACCTACATTCCGAAGTATGACGACAAAACAAAGGCCTACACAACGGGACTTTTCCGCGGCTGGGGACTCATTCGCGGCTCTAAAAACCCGGTTGCCGCAGGAATATTCCTTCGCTATTATCTCGATGTAAATAATTACGACACCAACTCCGCCTTCATAAACAACGAAGCAAAGCAGTTCTTCTTCAAGCTGACCTCCGGTGTTAAGACCGATGATAAGAACCCCTACCTGATTCTCGGCGTGGCGTCCCTCTGCAGCGAAAGCACCGATAAATACAACGGCTTCGCAGCCGAGGCCCCCGGACAGGTAAGAACAAAAATGCAGGCGTTCCTCCCCACAATCAACAGCAATGTTAAAAAGGTAAACGAGGAAATGACAAAGCAGATAAAGTCCCTCGGACTTAAATAATGTCTACTGAATAATTGCATTAGCAAATGCAATTATATAAAATCGAGTT
>OLNY01001648.1_pt1 | contig 17182 bp, 12 predicted proteins | sample 1671981 | NCBI WGS metagenome assembly OLNY01 (sample SAMEA3136632, study PRJEB25190) | human gut metagenome | biome: human gut; feature: human-associated habitat; material: faeces | place: Austria | collected 2013
CCAAAAATCAAGGATTCATGCGGTTTTTAGGCAGTTATTAGTACATGCCGCCCATACCGCCCATGTCACCGCCTGCAGCAGCGGGTGCAGCAGGGGGTTCCGGCAGATCAGCGACCAGGCTTTCGGTGGTCAGCACCATCTCAGCGACGGAGGCTGCGTTCTCCAGAGCGGAACGGGTGACCTTGGTGGGGTCAACGATGCCAGCAGCGATCATATCGTCCACAAAGACCTCGTTCTGAGCATCAAAGCCGTAGTTGGGCTTATTGGCAGAGATGATCTTGTCGATGATGACGCTGCCTTCCAGACCGGCATTCTTAGCGATCTGGCGCAGAGGAGCTTCCAGAGCCTTCAGAACGATCTTGGCACCGGTGCGCTCGTCGCCTTCCAGCGTGTCGCACAGCTCGCGCACAGCGGGGATCGCATTGATAGGAGCAGTGCCGCCGCCGGCAACAACACCTTCCTGAACAGCAGCCTTGGTTGCGTTCAGAGCATCCTCGATGCGCAGCTTCTTGTCCTTCATCTCAACTTCGGTAGCAGCACCGACCTTGATGACGGCCACGCCGCCAGCCAGCTTTGCCAGACGCTCCTGCAGCTTTTCACGGTCGAAATCGCTGGTAGCGGCCTCGATCTGGCTGCGGATCTGAGCGATGCGGGCTGCGATGGCATCCTTATCGCCTGCACCGCCAACGATGGTGGTGTTCTCCTTGGAGACCTTCACCTGACGGGCATGGCCCAGCATCTGGACGGTAGCATCCTTCAGCTCATAGCCCAGATCGGAGGAGATCACGGTGCCGCCGGTCAGGGTTGCGATATCCTGCAGCATTTCCTTGCGGCGGTCGCCAAAGCCGGGAGCCTTGACAGCGCAGACGTTCAGGGTGCCGCGCAGGCGGTTGACGATCAGGGTGGACAGAGCCTCGCCCTCAATGTCCTCAGCCACGATCAGCAGTTTCAGACCGTTCTGCATCACCTGCTCCAGCAGAGGGACCAGATCCTGAATCACGCTGATCTTCTTATCGGTGATCAGGATAGCGGCGTTGTCCAGATCAGCCACCATCTTGTCGGTATCGGTGACCATATACGGGGTGAGGTAGCCGCGGTCGAACTGCATGCCTTCCACGATCTCGTTGTAGGTCTCAGCGGTGGTCTTGTTCTCCTCAATGGTGATGACGCCATCGGAGGTGACCTTTTCCATAGCCTCGGCGATCAGACGGCCGATCTCCGGGTCGCCGGCAGAAATGGTGCCGACGCGGGCGATATCGTTGCTGTCCTTCACCTTCTGGCTGTGAGCCTTGATGGTCTCAACAGCCTTGGCAACAGCCTTGCTCATGCCGCGGCGGATATCCATGGGGTTTGCACCGGCGGTGACATTCTTCATGCCCTCGGTGACCATAGCCTGTGCCAGAACGGTTGCGGTGGTGGTGCCGTCGCCTGCTGCGTCGTTGGTCTTGGTAGCGACTTCACGCACCAGCTGTGCGCCCATGTTCTCGAACTCGTCCTTCAGCTCGATCTCCTTGGCAATGGTCACGCCATCGTTGGTGATGACCGGTGCACCGAACTTTTTGCCCAGCACCACATTGCGGCCCTTGGGGCCCAGGGTGATCTTAACGGTGTTTGCCAGGGTATCGATACCGGCACACAGTGCCTTGCGGGCGTCCTCGCCCTGCTTGATCTGCTTAGCCATAATCAAATCGCTCCTTTAAAGCTCAATTTTCAAATATCAGAGGGGAAACCGCTCAGTCCTCAACGACTGCCAGGATATCGCCCTGACGGACGATGGTGCACTCTTCGCCGTCCACCTTGACCTCGGTACCGGAGTACTTGCTGGTGAGGACCTTGTCGCCGACCTTCACAGTCATCTTGACTTCCTTGCCGTCCACAACGCCGCCGGGGCCGACAGCGATGACCTCAGCCACCTGGGGCTTTTCCTTAGCACTGCCGGTCAGGATCAGACCGCCCTTGGTGGTCTCCTCAACCTCAACAGCCTTAATGACAACACGGTCTGCAAGAGGAATGATCTTCATAGTTCTTGCCCTCCTATAGTAAAAATATAATTTAAAACTTTGCTGTGTCCAAAGGGCCTCGTGTCGGCTCTTTGGTTCTTTAGCACTCCATTTCTCTGAGTGCTAAGTGTATTGTACTCATCTTGACCCAAAAAATCAAGACCTTTTTTGCTTCTTTTTGTTAAGAATTTATGACAGATGAAAAAATCAGCCGTACAGCGAAAAAGAGACAGCTTTCTTCTTGGACAAAAAAGCTGTCTCTTCTTCTGGTTTTTCATGTTCGGTCTGCACTCTGTGCCGTCCTCTGCGCTGCAAAGCGCTCAAAAGCAGGCTTTGGCAGAAGGATGCGCCCTGCCAGCGGCTGTACCTGTACAGTGATCTGCTCCTTGGGTGCGCATTCACCGTCTGCCGTGGCAACGATTGGCCCGCGGCCATCCGCAGCGCGCAGGCTCACCTGCTTTGCGCGGCGGTAAATGAAATACGGCTCTGCAGCTCTGACGAGCTGACCGTTCTGGAAGTGCTTGCCGCTCTTGTACATTCCCAGCAGCTTTGCAATGGTCACGCGGCTCACCTTGCGGATGATATATACATCCAGCCAGCCATCGTCGGGCTGTGCTTCCGGCGCTGCACAGAAACCGCCGCCATAGGTGCGGCCATTGCAGATGGCACACATCAGGCAGTCCACATCCAGCGTTTCACCATCGATGGTGTACTCCACCCTGCGGCCGATGTGTCCGCACAGCTGTTCCACAATGGAAAGCACATAGGCCATCTCGCCGCCGCACAGCGGGATGCGCCGGAACTTCGGGATGCCGTAGGCAACCTGCGCATCCAGACCGGCAGCGCAGATGGTGGCCGAAAGGCCAAGGCTGGTCTGCATCAGATCGATGCTCACCGGCCCACCGGCCAGCTGGGCATCCAGATCCAGAAACTCTTCCTTTGTACCAAAGGTGCGCAGAAAATCGTTGCCGCTGCCAAAGGGCAGACAGCCCACGGCTGCATTTGCATAGCCATAGATCCCGGTGAGCGCTTCGTTGAAGGTGCCGTCGCCGCCGGCAGTGAAGACCCGCAGTTCTTCCCCGCTCTGCCGGGCCTGCTGCGCAGCGGCATTGGCCAGCTCCCGGGCATGACCGGCGTGATTTGTGACCTGAATGGCATATTCTTCCGGCGCAAGCCCTGCACGCGCGGCGGCAACATTGATCTGCTGCGGCAGCGTACGGGTGCAATCGGCCTTACCGGCAGTTGGATTCAAAAGAAATAATGTGCGCATGGACTTCCTCCTGCAATTCTGTTGCTTCTATGATAACAGAAAACCAAAAGGATGCAAGAGCCAATCTCACAATGTCCCTGCCCCGTACGCACAAAAAAGGAGCGGATGTCTCCGCTCCCTTCGGGGGGATGTTTACTGTTTGGGGAATGCCTTATTCCATGTCTGGATGACCTTGAATTTCGGGGTCCATCTGTCGGGATCGAAATCCGCATCCAGACAGCCCTGCTCCACGCACCACTGTGCAGCTTTGGCTGTTTCTGGGTCCGTCATATTGGCAAAGGCAGAAGCATTTTCCGGTTCCGGAAAGCCCGCCGTCTGCCAGACCAGTTTTGCCAGCTGGGCCTGATTTTTGGGGATCGCCGCGCCCTCGGGCAGAAGATCCTGCAGCATCAGTTCCGTGATGATGGTGTAGCCGCCAAAGACAGCAGCACCCGCAACAGCTGCTGCCACAAGAGCCCCTGCGGCATCGGAGCTGTCGCCGCCCGCACTGGAATCATCCGGGATGGGGTCCGAGATGTCCGGGATGATGGTCAGGCTCTCGTTCAGGCTTACGGCGGCATTTTCATAAGCAGGCGTTTCTTCCAGTTCTTCGCCGTCCAGCACCACAGTGTAGCCCACGCCTTCGGCCTGCTTATAGGTCAGTTTCAGTTCCAGAGGAGATTTCCCGGTTTTATTTTCCAGCCTCAGCGTACCGGCGCAATCCACATTCAGATTTGTTTCCTTATTCTGGGAATCAATATCGATGCTTACATTGTTTGCACCGGAAATATGGACGGAATTTCCCAGTTCACCTTTGACCTTGATGTTCGGATTTTCGTTGCCTTTGAAATCCACCGGAATCTCAAAATCGCCCTTAAGATCGACCGTGTATGTCTTGCTTGCAGAGTCATAGGAACCGGTCATTCTTGACATGTCAGCCAGATCCTGCGGAGTATTATCCGGGGTAAGCACACCGCTATAGGTGTAATTTTCCCAGAACACCGTCGGTTCGCTGCCGGTGTAAAGTTCCCAATTTGCCGTCACTTCCACCGCATGGTCTGGCATGGTAAAGAAAAAGGCCGTATCTGTCGGTTTATCGGTAGTTTTTACGTCAGCCGGGAAAAACCAGCGGTTGAATTTCAGGCCCTTTTCTGGCCGGGAGGTTTTCACCCATACAGTTTCACCTTTGTAAAAGGTCGTGTTATTCTCAGAGTTATCGAGTTTTCCTCCATACACTGTTACCGGGTAGGTAGTTGCTTTCCGGACGCTGATATAAGCTTCCGAAGGATCCCAACTGTAGCATACGAAAGGATCCCCGATACGGCTTTTAAACTGTTCCGTTTCTCTGTTGCTGCCGACATAAATTGCCTTTTCGCCACTATTAGAAGAAACGCAGACCGATATCCAATGACGGATCGCCATGCCGCCCTCACCCGTTGCGATCAGGGTCAGATCACCGCTGATATCGCCAATATCCGCTCGATCTGCCACCATGGTTTCACCGGTTATGGTCACGTTGTGTGCACCGGTCACGGTCAGTTTTCCGCCGACAGCTGCATCGCTTGCTGTTTCCATCACTACATCGACATCGCCCGCAGCGGTGGGGACCTTGATCGTCAGATCGCCGGCAACTGCCTGCAGGATCGTCAGGGTGCTGGCATCCGTGCCGCCTGTAAACTGAATCGGGATATTATCGACCACGGTACTGTTGACAAGCACACTCTGGCCGTTGACGGTGATACCGGTATCTTGCCCTTCATCTTCCTCGCTCAAAGCGGCAGTACCGTTCGTCAAATTTACCATATCTGCCGCAGCGGCATTGCCCGTTCCGTCCGGGGCCGCAGCCAATGTTGGCAGTGTCACCGACAGTATCATGGCCGAGGCCACAACTGCCGCCGAAGCGCGCTGGATAAGCTTGTGCAGTTTCATACAGATTTCTCCTTTTTTGTTCCGTTTTATTTACGGGGGGGGGTATGCTTTGAGAGAAGCATACCACATTTTAACAAAAAATGGAACAAAACCTGCGTGAATCGCGCTAAAAGCTGCGTGAATCGCTTCCGCCCGCCCCCTGCAGACAAAAAAATACCGCCCCGGGTCTTGTAACTCAGGGCGGTCCTTTTGAGCTTCAGATGCTTTACAGTGTTGCGGTTTCGTCCTCCCGCAGGACGATAGCACCATCCGCCGAGCAGTCCGCTGTCCAGTGCTGGCCCACGCAGGCCGTGCCGGATGCAATCTGATCCGCAAGTGCCTGCTCCACTGCCCTGTCCACTGCGCGGCGCAGTTCTCTGGCCCCGTAGGCAGAGCGGGCCTTTGCTGCCAGCGCCTGCCCTACCCGCGGTGTGTGATGCAGCTGGTAGCCGCTGCGGGCGGCACGCTGCTCCAGCTGGCACAGCATTTTTTCGGCAATGGCGCACAGGCTGTCGTCGGCCAGCGGACGGAATACGATCATCTCGTCCAGACGGCCTGCCATCTCTGGCCGGAACCACTTTTTTGCCTCCTCAATGGCCTGCGCAGACTGCTTTTCAAACACGGCTTCGCTGCCCGCCGCAAAGCCCAGCGGCGTGCTCTGACCCGCCAAAAAACGTGCGCCGAGGTTTGAGGTGAGCAGTACGATGGTGTTGCGGAAATCCGCCTTGCGGCCCATGGCATCGGTCAGCTGGCCATCTTCCAGTATCTGCAAAAGGATGTTTTGAATGTCCGGGTGTGCCTTTTCGATCTCGTCAAACAGCACCACACTGTAAGGGCGGCGGCGCACTGCTTCGGTCAGCTGTCCGCCCTCGTCATGGCCCAGATAGCCCGGCGGCGCACCCAGCAGCCGGGCAGCGGTGTGCTGCTCCTGATACTCCGACATATCAAATTTGAGCAGGGCTTTTTCGCTGCCGAACCAGCTGACCGCCAGCGCCCGGGCAAGAGCCGTTTTGCCCACTCCCGTAGGGCCAAGAAACAGCATGGCACCCATGGGCCGGCCCGGCTCGCCAAGACCGGTGCGGCTGCGCCGGATGGCACCTGCCACCGCAGCCACAGCCCGGCTCTGGCCCACGATCTCGGCGTTGAGACGTTCTTCCAGCTTGTCCAGCCGTTCCCGCTCCTGCTCACCTACCCGCTCCACTGGCACACCGCTGGCCTGCGCCACCACATGGGCGATATCGTCCGGCATCAGCGTGGGCTTTGACTGCTTTGCCTGCTCGGCCCGGATGCGTGCCGCCGCACAGGCTTCGTCCACAAGGTCGATGGCCTTATCCGGCAGAAAGCGCCCCGGCAGATACCGCACCGAAAGCTCCACCGCAGCCTGCAGCGCTTCCGGCGGAAGGCAGACATTGTGGTAGCTCTCATAGCGCGGCGCAAGCCCGTTGAGGATATCCAGCGCCTGCGCAGGCGTAGGCTCCTCTACCTGCACCTTGCCGAAACGGCGTTCCAGTGCGGCATCCTTCTGGATGTGGGTGCGGAACTCTTCGGTAGTGGTAGCGCCGATAATTTGTATCTCGCCCCGGGCCAGCACCGGTTTTAAGATGCTGGCAGCATCGATGGCACCCTCCGCTGCACCGGCACCCACGATGGTGTGGAACTCGTCCACGAACAGGATGGAGCTGCCGTCCCGCACCAGCTCTTCCAGCAGGTTCTTGAACCGCTCCTCAAAGTCACCGCGGTATTTGGTGCCCGCCACAAGGCTGGCCATATCCAGTGCCAGCAGACGGCGGCCCTTGAGCGCACGGGGCACACGATCCGTGGCAATGCGCTGGGCCAGCCCTTCGGCAAGGGCGGTCTTGCCCACGCCCGGCTCCCCCACAAGGCAGGGGTTGTTCTTCTGACGGCGGCATAAGATCTCCACCATGCGGTCCAGCTCTGCTTCCCGGCAGAACACCGGGTCCAGTTCCCGTTCCGCAGCACGGCGGGTCAGATCCCGGCAGTACTTATCACTGGCGCGGCTACCGCGCGGCGCACTGACCGTGGTCCGCATCTGATACGGCAGTACGAACTGCCCGGACAGCTGGCGGCACTCCCGCACGGCATCTGTGAGCTGCACGCCCATGGATGCCAGCAGGATGCCTGCTGTGCAGCCGTCATCCTCCAGCATGGCGCAGAGCAGATGTTCCGGTTCGGCCCGGTTCAGGTGCGCGTTCTGTGCCCCGATGATGGCGTAATCCATGGTGCGCTTGAGGTCCGGCGCAAGAGCGTAGCGATCCAGATGCAAAGCCGGTGCGCGGCGGCTCTCGGCCAGCTGACGGCGCACCTCCGGTTCCCGGATCTGCTTGCCCTCCAGAAACCGTGCTGCCGCCCCGTGATCCTGCTGCAGGATCGCCAGCAGCAGGTGGCCGGTATCGGCTTTTTCGCAGCCAAGGTTCCCGGCAAGCTCCACCGCACTGCGCAGCAGCTGATCCGACTCGTGCGAAAAGCCCTTGTACCCGCCAAAGCCAAGTTTTTCCCAAATACTCATTTGCCCGCTCCTTGCTGATGAAATTCGTTTTCACAAGAAGTATAGCCCCGAAGCACAGAAAAAAAACATCTCTTTCTGTCGGGATGGGAAAACAAAAAGGAGATACCCGCAGGCATCTCCCCTTCGCTGTTTGATTTTTTCAGTCCATTTCGGCCAGAGCCTTTTTCAGGTTCTTGGCGATCTGATCCGGGCAGCTGGTATTGCGGAAACCGCAGAGCGTGCCCTCCATGCGGTCGATCACATCTTCGGCCTTCATGCCCTTGACCAGACGGCAGATGCCCTTCAGGTTGCCGTTGCAGCCGCCAATGACCTCCATGGACGCAATGGTGTGGTCATCGTTCAGCACAAAGTTGGTCTGCTTGGAACAGGTGCCGCTGTTCGGGAAGCTGAATTCCTTGCTCATAGTTCAAAATCCTCTCTTTTTGACAGAAATCCCGACGAAGATCGTCTGTTTCTATTATAGAGCAGCGTGCCGGAATGTCAATGTGACCGGGTCACACATCAATACCGCGGCGCTTGTGGGCCAGCTCCAGAATGCGGGCCACCTGATCGTCTGCCGTGGTACAGGTACCCACCGGGTGCGGCACCTTGTGGTTTGCACCGTGGAAGTCCGTACCGCCGGTATGGATCAGCCCATACTGCTCACACAGAGCAGCACACTCGGCCCTGTCCTCCGGGCTGTTGCGGGGGTGCTCCACCTCAATGCCGTCGATGATGCCCTCTTTGGCAAGCTGACGCACCAGCGGCATGCTCTTGTAAACGGTCGGGTGTGCAAACACCAGCACCGCACCGGCAGCTTTCGCCGTGGCGATCACTTCCTGCACCGAGGGATATTTTACCTGATGCAGCACCACGCCGCGCGGCTCCCAGCCAAAGAGATAACTGTACAGCTTGCCGTACACAGCATCGCACAGCCCCAGCTGGTGCAGCGCTTCCATAATGCCGCTTTTGAACAGCACACCGCTGTCCTTTGCGTATTCCAGCGCCTGTTCCGTGCGGAACTGCGGGTACAGCGCTTCGATCTCCTTTGCGCTTTGCAGGCCGCACTCGTTGCGGCGCTGTCGCAGGATGTCGCAGTGCTCCTTCAGTTCCCGGCTTTCCGGGTCCGGGAAGTAGCACAGCAGGTGCACGCGATGCTTATGCTCATGGTCATAGCCGGTCAGCTCGGTGGCCGGAAGCAGGCGCACGCCGTCCTGCACAGGGTGCTCATAGCAGTAGTTTACGCTGAGCAGGGTGTCGTGGTCGGAAATGGCCATGGTGTCCAGCCCCGCCCGCGCCGCCATGAGCGGCAGGCGGTGGATGGGCACAGAGCCATCGGAACAGGTGGAATGGTTGTGAAGATCGCCGGGCATGGAAAATGAACCTCCCAAGAAAGCCAGAGAAAGGCTTCCCCCAAAGAGGAAGCCTTCTATCATATCAGTGCTTATAGAAATTGATCAGGCAGCCGTCGGCCAGGATCTTGCGCTCGTCGGCGGTCAGCGGGGCCATGTACAGGCTGAACTCCTTTGCGGTGTCGCCCAGCACATAGGCCTTGATGTCCTGCAGGTCGCCCTTGAGGGCCTCGCGGACATTCGGGATAAAGACATAGTCGCCCAGACCGAAGGGCGTTGCGCCCACCAGCTGCAGCGGCAGCATGCCCCAGTTGATGAGGTTGGAGCGGTAGCGCTTGGTGGCGTACTCGGTAACGATGTTGGCACCGGCCCCCAGCACACGCTGGCAGCTGGCCGCCTGCTCACGGGCAGAGCCATCGCCGGGCTTGACGGCAAAGATGGTGGATGCGATCTGCACATCGTTCCAAGTCAGGTTTTCGCAGCCGGGCACCTTGTGCAGCTGGGCCAGCACCTCGGCGCTGCCCTCGCCTGCACGGCGGGCCTTTTCTTCGGCCTGCACGGCCTTGGCACGGCCCACATACTCCGGGTCCTTGCGGCTGAGGGTAAACTCGGCCAGACCCAGAGGATTGGAACGGTAAGACGAAGTCTCACCGGAGGGGATCAGCTCATCGGTGGTGGTGACCGGGTCGGTGATGTAAGATGCCACCTTCAGCAGCAGGTTATCGCCCAGCGGTGCAATTTCGGGCCAGTCCTTGATGTTGGGGCCAAGCTTGAGCAGGGCATCGTAATCGCCCTTGCCAAAGCCCTGATACACGCGGGTATCGTAGCTGGAAGGATCGTACTGATACTCCGGCACAGTGGGATCATAGTCGATATCGGTAGCCGGGGTCAGAATGCCGCCGTTGGCCGTGGTGGCCGCAATGCTGCGGGCATCCATCAGTGCCACGCCGGAAAGCTGGCCGTTGCCGGGCTTGGAGCCTTCGCGGCTGGGGAAGTTGCGGGTGGTATGGCGGATAGACAGCGCACCGTTGGCGGGCACGTCGCCTGCGCCGAAGCAGGGGCCGCAGAACGCAGTGCGGACGGTGGCACCGCTGGCCATCAGGTCGTGGATGACTCCGGTGCGCACCAGTTCCATCATGATGGGCTGGCTGCCGGGATACACGCTCAGGGCGTAGTCACCGCAGCCGCCGGTGTGGCCCTTGAGGATGGAGGCAGCTTCATAAATGCTGTCGTACAGACCGCCTGCGCAGCCTGCGATCACGCCCTGATCCACACGCAGTTTACCGTTCTCGATCTTGCTGCACAGGTCAAGGCTGACATCCTTACGGCCGATCAGCTTCTGCACATCCTGCTCGCAGGCATGGAGAATATCCTCAAGGTTTGCGTTCAGCTCTTCAATGGTAAATGCATTGGAGGGATGCATGGGCAGTGCGATCATGGGGCGGATGGCGGAAAGGTCTACCTCTACCACACCGTCGTAATAAGCAAGGTCGGCCGGAGCCAGCTTCTTATAGTCGGCGGCACGGCCATGCACCGCAAGGAATTTCTGCGTCGTTTCGTCGGTTTCCCAGATGGAGGACAGGCAGGTGGTCTCGGTGGTCATGGCATCGATGGCGTTGCGGGTATCCTGACGCAGAGACGCAACGCCGGGGCCGACAAACTCCATCACCTTGTTTTTGACATAGCCGCTCTTGAACAGCTTGCCCACCAGCGCAATGGCCACATCGTGCGGGCCGCAGCCTGCAGGCAGAGAGCCGGTGAGATAAATTGCAACAACACCCGGACGGGCCACATCGTAGGTGCGGCCCAGCAGCTGCTTTGCCAGCTCGCCGCCGCCCTCACCAATGGCCATGGTGCCCAGAGCACCGTAGCGGGTGTGGGAGTCCGAGCCAAGGATCATCTTGCCGCAGCCCGCAAACTTTTCGCGCATGTACTGGTGGATGACCGCCAGATGCGGGGGCACAAAAATGCCGCCGTATTTTTTGGCGGCGGACAGGCCGAAGCGGTGGTCGTCCTCATTGATGGTGCCGCCCACGGCGCAAAGGCTGTTGTGGCAGTTGGTGAGCACATACGGAATGGGGAATTTCTCCAGACCGGACGCACGGGCCGTCTGGATGATGCCCACAAAGGTGATGTCATGGCTGGCCATGGCATCGAACTTGATCTTCAGGTTTTCGGCATCGCCGCTGGTGTTGTGGGCCTGCAGAATGCTGTAGGCCATGGTGCCGGTCTTTGCGTTCTCGATGGCTGCGGCATCAAAGCCCTTTGCTGCCAGTGCGGCGCTTGCTTCGCCGTCTGCAGGCACCCATTCACCGCGGGCATAGTATGCGCCGCCGGTGCTGCACTTGATCATATCCAACATCTCGATTCGCCTCTCTTTTTGTATTTCCCGCCCGCCCTATCTTGCGGGCACTGCCCCAGCAGAGCGGTACGCTGCCCGCTCTGCCCTCTTCTGCCGCGCTGCCAAAGCATGCGGCTACGGCCCGGAAAACCGTATCTGAAGGTTATTATACCATGAAACCACGGAAAGAAAAAGCACTTTTTACAAATGAATCGTGAATGGAGGATGAAGAGACGGGCTCTGTGCTTTTTCTTGACAAAGAAGCCATTCTATTGTATTATTATTAGCGTTGTATGCCGCTGTGGTGAAATTGGCAGACACGAGGGACTTAAAATCCCTTTCTGGAGACAGAGTACGGGTTCGACCCCCGTCGGCGGCATAAAAAGACCCCCCAAGCTTACGCTTGAGGGGCTTTTTATTTTGCTTATTTTACACCTTGCCGCCGTGCAGCTCTGCATACATCTTGGAACGGCACTCGGCCACAGCCGGGGTCATGTTCACATAGTGCTTATGCGGGCACTCCAGACGCAGCTCGCTCTCCCAGGTCTCCTCGGTGAGCTGCTTTGCAATGTAGGCCTTCTTCTCTGCGATCGAAGGCAGCTCAATGGCCAGCTGACCATTCAGCACATGCGGCACCAGCAGCTTTTTGACCTTGGTGGGGGTGATGGTGACGGTGCGCTCGATGGCATCGGAGTCCAGATTGACCATCGTGACGGGCTTGCCCGCCTCGATGACTTCATCATCCATGGCGATCAGGTCACACTGGGCCTGACCATTTTCATCGTAGAGACGCCACGGCATCTTCTTGCCCGGAATGATGGCCTTGCTGGCGGAATCCGAGCACTTCATCTTGGGAGTGTAGCTGCCGTCCGGCTGCTTGACCGCCACCAGCTTGTACACCCCGCCGAACACGGGGTCGGAAGCAGAGGTGATCAGGTTTTCGCCCACGCCGTAGGAGTCAAAATGAGCGTGCTCATACAGCTCCATGTTGGCGATCTTCTTTTCGTCCAGACCATTGGAAGCCACCAGCTTGATGTAAGGCTTACCGGCCGCATCCAGTGCCTTGCGCAGGCGCTTGGAGCCGCGGGCCAGGTCGCCGGAGTCGATACGGGCGCTCTTGACGCGGCGGTTCGGGTCATTGGGGTATTTTTCGATGAGGTAATCGTCCAGTTTAATGAGGTTGGGCAGACCGCTCTCCATGATATTATAGGTGTCCAGCAGCAGACTGACCGAATCCGGGTAGGTATCGGCAAAGGCCTTGAAGGCATCAAACTCCGTGGGGAAGAACTCGATGAAGCTGTGCGCTACGGTGCCCACAGCCTTGACCTCCGCGCCGAACTTCATCTCGGCCAAACAGTTGGCAGTGCCCACGCAGCCGCCCAGAACAGCAGCATATGCACCATCGTTGCCAGCGCTTTCGCCCTGCGCACGGCGGGTGCCGAATTCCATCACGCTGCGGGGCGTGTGGGTGTTCAGGCCGGTGACGCGGGTAGCCTTGGTGGCGATCAGACTGTGGAAGTTCATGGTCTGCAGCAGGTAGGTCTCGATCAGAATTGCGCCCACGAGGTCGCACTCGATGCGCACCATCTGCACATGCGGGTATGCCACCGTGCCCTCGGGCAGAGCGTACATGTCGCCCTTCCACTGATAGGTGCGCAGATACTCGCAGAATTCCTCACTCATGCCCTTGGTGCGCAGCCACCAGATATCCTGTGCATTGAAATGATAATTCAGCAGAAAACGGGTCAGCTTGCGCTGGCCGGCACTGATGGAGTAACCCTGATTATCCGGGTTCTTGCGGAAGAACATATCGAACACCAGTGTAGTATCCTTGAATCCGTGCAGGAAAAGGCAGTTGGCCATAGTAAATTCATAAAAATCCACGACCATTGCGGGGTTGTCGTAGTCCTCATCTGGAATATAAGGCACAACCTTGATTTCGTCCATGAATAGTATCCTCTCTTCTTTACACCCGGCAAAGGCTCCTTGCTGTCCCGTGCCGTTCTGACCTGTGGGAAGGTTTGCGCGCCTGCCTGTCTTGACAGTGCGTTTCTATCATGATATCACCAAACGCAGAGCGGTGCAAGCATTTTTGGAAAATCCCGGTCAATTTCCGGTAAGAAAAAGCCGCCCATACACAAACAGCACGGGCGGCTTTCAGAACAAACGTGTTAACCGTTGATGATATTGGGGGTAGCATTCTTCAGCACAACGTCGTGGCTGCCGCCCTCAACGATGGAGGTAGAGGAAACCACGGTCAGCTTTGCTTTCTGCTGCAGCTCCGGGATGGACAGAGCGCCGCAGTTGCACATGGTGCTCTTGACCTTGTACAGAGTGGTCTGCACACCGTCAGCCAGAGGGCCGGCATAGGGCACGTAGCTGTCCACGCCTTCCTCAAAGCTCAGCTTGCTGGAACCGCCCAGATCGTAGCGCTGCCAGTTGCGGGCACGGTTGGAGCCTTCGCCCCAGTACTCCTTCATATACTGGCCGTTGATGCGCACCTTATTCGTGGGGCTTTCGTCAAAGCGGGCAAAGTAGCGGCCCAGCATCACAAAATCCGCACCCATGGCCAGTGCCAGCGTGATGTGGTAATCGTGGACGATGCCGCCGTCGGAGCAGATGGGCACGTAGATGCCGGTCTCCTTATAGTACTCATCGCGGGCCTTTGCCACCTCGATGACAGCGGTAGCCTGACCACGGCCAATGCCCTTGGTCTCGCGGGTGATGCAGATAGAACCGCCGCCAATGCCGATCTTCACGAAGTCTGCACCAGCCTCGGCCAGGAAGCGGAAGCCCTCGGCATCCACAACGTTGCCTGCGCCCACCTTGACGGTATCGCCGTAGTGCTCACGGATCCAGCCGATGGTGCGGCTCTGCCACTCGGAGTAACCCTCGGAAGAGTCGATGCACAGCACATCCACACCGGCATCCACCAGTGCGGGCACGCGCTCGGCGTAGTCGCGGGTGTTGATACCGGCACCCACCACATAGCTCTTGTTGGCGTCCAGCAGCTCGTTGGCGTTCTTCTTGTGGGAGTCGTAGTCCTTGCGGAACACCATATACTTCAGGTTGCCCTCAGCATCCACCAGCGGCAGAGTGTTGATCTTGTTGTCCCAGATGATGTTGTTGCAGTCGTGCAGGGAGGTGTTCTCCGGTGCAGTGACCAGCTTTTCAATGGGAGTCATGAAGGTGGTGACAGGGGCATCATCCGGGGTGTGGTTGATGCGGTAGTCACGAGATGCAACAATGCCCAGCAGCTTGCCGCTCGGAGTGCCATCGGCAGTGATGGCAATGGTGGAGTGGCCGGTGCGTGCCTTCAGCTCCAGCACATCGTGCAGGGTGGCAGTGGGGGCCAGATTGGAATCGGACACAACATAACCAGCCTTGAAGCTCTTGACGCGGCGCACCATGGCAGCCTCGTTCTCAATGCTCTGAGAGCCGTAGATGAAGGACACGCCGCCCTGACGGGCCAGTGCAATGGCCAGCTTATCGCCAGAGACCGCCTGCATGATGGCGCTGATCATGGGAATATTCATCTGCAGGGGGCACTCCTCCTCGCCCTTGCGGTACTTGACCAGCGGGGTCTTGAGGCTGACAGCCGTGGGGATATTCTCTGCAGAGGAATAGCCGGGGATCAGCAGATATTCACCGAAAGTGCGGGAAGGTTCTTTATAGAAATAAGCCATGTTCAAACTCCTTTTCTCTTAACGCATCAACATCAATCGGATTCATGTTTGCAACCTATAAATTGATTGTATATACTGTACCACAAAGCCAGCCGGAATACAAACCCCCGCCGCGCCAAACTTTGTAAATGTCCTTTGCAGAAAAACAGGCAAATTGCCCACCAAAATGGCGTAAGGTCATACTTTCCCGCATGAGAAGCCGGTTTTTGCGTGATTTGTGGATGCAAAAAAGCTCGTCCAGAACGGACGAGCTTTTTTGCACACGAAGCGGGATACCGCCTGTGCGGCACATGGATCACGACTGTGAAGGAGAACAGCCGGAGGAGGAGAACCTGTGCCCGATATCCCAAAAAACAAGAAGAAAAAGATTTCACACTCAGCAGGGCTTGTGCCCTTGCTGTAACCATATTGTAACTCTTTTGAAACCATTTTGCAATAGGGTTTTGTAATTTTTCTGTAATTTCTTTTGTTAACTTTTTGTAGACACATATAAAGCCCCTGCCAGAAAATTTCCGGCAAGGGCTTTGCAGATCATTCTTTATTTTCTTAATAGCACTTTTTGCAAGCAGTGAAGCCTTCCGCTTTTGCTTTCGATAATGTAACCTTTTCCGGGTCTTTCATATTGCTGCAGGTAGACTTGCTGTGATATTTTTTGCCGCCGTGCGTTGGGACCCAGACCATCTGCTCCGTCTTTTTGTCGGCAGAAATGGTCTGAACGGCTGCAGTGGACGGCTTGCAGGCCGCAGTCTGTACACTGGCGGCAGATGCCGCCGGGCACAGCAGACTGAAGCACAGTACCAGAACGGCCGCAAGGACTCGGAGATGTTTTTTCATTTGTTTTATCCTCCTTTGGACAATCAGAAGATCCTTCTAATAAAAGAGTACTCCCTGTTCCTCAGAGGATGCAATTCTCAAAATGCGCCGGTTTTTTCTGCACGGGTGACGCTTTTTTTGCATTGCTCGCTTATTTTCAGCTAAAAGCGGCGCAGCGGTTCTCTTGAAAAATCAACGATTTACACGTTTGTCTTTCCCACCTCCAGATAGCACTCAAAGCTGGTCTGGCCGTTGTGCTTTCCGACCACATACCAGCCATCCGCCGAAGGAGCATAAAACACCTCTGCCGTTTCTCCCATCGGGATCTCGCGGTGGTAGTTGATAGAAGCAAAGGTCACGGGGCCTTTGCGCATCACTTCCAGCGGCAGCGCATCGCAGACAAGGTCCAGATAGAATGCGTTGTTCAAATGGCCGTTCAGATCGCACTGGGAATAACGCGCCGTCCACTCCCCTGCGCTGGTCAGACCATCCTTGCACTTGTGCAGCTGCAAAGGCAGCTCGCCCTCCACCGTATCGTTCCAGAAATTCTCCACCGTCCAGCCCGGCTCCCGCAGAATACGGCCCTCGGCAAGGCTTGCCACGATCCAGCGGCAGTCCACCATAGCCACCTCTTTGCCCTCGGCATCGGTCAGGGTGGTGATGCGTTTGACCGAACCGTGTTTGCTGACCTGCGCCCGGGAGGTAAGGGTCAGCGTTTCGGCACGCTGGGGCACACGGTCAAATTTCAGGGCCTGCTTGCCCACCAGAAAGGTCACACCGCGATCTTTGAAGAACTGGTCATCCATACCAAAGGCGCGGGCGTGGTCTGTCGAAATCTGCTCCACATAGCGCAGCAGGGCGCTGGGCTTGAGCAGGCTGCGGAAGTCGGCATCTGCGTTCATGACGGTCATGGTCTCGGTGTAAAAGAACTGTTCCATGGTTTTTCCTTTCTATAAAAAGAGACCACTGCACGTTGTTCTGTGCAGCAGCCTCCTTTGCGTTTAATACTGATTGCGGTTGCGCCTGCGGACCTTGCGCCAGATGTTGAAGCAGGCCAGCGCCACCATGGCTGCCAGCAGCGCAAGGAACAGCAGACTGCTGCCACCCTCGTCGTAGCTCTTCATTTCGCTCCACTTCACGTCCAGCTCGCTGTTCACATCGTCGCTCAGGGCAGTGAACACCTTTTCCTTGGCGGCTTTCTCTTCGGACGGATAAGCGATCTCGCTCTCCTTCAGATCCTCGTCCAGCACCTCCCACACATCCTGCATGGGGGTGGTGTAGCCGATGTACTCGGCGTTTGCCTTGCCGATGTCCGTCTCACACATGA
>OLNY01001650.1_pt1 | contig 17179 bp, 14 predicted proteins | sample 1671981 | NCBI WGS metagenome assembly OLNY01 (sample SAMEA3136632, study PRJEB25190) | human gut metagenome | biome: human gut; feature: human-associated habitat; material: faeces | place: Austria | collected 2013
CCCCCATATAGGACTTTTATATTTCATTGTCCTATATGAGGGTAGCATATCATTTCAGGTGGTGTTTTTTTGTTTCACTGTCTGTATTATAGCGAAGGCGCCTGTCTTTGTCTAATACACAAAAGCAAACGCCTGTTATTGGATTCTCCTATAGCTATATTGGATGATTAAAGTGGTTTTTCATCACTTCAGCACCAGATTCTTGTATTTTGCAAGCTCATTAACATAAAGCTGCGCCAGTTCACTTAACTGAATACTTTTTCTCTTCACATATCCGATTGTCATGACCTCTGTTTCCTTAAGCGGAACTGCCGCATAGTCACTTCCGTTTAACTCCTCACAAATAATACCTGAACACAAAGTATAACCATTTAAGCCAACCATCAGATTTAGCATACTTGCGCGGTCATCTACCTGAATTGTCTGTTTATACTCGTAGGTACTAAAAACCTCCTCTGCAAAATAGAATGAATTTGTCTTTCCCTGATCAAACGTAAGACACGGATACTTTTCAAGCTCCTGTAAGCTAACACTAGACTTTGATGCAATCGGATTTTTCTTCCACACATATACATAAGTATTGCAGTCAAATAGTGGGATAAACTCAAGCTCACTCTCATGAATCAGCTTCATCAAAATCTTCCGATTAAAATCACTCATATAAAGAATACCAATCTCGCTGATAAAATCCTTTACATGCTCAATAACAGTTCCCGTCTTTGTCTCATGAATTGCAAACGCATAATCGTCCATACCAAATTCCTTTACCATCTCAACAAATGCTTTAACGGCAAAGGTATAATGCTGCATGGAAACGGCAAAGCGCTTCTTTGTTTGTGTCTTCTCTACGTATCGCTGCTCCATCAGACGGTACTGCTCAACAACTTGTCTGGCGTAGCCTAAAAATTCATTTCCCTCTGTTGTTACAATGATGCCTCTGTTTGTTCGTCCGAATATACGGATTCCAATCTCTCCCTCAAGCTCCTTTACTGCCTCTGAAAGACTTGGCTGAGAAATAAATAATTTTGCTGCTGCCTGATTCATTGATCCGCAGTCCGCGACCGCAATCGCATATCGTAATTGCTGTAATGTCATTGCTACCGTCTCCTATTTGTTAATTTATACATGATACCTACGAATTGCTCCGTTGTTTCACAACTCTCGCAATTCTAAAAACATTCGGATTCGCTGAGTTTCTTTGAAACTCGCTGCATCCTCATGTTTTGGCGGGTCTCAAGGTCACAACTTCTAGTGCAAGCACGATCAGCTTGTGACTTTTCGCCCCTGTATCATATACAGAAAAAGGCCCTGCTCTCTGCAGGGCCAAAAGGGAATAAAAAGGGGAGGGATGCCGATTACTTCATCGGCTATGAAAAAGATATATGAATGTCCAGTTGATTTCTCAACTGTGCCTACATCATAACTGATAAATGTGTTCATTTTTTGTCCAAATTTTTAACGATTTGTGAATGGATGGCACTTTTCCCACTTTTTTTCTCATTTTCCGCAGAGCTTTACGATTGCCAGCGCAAAAATTTCTGCACTCATCACAAGCTGATCAATAATAACAAACTCATCCGGTCCATGCATATGGTTATCTACAGACGGATCTGCACATCCACATGCCACACCATTTTCAATATGATGAACGTAGGTTCCTCCACCAATTGCAAGTGGTTCTCTTACTTCACCAGTCACATCTGTATAAGTCTCAAGTAAGGTTTTTACCAGTTCAGAATCCTTTGGAACATAATGAGGCGGATTCAGCGGTGAATCATTTGGCTCAAAGCCGGCATCTGAAAGCTTCTTTTGAACAACATTCTTTGTATTTTCCTCTGTTGCACTGTTGCATGCACGACAGTCAAAGGTTCCGCTCATCTTTGTATCATTTAATTCAAACAAATCAAGTGTCAAAGTTGTCTTTCCTGAAATTTCATCCTCAATGTTCACACCAAGTCCTCCTCCGCAGTAATCACCGTGTGGGAACAAAGCAGTTACATTGTGAAGCAATGTCTTTGTCTTGCTTTCTGCAAGCGGTAGGGATGAAAGCAGCTTAAGAAGTGCAGTCAATGCATTGTTTCCATCCATTGGACTTGCCGCATGTGCAGATACACCATCTGCATGAATCATAAGAGCACCATTTTCAGCCAAAGAAACAGTAAACTTCACACCTGTCTCATCTTCAGCTTCTTTTACATATTTATTCATCTCATCTGCTGTCATTCCTTCAACAACGGCATCTGCCTTTGCTGGAACAACATTTACCTTAATTCCACTGACAGCACTTCTTACTCTAGGAAGACCTTCCTCTAGTGAAACTTCTGCTGTAAATGTAGTGTGAAGGCTTCCCTTCTCTAAAAATACAAGCGGAAAATCAGCATCCGGTGAAATTGTCATCGGTGCATGAGTATTCTTTCCAAAATAGTAGGCAATATCAGAACTTCCACACTCTTCATCAGATCCTAAAATCAAACGAACATCCTTATCTAACTCAAATCCAAGGTCACGCACTGCCTTCATTGCATAGAGTGCCGCAACAGCTGGTCCCTTATCGTCAGATGTTCCGCGTCCGTACATCTTTCCATCCTCAACTATAGGCTCAAACGGTGTTGTTTTTGTCCATCCGTCTCCGCCTGGAACAACATCAAGATGTGCCAGAATATCAAGTCCAAGCTCCTTTCCATTGATTACTGTGTCAATCGCATAATTATCCCAGTTTTTTCCTAAAAAGCCGTGCTTCTCAAAAAGAGATAATCCTGCATGAAGTGCCTCTGCTGCACCCTCGCCATATGGCTTTCCCGGCAGCGCCTCTGCACGAGCACTGTCTACTTTGATCAATGTCTTAATGTCTTCAACCATCTCGTCGCGATGTACGCTAAGATACTCATGAATCTTTTCCTGTACTGTCATAATCTTTCACCTTTCTATATTTGCTATTAGTAGCGTTATGCTACTATGATACCCCTAGCCGCGCAAAATTGCAATGCTATTTTGCATAGCTAGAAATAGTTTCAAAAAAGCAAAAAAAACACTTGCAAACGTTTTATAACCTGCTATAATGTGCTAGAAAAACGTCAAAATCAACTTTAAAAAAGGAGCATAAGAAGTATGGCAAAAAATGCAACAAGGGAGATGACATCTGGAAGCCCGCTCAAATTAATTTTAAGCTTTGCAGTTCCGCTGCTGCTTGGCATGCTGTTTCAGCAATTCTACAGTATGGTTGATACTATTATTGTAGGAAAAAGTTTGGGCGTTGATCAGTTGGCCGGTGTCGGATCGACAGGAGCAATCAACTTTATGATAATTGGATTTTGCAACGGTGTCTGCAGCGGATTTGCTATCCCAATAGCACAAAGCTTTGGCGCAAAGGATTACAAGCGACTGCGAAAATTTGTCGCAAACGCAGCCTGGCTGTCCATCGCATTCGCAGCTGTTATGACAGTTGTCGTCTGTGTACTATGCAGACAAATTCTTTCCTGGATGGATACACCAGAAAATATTTTCGAATATGCTTATAGCTACATATTTATCATTTTCCTTGGAATACCTGCCACATATCTTTATAACTTGCTGTCAGGTATTATACGTTCTCTCGGAGACAGCCGCACACCAGTTATATTTCTGGTTATCTCAGCCATGTTAAATATTCTTTTTGACCTGCTGGCAATTCTTGTTCTACATATGGGAGTGGCAGGCGCTGCATGGGCTACTGTTCTTTCCCAGCTGATTTCCGGTATTTTATGCTTCTTATATATGAGAAAGCAGTATGATATTCTCAAATTTGAAAAGGATGAGATGAAATTTGAGGGGCGTCAGGCGATCATACTTTGCAACATGGGCATTCCAATGGGTCTGCAGTACTCCATTACAGCAATCGGAAGTGTTATCTTACAGACTGCAGTAAACTCACTTGGTTCTCAGGCCGTAGCCGCAGTTACAGCTGCCGGCCGTATATCTGGCTTTAGCTGCTGCCCGTTTGATGCACTTGGCTCCACAATGGCAACATATGCCGGTCAAAATGTCGGCGCCGGGAAGCTTGATCGTGTTGGAAAAGGCTTGAAATCCGCAAGCTTCATAGGCGGCATCTATGCCATTATTGCTTTCTTTGTATTATCATTATTTGGAAGACAAATTGCACTTCTGTTTGTATCGGCAGATGAAATTGCCATTCTTGATCATGTTAAGCAGTTTTTAGTTTTCAACACAGCTTTCTATATTCCGCTTTGTCTCGTCAATACCGTGAGATTTTGCATACAGGGAATGGGCTATTCCCGATTGGCAATTTTAGCAGGTGTCTGTGAGATGGTTGGACGAATTATTGCCAGTCTTGTTCTTGTACCGCTCATTGGCTTTGTTGGCATATGTATTGCCAGTCCAATTGCATGGATCATGGCAGATCTGTTTCTCGTTCCAGCATACTGTCATACAATAAATCGAATGAAAAAAATATTAGCTTCTTAAATTTAAAGCAGCTAATCAAAAAATACCCCTCGACAGGCTGCTTATGTGTGCAGACTGATCGAAGGGTATTTTTTATTAACGTACTGCCTTAAGCAGTGCATTTAGCAAAAAATTATTATTATAAAGAAATGTCAGCAGTGTACTCTGTGTAATCATTGAAAGTGCCTCGCGTCCCCAATCTTGTGCTGCAAACGCCGTCACAACAATTCCGCCGATCCATATTATAATCAACGCAGTACAAAGCCCGCAAATGGCACCTGCAATACAGTCAATCTGATGCAAAACAGGCAGTCTCACAATTCCTGCTAAAACCATTGTTACAATACGAAGCAAAATCCATACAACAACAAAACTGATAATACAGCAAACAGCCTCAAATGCCAAATCTGTGAGCCATCCCGTAATATAGGCTGCTATATTTTGAATGCCACGCTGCTCATAAACTGCCTTGCTGTTGCTTTGCTCTAAAGATTTTGTCAGAACATCTGGCAGATTCAGACTATCAATGACCTTATCTGTCAGCTGCGCCTGTCCTGCCTGAATCTCTTGTGTCTTTTCTTCCACAAATGAGCTAACACTAGTCTCTATTGCTGCATAAATCCCTGTCTGGTCTTTCACAAAATCAGACACAGGCTCGCGGACAAACAGCATGATTACCAAGCTTACAAAAAAGGACGCAAATGAAAGAACTGTTTTTACAAGTCCTCTTTTTGCACCAGCCAGTGTCGCAAGTACAATCAATACGATTACCGCTATCACAAGCCAATTCATAGAATCACACCTTTCTTTTTTCAGCCAACTTCAAAATCCTTATCACGCAAAATCAAACAGCCTCTCTTGTCATATTTGCTCTGGAAGAGCTTGCGCATAGATTTTTTCTCGGCCTTCTCAATTGCATTATTTACAATCATCTCAACAATACGCTTTTTATTGCGCTCCTGATTACCTGCAATTACCTTTAAGCGCTCCATCAGTGCCAGCTCACCTGATTTATCAAACACACTGTCCTCTCTATCTGCATATCCTCTTGCATACTCAAGAAGCTCAGTAACAGAATATGTCTCACGGACAAATTGAGCCGTAACTACCTGTGCAAGCTGTGGGTAATCAATAAGCAGATGACGAATTGAGGCCGGTGTATCGATGAATACAACAAGCAAGCTTCTGTCAGTTGGATCAATGATCTTACAAAATTCATTGATGACACGCTCATTCATGTCTGCCGCATCTTCAATCAGAATTGTCTTTCCAAGCAGCTTGTCAATTGACTTAACAAGTCCCTTCTGATTCAGCTTCTGACCTGTAATTTTCACAACAGATCTCGGAACTGCACGTGAAGAACATTCTGCCAGTTCCTCTAAATATTCAAGTGCCAGTTCAATATCATCCTCATCTGGCATCGCCTGAATAGCAAAATGCCATACACGTGACATATCCTCCGGATTGACAATTGGAAGTCCGCTGTTTGCTGTCATATCTGGTTGACGGCTCTCAGCAGATTCTTCTTGAGGTTCTTTCACTTCTGGTTCTTCCTCGGATTCTTCCTGAGCATCTTCCTCTTCTGGTTCTTCCTCAAATTCTTCTTGAGGTTCTTCCTCTTCTGGTTCTTCCTGAATTTCTTCTTGAATCTCCTCCTGAGTCTCTGCTTCTTCTGGCTCTTTTTTAGATTCTTCTTGAATCTCTTCCTGAGGCCCCGCTTCTTCTGGCTCTTTCTCAAGTTCTTCCTGAACTACTTCCTGAGTCTCTTCCTTTTCTGGCTCTTTTTCAGGTTCTTCTTGAACTTCTTCCTCTGGCTCTACTTCCACCGTTTCTGCCACTGGTGCTGCCCACTCAGAAATCTGCGGTTCTTCTTCTGGCTTATATGCTTCAAACCAAACAGCCTCATCAGCGTTTTCACTATCTGAGGTTTTCTCTGAAATTTCGGTGTTTGCTGTTTCAACGTCTGAGGTTTCGTTTTCTGAAGTCTCGTAATCTAAAACTTCACTTTCTGTAGTTTTGTCCTCTGAAATCTCATCCTGCATATGGGAAATATCCTCAGGCACCTGCAGTTTTTCTTTCTCTTCAACATCCGAAGGAATTTCAGAAACCAGCTCCAAATCCTTCTCCCCGGCAAGCTGCTGCACCTGCTGTACCTGCTTTGCCAACTCATCCTGCAGCTCGTTCTGGGCATCCTCCTGCTTTGCACGCTGAATTACTGCCATAATTTCGTTCATGTCACTCGTAACAACACTTTGTCTGGCATGTTCTAATCTTTGTTCCTTCTTTAAGCGTTCTACTGCCTCAAGCTCCTCTTCACGCTGCTTACGAAGCTTTTCTTCACGCTCTAGCAAAGCCTTCTGCTCATCCTCTCGCGCTTTAGCCTCTTTTTTAGCTGCCTCCTGCTCTGCCTGATATGCCTTTTCCTGCTCTTCCTGCCACTTTGAAATTTTTTCCTGTGCGGCAGCTTTTTTAGCCAACTCTGCCTGTGATTCTTTCTTTTCCTGCTCTTCTTGCTTTTTCTGAAGTTTTTCGTTTTCTTCCTGTGCCTTTTTGTCTGCAAACTTCTGAACCTTTTCCTTTTGCGCCGGTGTTAACGGTGCAAACTGACTCTTAAGAGAAAGTGCCTTTTCCACATATTTTCCAAGGCCAAACCAAAGAATAATATCATCACACAGTTGGATACACTTATCCTTCTCATTATTCATCGCATATAAAACAGCCAGCTCATAAGCCCATTTCTCATCAAAATCTTCTCTCTTGTAAGCCTCAAGAATTTTGATTTTTTCATCAAGAGTCGCCTTCTGATAACGTGCCATCTTATATAAAAGAATATATCTTCCCTGATCATTTGGCGCTATGCGACAAAACTCCTCGAAATAATTTTTTGCATCATCATAGCTGTCTGCCTTCAATGCAAGCTCCGTTAGACGATACACGATACGGCGTCCCATCGCTGCATACTCATATGCCTGCTGCAAAATATCGATTGCCTTTTCATACTCTCCTACTGCCGTATAGACATCGGCTGCCAGTGTCAGCATTTTTACGTCGCGGATTTTTGTCCAGTCGATCGTATCGCACAGCTTTGCAGCCTCGCCATACTCTTTTCTGGCTGCAACCTGTCTGATATGCTCTGTTTTTAACTGATATTCGTATTTATCCATTTTGTCACCATTTCCTGCAACTATAATTCCACACGTCCATCAAGTGCACGTGTTAATGTCACTTCATCTATATATTCCAAATCACCGCCTACCGGCACACCACTTGCAATACGTGTTACCTTAATGCCAGCTGGCTTGATTAATTTGCTTATATACATCGCTGTTGCTTCTCCTTCCAGACTGGAATTTGTCGCAATAATCACCTCTCGCACATCTTCGCGCTGCAGGCGAACCAGCAATTCCTTTATTTTAATGTCTCCCGGTCCTATTCCAAGCATAGGAGAAATTGCCCCGTGAAGAACATGATACACACCATCAAATTTTCCTGTTTTCTCATAAGCTGCCAGATCTCTGGAAGTTTCCACCACCATAATCACTGACTTATCTCTCTTTGCACTGCCACAGATCGGACATAGCTCCTGATCTGTCAATGTGAAGCATTCCTTGCAGTAGCGGATATTGCTGCGCGCATTCACCATCGACTGCGCCAGCTGCTCCACCTGCTCTTTTGGCATATTAATAATATGAAATGCCAGACGCTGAGCTGATTTTGCTCCAATCCCAGGCAGTCTGGACAATTCTTCAATCAATTGATTTACTGTTTTGCTGTAAAAATCCATCAGAACGGAAAGCCTCCGCCAAGACCACCAAGGCTGCCGCCTAAACCACCTGCTAATTTGCCCATTGACTGAGAAGAAGCCTCATCAACCTGACGCATAGCCTCATTTACAGCTGCTACGATCAGATCCTGCAATGTCTCGATATCATCTGGATCAACAGCTTCTTCTGCCAACTCAACATTTGTTACTTCTCTTTTGCCAGAAACAGTAACCTTAACAACACCGCCGCCTACACTTGCAGTAAATTCCTTTTCCTCAAGCTCCTTCTGCTGCTCCTCCATCTGGCGCTGCATTCTCTGTGCCTGCTTCATTAAATTGTTCATATTGCCCGGCATACCGCCTGGGAATCCACCTCTTTTTGCCATGTCTTTACTTTTCCTTTCAACTATAAATTTAATTATTCATCTTCAACACCAATTTCCATATTGATTCCCTCAATATGGCTGCCTCTTGTGATGCGCGGCATCGCCTCACCTGCCTCAAGAAGCTTCGCAGTAATTGAAAATTCCTTCTGATACTGCTTATTTAACATCTGCCGAAGCTCTTCCATACGTTCCTGTCGAAGCATCAGCTCATAGTTAAATTTGTTTGTGAATACAATGCACAGGCCTTTTGCCTTATCATAGCTTATATTGGTTCCCATCAAAATCGAATTCATAAATCCCGACTGCATGTGAGAAAGCTTCTTCCACTCACTGCTTATCTTTTGATAGTCCTCATATTCAGCCTCACTTAATTCAACAGTCTGCGCTGCTTTTTGCATAACAGGCTGCTTTGCATCGCCCTCAAAATAAGAATCAAAAATGCTTCCAGACTGCTGTGGTTCTGTATTATTAACAAAACTGCCAGAAGCAATTTTCTCCTCAATTTGATCCATTCTCACACGAAGACTCTCTATATCATCCTCCATCTGCGGCTGCATCATCTTAATAATTGCCATCTCAATAAGTACTCGTTTTGAGACAGCAAATTTGAGCTGATTTGAAAGCTCTGAACATATCCTGATATTTCTCATCAGCACACTAAGCGCCACCATCTTTGATTCTTCTCGAAGCGCCTCATAATTTTCTTTTGTCATCTCAAGTGCCTGCGCACTCTGGTCTGCTGTCTGCACCAGCATAAGATTTCGCAGATACCAGATAAAGTCTGTGACAAATTGGCTAAGATCGCGCCCCTGTGAACTGATTTCATCCATCAGCTGCACGCATCCCGGCACATCACATCGTATAATCAGGCGAAGCAACTTAGAAAATACCTGTGTATCTACTGCACCGAGTACATCTAGCACCTTCTCATACGTCAGCCTCTGACCATAATAAAATGAAATACATTGTTCCAAAAGACTTAATGCATCTCGCATCGCTCCATCAGCTGCTTTTGCTACGTAGCGAACTGCATCCTCATCTGCCTCGACACCTTCTGCCTTAAGCAGATTGGAAACCTGATCTGCTATTACATTATTTCCAATTCGCCTGAAATCATATCGCTGACATCTCGACAAAACCGTGATAGGTATTTTATTTACCTCTGTCGTTGCTAAAATAAAAATCACATATGCCGGCGGCTCCTCAAGCGTTTTTAAAAGCGCATTAAAAGCCCCCGCCGACAGCATATGCACCTCATCTATGATATAGACGCGATATTTTCCTTCTGTCGGCGAGTACTGAACCTGATCACGAATCTCTCTGATATTATCGACACCGTTGTTTGATGCCGCATCAATTTCAGCCACATTTACCGAACGTCCCTCAAGGATCGACCGGCACACCGCACATTCATTGCACGGGCTTCCATCCACAGGATGCTCACAGTTGACGGCACGCGCCATGATCTTTGCAATCGTGGTTTTTCCTGTTCCTCTCGTGCCGCAGAACAGATAAGCATGACCTACGCGGTCTGAAATAATCTGATTTTTTAAAGTCCGTACAATGTGCTCCTGCCCTCTTACATCTTCAAATCGGGCAGGACGCCATTTGCGGTATAATGCTGTATATGCCATTTACAATTAATCTCCAAATGAAATTCCCATGAGCTTTGCTTCCTGAACCATCTCATCATCCGGCTGGATCATTTTAAGCTTTCCTGCAACATCTGCTAACGGAATCTTTGCGATATGATTGTTCTTCATACCTACCAGGTAGCCAAACTCTCCGTCTAAGATCATCTTGCCTGCTGCTGCGCCAAGTCTTGTTGAAAGGACACGGTCATAAGGGCACGGACTTCCACCTCTTTGCATATGACCTGGAACTGCTACACGCACCTCCTGTCCAGTCAGCTCAGAAATCTTTGCACCAATCTCGTAAGAGATAGATGGATACTGACGCGTTGCAATATATTTCTTATATTCTTTCTTTGAAAGTGCAGCCTGCTCCTTGGAGATTGCACCCTCAGCAACAGCAATGATTGAGAAACGCTTTCCTTCCTTAGCACGCTTATTTACAGCTGCTGCCACCTTATTGATATCATACGGAATCTCTGGAACAAGAATGATATCTGCTCCGCCTGCAATACCTGCATGAAGCGTAAGCCATCCTACCTTATGACCCATTATCTCCACGATAAAAACACGTCCGTGTGAAGCTGCAGTTGTATGGATACAGTCAATAGTCTGTGTAGCCAGATTGATAGCACTCTGAAAACCAAAGGTAACATCAGTTCCCCACAGATCGTTGTCAATTGTTTTTGGAAGTCCGATGACGTTAAGTCCTTCCTGACGAAGAAGATTTGTCGTCTTCTGGCTGCCATTTCCGCCTAATACTACGAGACAGTCAAGCTTTAGCTTCTTGTAGGTATTCTTCATTGCCTCTACCTTATCAAGACCATTCTCATCCGGGACACGCATCAGCTTAAATGGCTGTCTGCTCGTACCCAAAATCGTACCGCCATTTGTCAGAATTCCTGAAAAATCCTTTGATTTCATAATACGGTAATCCTCATAGATCAGTCCGCGATAACCTTCGATGAAACCAATGATTTCAACATCCTTTCTCTGATTATATAGCGTCTTTGCAACACCTCTCATGGTTGCATTCAAGCTCTGACAATCTCCGCCGCTGGTTAACATTCCAACTCTCATCGTATCTTCCTCCTTATAATTTAGGATTTCAGCTATATCAATGGCAAAACTAACCCATCGTAGTTTTTATTATACAAAAAAAGAGCTGTCGATGCAACAGACAACTCCTAAAAAACTCTTTTTCTTTTGATATATCATTTTTTTGCGCATCCCGGCTTCGAATGCCACCCCCAGACGTTACCTCTGCAGCCTGCTCGGCTCAGGCACCCTCACGGCACACAAGAGATTCTGCTTAATGCTGCTTCGTTCCCGACCTGACATGGTTCACAGAGTCTTGTTGCGTAAGACCCAAACTTCAACGCCACTTACAAAGGGCAGCTCCACAAGTGAAACACCCTCAGCCGGAATATAACCCCTACTATAGCGGATTGAAGGTACAAGGCACCGCTACCGCCCCGGCTGCGCATCCATAATTGTATCGGATATTTCTTCGTTTGTCAAGGGGCGTTTCTTCTTTTTTACCCTGATACGTTTAAAAAACTCTGACAATATCTGCGAGCATTCCTGTTCTAAAACACCTTTTGTGATCGGAATCTGATGATTAAACTGCTGCATATCAAGCAAATTTATAATGGAACCAGCACACCCTGCCTTTGCATTCATTGCACCTATAACCACACGATCAAGACGTGCCTGCACGGCTGCTCCGGCACACATCTGGCATGGCTCAAGCGTCACGTACATCGTACATCCCTCCAGACGCCAGTCACCAAGCTTTTTCGATGCTTTTTTCATAGCTGCAAGCTCTGCATGACCAAGCACTGAGCTTTCTATGTTTCTTCTGTTATAGCCTCTGGCAATGACTTTTCCATCACAAACGATAACACAGCCAATTGGAACTTCATCAATAGTTGCTGCCTTTTTGGCCTGTGTAAGTGCCTGACGCATAAATTTTCGGTCTTCCTTTTCTCTAAGCCTTGCCTGTTCTTCCAAAAGCTGCTCGTTCTCTGTTGCCATTGTTTTCCCTTTCTTCTGTTTTTGATGTGTTTTTAACCAAATGCAGGATTCACCGTTTTTTGTTGATCTGCAACTGTCATCTTTGCTTCCTTTTTTTCACCCTGATCATCTGCCGGAAATACAATCGGCACACACCAGTAGCCAAAGTCTCCTGCTGACGCTTTTTTTGATTTAACGGAGCGAAAACAATAAAAGCCAAACATCTGCGCCATCAGTTCCTCACTCTTTTCATAATTGCCAGGCACCCAAAGCTCATAACGTCCTTGTGTCACTTTTGCAAATACAATATAGCGGTACTTCACAAAACTGTACATCAAAAATCCATTATTGCTTAACATCCAATTTGGACGAGGAAGACGGCCAATATCTGCTGGCATTACCTTTAAACAAACTACTGTATCACCCGGAAGCGTCTCAATATGCTGATACGCTGTACTTAACTGTGCCCAAACAGCATCTGCCTTGTCTTGTCCCTGTTCTATTTTGTTTGTTTCTTTGCTATCAGTCTCACGGCAAACTTCCATCGTTTGAAGTTCTTCCTGAGGCTGATTTTCCAAAACCTGTTCATCTTCAGACTGTGCTGTTTGTTTTGCTCGATCCTTATCAAACAGTGAGAGTCCAAAATACTGGTCATCCCAGACAGTTGCATAAGCGTTTGAAAACGGCTTCTGTCTGCCTGCTACAATTCCGCTAAGCTGCTCAAATTTAATCTTGCTTCCTGCAAGATAAACGCCGTTATTGATGTACTGGAGCTGTCCTTTTCCATTTTTTACAACCATACGGCCAAGCGGCACACAATCGCAGCCATCCTTTGTATGATAGAAGCCAAATACATGCAAAATTTCAGCCTGCTCATTATTTTTTACAGACAGGAAAATACGCTGTACATCTCCTCTGATTTCTATCTTTGCAAACCCGCAGTTTTCCTTTTTTTGATCACCCTCATACTCAAAAAGATATGAGAGGAAGCGCTGATACTGTGCCATATTGATACCTTCCTTTCCTTATATGTATTCTAAATAAGTACATATGAAAGAAAGGCATCGTTTAGAACAATTTAATTCGCGCTTTTTGACAATGCATCAGAAAGTGCTGCAAACTGCTCAAGTGTCAGCGTTTCTCCACGCACGTTTGCTGCTAAACCAATGCTTTCAAGCACAGCTGCAAGCTCTTCCTTTGATTTGTTTAAACCGCCTACGTTATATAGGCCATTTACTAGTGTTTTTCTTCTCTGATTAAATGATGCTCGTATAATGTCAAACATCAGCTTTTCATTTTTTACTGCCACTGGTTTTTTATGACTTGTCAGACGGATAACAGCGCTTCCGACATTTGGTCTTGGCATAAAACAGTTTGGCGGAACATTTGCCACGATATATGGTTCTGCATAAAACTGTACAGCAAGAGACAATGCACCATAATCCTTTCCGCCAGGAAGTGCCTGCATACGCTGTGCGACCTCCTTTTGTACCATAACAGTCACACTCTCCATAGGTACATGACTCTCAAATAATCCCATTAAAATTGGTGTAGTAATATAATACGGAAGATTTGCAACTACCTTGATGCGTTTTCCCTCGCACTTTTCTTCCACGAGCTTGTTAATATCAAGCTTAAGAACATCATTATGAATAACCGTAACATTATCATATGCAGACAGCGTGTCCTGTAAAATCGGAATCAGATTGTCATCGATTTCAACTGCAAATACATGTTTTGCAGATTCGCACAGATATTGGGTCAGTGTTCCAATTCCCGGTCCAATCTCAAGTACATAATCCTCTGGTGTGATCTCTGCTGCACGCACAATCTTATCAAGCACATGCGTATCAATCAGAAAGTTCTGACCAAATTTCTTTGCAAAATGAAACTGGTATTTCTGTAATACCTCTATTGTATTCTTTGGATTTCCTAATTCAGCCACAGTTTTCCTCCAATCGGTACAGTCTTTTGGCATTTGCAAGCGTTGTCGTAATAACAATTTCCTCAGACACCTGCTTGATCTGTGCCAGTTGCTTTACTACTTCTTTTAAATACATTGAATTATTACGTTTTCCGCGATACGGCACAGGTGCCAGATATGGACTGTCTGTCTCAAGTACAATCGAAGAAAGCGGAATTTCTGATGCCACCTCCTTAATTACCCTGGCATTCTTAAAGGTAAGCACACCTCCTATTCCAATGAAAAATCCCATTGAAATATACTCCTTTGCCATAGGCGCTGCATAAGAATAGCAATGAATTACGCCAGTATTTCCTGCCTTAGCAGCCTCCCTCATTATATCCATAGTGTCCTTTGCTGCTTCTCTGCTGTGTATAATAACCGGCAGATCAACCTCTCTTGCAAGTGCAAGCTGGCGTTCAAACCATTTCTTCTGAACTTCTCTCGGTGAGTTGTCCCAATAATAATCAAGTCCGATCTCACCAATTGCCACTACCTTTTTTTCCTGTGCAAGGCTTCGCAGCGTTTCAATATCTTCCTCTGTCATATCAGCTGTGCTGTCTGGATGAACACCAACGGCAGCATATATCTGCGGCCACTTTTTTGAAAGTGCAACCGCACTTTTTGAGGATTTCACAGACGCACCAACGTCCGTGATACAACAAATGCCGGAGGAGAAAATCTCCCCCAGCAATGTATCGCGATCCTCATCAAATGCATCATCATCATAATGCGCATGAGTATCAAAAATCATTCTATATTCCTCTCTGTTACAATTCTAAAAATTTATTCGATTGTCTCTGCAATCTCTGCTGCTGGTGCTTCCTGCACATCAGCTGCTGGTGTATCTGGCTGAGCTGGTGTATCTGGCTGAGCCGGTGTATCTGGCTGAGCTGGTGTATCTGGCTGAGCCGGTGTATCTGGCTGAGCTGGTGTATCTGGCTGGGCCGGTGTATCTGGCTGAGCCGGTGTATCTGGCTCTGTCGGCACTGTATCTGGCTGCGCTGGTGTATCTGGCTCTGTTGGCTGCGTTGGTGCCGGCTTTGGCTCTGTTGGCTGCGTTGGTGCCGGCTTTGGCTGTGTCGGCTGCGTCGGTGCCGGCTTTGGCTGCGTCGGCTGCGGCTTTGGCTGCGTCGGCTGCGGCTTTGGCTGTGTCGGCTGCGGCTTTGGCTGTGTCGGCTGCGGCTTTGGCTCTGTTGGCTGCGTTGGTGCCGGCTTTGGCTGCGTCGGTGCCGGTGACGTAGTTGGCTGTGTTTGTACTGCTGTTTTAGTTGTCGTTGTCTCCTCTGCAGTAGTTGCCTTTGTTTTTTCTTCAGTCGTTTTTTCTTCTGTTGTTTCTGCCTCAGTACTTGTTTCTACCTCAGAAGAAGTTTCCTTTTCTGTACTTGTCTCTTCCTCTGTAGAAGTCTCTTCCTCTGTTGTCTCCTGCGCAGTGCTTGTCTGCTCCTCAGTTGTCTGAACAATTGTCTGTGGAAGCTTCTTTTTATCCTGCTTTGTTGCAGTAAGCATCTTTGCTGTCGCAATGCCCACAACCACAATACCAGCAAGACAAATTAAAATCATTCCTCCAAGGATTTTATTTGCAATCGACTTTTTCTTTACCGGCTTCTCATCTGATTGGTCTGAAAAATAGGCTGCATTATTTTCATTATCATACGGACCACTTTCCGCCTCATATCCATCATCATACTGTTCTTCCTCGTAAGAACCATCATCGTACTCATCATCCTGATAAGTATCATCATACTGTTCCTCCTCGTAAGAACCATCATCCTGATAATCACTATCATCGTACTCATCTGATGACAGCTCATCATACTCCTGTAAATCTCTGCGCTTAAAAACAGTGCCTACGCTAGTAGCCACCAGACTCTTGCCACAAATCGGGCATACTCTGGTTCCTTCCTCAAGCTTCGCACCACATTTTGGACATATCATCCTCTGATTCCTTTCTGATTATCCTTATTTTGTAATTTCTGCAAATTCATCAGCTTTTCACTGTTCCAGCTGATTTAATGCATTCTCCACGCGTGCATAGCATGCCTGCACACCTGGCCACATAACCTTTGCCTGCTCCATATCACCCGCTCTTAAAGCCTCTGTGATATCATAGCTTACTTCAAACAACGACTTAAAACCCAGGTTTGCACAAATTCCTTTAAGTGTATGTGCCGCACGAAATGCAGTCTCAACGTCACCTGCATCCATCGCCTGTGTTAACTGGCTCATGCTTGGATCCTTCTTAAACATTAATGCGAATTTTTGTATTCTTGCTTCGTTCATGAGGCGCTTGAGAACGTCTTCATAATCTCCACCCATCGCCTCATAGCACTCTTTTATTGTCATGCTCTCTCCAATCTATTTATGTAACTATAGTTTCCATTTTCATTTTGTATTCTACTCTATCATTTATAAAATTTCAACCTGTTTTCGTTGCTTCCTACAAATAATTAAGTTTCAACAATTTTACTTGGATTATCTCTCATAATACGACTTGTGTAAAGTCGCCCCATATGCTTCTTTAAATATTCACAGCACTCCTCCATATGAGAGGCACGTCCCCTCAAATTGTGGGCATCGCTTGCAACATAATGAAGCATATCCTCCTGCATTAGCTTTTTACAAAAACGCTGTGCACTAAGTCCATTTCTTCCAATCACAGCATCTGCATTGACCTGCATCTCGCACCCCATTTCGATAAGATCTGCGATAAAATCAAAATCTTTTCTCAGCGCACGATAACGCTCAATATGGGCAATAATCGGATAATAACCTGCTGTCAAAAGAGCATCAGCTCGTTCTTTTATAAACGCTCTTGTACTGCTACTTGAAAACTCCGTAAGCACATAGCGTGAATTTGCAAGTGTTGGACGAAGATCTCCATCTAATGTCTCTACCATCTCCATATTGGCATGAAACTCACAGCCCAAATACAGACGGATATTCCTATTTCTTGTTTCATCAACAAGCGTATCATACG
>OLNY01001653.1_pt1 | contig 17137 bp, 16 predicted proteins | sample 1671981 | NCBI WGS metagenome assembly OLNY01 (sample SAMEA3136632, study PRJEB25190) | human gut metagenome | biome: human gut; feature: human-associated habitat; material: faeces | place: Austria | collected 2013
AGGACGACAGGTGCGTTGGACTTTAATGCAAAATACGGAGAGCTTAATGCAAAGGCGATAAACGATGATGACAAGATATATCTGACGTTCGATCAGGGTTATGAAAATGGGTACACTGAAAAGATACTTGATGTGCTCAAAGAGAAAAAGGTCAAGGCGACGTTTTTTCTTTTGCAGGATTATGCAGAGAAAAATCCCGAGCTTGTCAAGCGTATGATAGACGAAGGTCACATTGTGGGCAATCATTCGGTGCACCATTATTCAATGCCGACGCTGGGACAGGCTGAGTGCGAGTCGGAGATAAAGGACTTTCATAAGTATATGGAGGAAAACTACGATTATACCATGACGGTGTTCAGACCGCCTATGGGCGAGTTTTCAGAATTTTCGCTAGGCGTGACGGCAAACTGCGGATATGAAACTGAGCTTTGGAGCTTTGCTTATGCTGACTGGGACGTGAACAATCAGCCTGATGAGGCACAGTCACTTGAAAAGCTTGTGAGTGCGGCTCACCCAGGAGCGATATATCTGCTGCACTCGGTATCAAAAACGAACACGGATATCCTTGGGGACTTTATAGACCGTGTTAGGGCAGGCGGATTTGAATTTGGATAATACCACGGAGAGGCTTTATGCCTCTCTTTTTTTGTAGAAACGGGGATTGTAGCTGATTTGTAATATGTTAGTCTATTGACAATTTGTTAAAAGTATGTTATATTTTAAATACGAACAGAAACATGAGTTTCTTTAAGGAGGAAATAAAATGGTAAAAAATAAGGTGCTTACACCTGTACTTGCGGGTGTTTTGGGTCTTAGCATTGTTGGTTCAGGCGTTGGCTATTATTTTGTAAACAAAGACAGCGACAGCGGCAAAACTGAGGGCGGCAAGGCTAAGCTTACTCAGGTGGCAGAGAATATAAACAACACACTTGACACTGCTGAAAAGGCTATCAAGGGTGAGCTTGATTTCGCTTACAATGCAACAGCTACTGTATCTTTCGGCGAGGGATTCACAGAGAAGGCAGGCATGAGCCTTCAGCCTATTTCTGTGACAACTGTTACAAAGCAGAAGGGCAGCAACACTGAGGCAGATGTTTCGATGACATATGGCGGAAATAATCTTGTATCTGCTAATGCTATATATTCTAGAGATAACAAGTCGGCTTATGTTCAGATACCTGAACTTTCTGACGCTTATCTTATGGTTAACGTTGACAGCCTGAAAGACGAGATAGGCAGCGAGCTTTCTTCTCAGGGCGTTAATCTTGATTCGCTTTTCAACACTGCTCAAAGTGCTGATGTGGATTTTGATACTGATGCATTTGAAAAGGATCTTGAAGAATACGAGAAGGTCATTGAGGATACATTCCCTAAGCCGGTTGACGGTGAGAACAAGACTGGCGACATTGACGGAAATGAGTACAGCTATACAACTAAGGAATACACTATCTCAGGTAATGACGTAAAGGCTGTTTTCAAGGCTGTTCTTGAAAAGGCTAAGGACGACGCTACACTTAAAGATATGTTCGGCAAGGCAGGCGTTGCTGACGAGCTTGGTATGTCATATGATGAGATAATCTCACAGTATCTTGATTCTATGGATTCACTTTTTGCAAGTGATAATCTTGGCGAAACTGTAACCTTTGACGTTTACTACACCGGAGATGATTTTGCAGGTTTCAGCTTTGAAAAGGACGGCGAGGGTGCAACTCTTTACACCATTCTTAAGGACGACGTTGTGGCTGTTGATTTTAGCCTTAACATGGGCAGTGAGGGCAGTGCATCATTCAAGGGTTCTGCAAATACTGTTGACGGTGTTACGAATGGCAAGTTCACAATGAAAATGGAAACTGCGGCTGATTCAGATATAGACGCTGACAAGACTTCTGCTGACGGTGGACTTTCTATTGAGCCTACAATGGCAGTTTCACCAAGCATAAGTTTCGACACGATGGAGGCTGAACTTACGCTCAAGGACGTTAAGGAGCAGGGCGACGCTTTCTCAGGCACTATCAGATTTGATGTAAACGGTACGGCTGATTCACAGGCTGTTTCAGGCTGGGTAGAGCTTGCATCTGCATCTACAGCTGACAAGCTTGATCTTTCATTTGAGTTCGGTATGAACGGCAAGCAGTTTATGGCTATGTCGGTTACAGGAAATGAAACAGAGGCATCTGATATTACTGTTCCGTCCGGCGACAAGATCTACGATATAACAAATGACGACCAGATGAATACATACCTTGCAGGCTGTGACAGTGAAGGATTTGTTGCTAATGTAAAGAAAGTTCTTGGTGACGATGTCTACAATATGCTTGTAAATGCAGAGGGTGATCTTGAGTCAGGTTATGATGACTATGGTGATTATGATGATTATGATGACTACGATCTCTCTGATATTGATCTGTCAGATTATGATCTGAGTGCAAATGCATAATAGCTAAAAAATTAAGAGGATCGCATTGAGCGGTCCTCTTTTTTTAGCTGATAACACGGTAATTCTCGGCGGCGTCTTCTTTTTTTACATACTCGGTAACATTGAGGACTTCCACCTTTACAGGGTTCTGACCCATGTTTATTGTGATAATGTCGCCGACTTTTACGTCATATGACGCTCTTGCGACCTTGTCATTTACAAGAATTTTTCCTGCGTCACACGCCTCGTTCGCAACGGTACGGCGTTTTATAAGTCTTGTGACTTTCAAATATTTATCGAGCCGCATATTCTCCTCCTTTGTAGTAAAAAAGACCTAACCCGCAGGCTAGGTCTGAGTGGCATAAGCTTTAGATTACTTGTTTACAGCGTCCTTAAGAGCCTTGCCTGCCTTGAATGCAGGAACTTTCTTAGCTGCAACAGTGATCTGCTCCTTTGTACGAGGATTGATAGCTGTCTTTTCAGCTCTCTCTCTTACCTCGAATGTACCGAAACCTACCAGTGAGATCTTCTCGCCGTTAGCAAGTGTCTCAGATACTGAATCGATAACAGTTGCAAGTGCCTTCTCAGCGTCCTTCTTTGAATAATCGCCCTTTTCTGCGATAAGATTGATCAGTTCTGCCTTTGTCATTGTTTTTACCTCCAAATTATTTTTAACGAATAAAGTTATTCATTCATTTTGCTTTCGCCAATAAGCGTCAAGCTCATCTATGCTCAGGGCTGTCATATCCTGCCCGTTTTGCCTTACTGCATTTTCTGTTTTTTCAAACTTATTGATAAAAAAGTTATTTGTATCTGTCAGCACTTCTTCTGCGTCAAGGTCAAACTTTCTTGCAAGTGCTGCACAGGTGAACATTATCTCGCCAAGCTGTTTTGCAGCCTCGTTTTTATCGCTGTCAGGACAGCTTTCAAGTGCTTTCACTGCGTTTTCAAGGGCTTTGAGATCATATGCGTTATCATGCTCAAGACCTGCTCTCGCTGCACGCTTGCTGAGCTTTTGTGCTCTCATAAGTGCAGGAAAGTTCTTTGGAACGCTGTTAAGGGTATCGGTATAAGTTTCCTGACCCTTAGTCTCTTTCTTGATAGTGTCCCAGTTTTTAAGCACCGTTTCAACGTTGTCAGCCTCTACGTTTCCGAAAACGTGCGGGTGTCTGATAATAAGCTTTTTACAGATATCGGTTATCACTTCGTTAAGACCAAAATTGTTATTCTCAGTTTCGATAACGGTATGAAAAACCACCTGCAAAAGGACGTCGCCAAGCTCTTCTCTCATCATTTCAGGAGAGTCACAGTCGATAGCCTCCATGACCTCATAGACTTCTTCAAGAAAGTCTTTCTTGATAGTTTTATGGGTCTGTACCTTATCCCACGGGCAGCCATTCTCACTTCTGAGGATAACCACTATATCCGCAAGATCATTGATATCAAAGCTGTCTTTAGCAAGCAATTCCTTTATTTTATCGCTCATTATATCATTACCTTTCCGCATGGGCGTGCCTGCACCTGCTCCGCTTTCGTTCGTGTTGCTGGACTCATTTTGCCCACAAATACACACGATATCCGCAAAATGGGTGCTTATTAATAATAAACCATTTTGCTCAAAATTTCAAGGGTTTTGCGGATTTTTTTTTGAAAATATGTAATTTACAATATTTTTCGGCGTTTCGCACAATAAATACAAACAAAAAAAGTACATTATGCTACCAATTCCTATAGAAAAAAGGGTCACAAATCGGTGATTTATCTGCAAAAGCTCAGTTTTCGTAAGTGTTTCGTGTGACAAAACCGCTGTCACACTGCACATGAGAGCGGCGTAGGTCGGCTTTACGAAAATTTCGCTGATCTTTGGTCTAAGACCTGTCATACGGCACACTGCATGGACGGATAGGAAGCAGATAAATACCTCAGAAACGAGCGTAGATATTGCCGCACCTGTTATATTTATCATTGGCTGTCTTATAAGTATAATGTTCAAAAATAGCTTGATAATACCGCCGAAAAGCATAATTATTATGGCTTTGTGAGGTTTTCCCAGAGTTTGCAGGATAGCAAAGCAGGGAGTTGCTATGGCAAGGAATATTACTGCTATTCCAAGTATGGACATTGGCATTATACAGACCTGTATTTCTGTTTCACGGCCTCCAAAAAGGAAACGCAGGATAGGTTCTGACAAAACTGCTATTCCCATGCCTGCGGGTATGGCTATGATGCTTGTGACGGTGAGCATTTTTGTCAGACCTGACTGCATGGCTTTTTTATCATTTTTGGCACAGCTTTCGGCAAGTGAGGGGAGTATGCTTTTGCCAAACATTGCGGTGAGCGTCGGCACGAGTCCGAAAACTGTTACTGCAAGACCAGTATAAGAGCCGTAGATGAAGTTCGGGAGCATACTGGCAGTGAGCTTGTCAGAAAGCAGGCTGTCAAATTTATGGGGAGCGGTTTTCATGGCGGCTTTTATACACGGATTGACGGTGAGCATATCTATCATGTTAGCAAAGGTCATTATCACAGAGATAAGTGCGATAGGCAGACAGCAGTTTATAAGCTTTTTGACGGTGACGGAGGTCGAGTCGGTCACTGTGTCTTTTTGCAGCATTTGTTTTGTTACGCCGTCGCCTTTTATTTTGCAGGATATGAGGATATACAGGCAGGCAATGGCTGAGGCTATGGACGAGCCTAGGATAGCTGCTGCGGCGATAAAGGGGAGAGCGGCGGAGGCTGCTTGCCGCTGGTCGGCATAGGAAGTGCCGAATATCATGCTTGTTTTATCGTACATATCCGACATATGATACATAAGTCCGTAGGCAAAGCCAAGACCGAGGATAAGTTTGAAAAGCGTTTCGATAATTTCCGAAACTGCGGTGGGTATCATATTCTGCAAGCCCTCGCAATAGCCACGTTCAACTGACATTATGGTACAGAAAATAATAGAAGGTGCAACGCACATGAGGGCATATTTTGTGTTTGGTTCGCCGATAACGTGATGAGAGAGAATGTTTGAAGAGATTATCATGACGGCTGCGGCGGCTGTGCTTATGATTGTGAAAAGCAGGAAAGCTGTGCGTTTTGTATGCCGCATATTGGAGAAACGTTCAAGGGCATAGTTTTCGGCGGTGAGGCGTGCCATTGTCGAGGGGATACCTGAAACGACTATGGCAAAAATGGGGGTAAAGACTGAGAACGCCGAGGCGAAATATCCCATGCCTGTGCCGCCAAGAAGATTGGTCAGTGGTATCTTATACAGCAGTCCCAGTATTTTTGTTATGAGGACCATTGCAAGCAATATTGCCGAGCCTTTTATAAAGCCTTGTCTTTTCATTTATAAACCTGCTTTCTTACTTGTTTTTATATGATTTTATGCTGCTTGGGCGGCTTATATTACGGTTTGTCCTTATATAAGGCGGCAATGGGCGTTGTTAAATTTGCACAAAAATCGGTCTGTGGGATATAAATGTGAAAAAAGTTTGCGTAAACCCTTTATTTTATGGGAGAAATGTGCTATAATCATATTGTGTATTTTTAAGAAAAAGAGGTAAAATGCTATGACTTATAATTTTTCAGAAAAGGTTTCTCATTTGCAGGCGTCTGCTATCAGAGAGATACTTAAATTTACAGCTGACCCTGAGGTGATCTCTTTCGCAGCAGGCAGCCCAGCGGCTGAGGCTTTCCCAGTGGACGAGCTTAACAGGATATCGGCTGAGATATTCAAGAATGATCCATTCGGTGCTTTGAAATACAGTGTTACTGAGGGATATACTCCGCTGAGAGATCTTCTCAAAAAAGAGCTTGAAAAGAAGGGCGAATTTGACCCTGAGAGAGATGACCTTATTATAACGAGCGGTGCTCAGCAGGCTAACGAACTTGCCTGCAAGGTGCTTTGCGACCCAGGCGACATTCTTTGCTGTGAGGCTCCAAGCTTTATCGGCTCACTTAATGCGTTCAAGTCATACAATGTTGAGCTGAGAGGCATAACACTTGATGATGACGGTGTTGACCTTAAAGAGCTTGAAGAGGCTTTCGCTACAGGCAAAGTAAAGGTATTCTACATTATTCCAAACTTCCAGAACCCTACGGGTCTTACTACTTCTCTTGAAAAGAGAAAGGCTATCTATGAGCTTGCTAAGAAATACAGCGTTATGATACTTGAGGACAACCCATACGGCGACCTGAGAATAAAGGGCGAGGCTATTCCTTCTATCAAGAGCATGGACAATGACGGTCTTGTTATGTATTCAAGAACATTCTCAAAGATACTTGCTCCTGGAATCAGAGTAGGTTATATTTCTGCTCCTAAGGAGATAATCGGAAAGATAGTTGTCTGCAAGCAGGTCGCTGACGTACATACTAACATTTGGGCACAGATGCTGGCTTACAACTTCATGAAGGACAATGATATCGAGGCACATATTGCATCACTGAGAGTGATATATAAGCACAAGCTTGAACTTATGATAGAGCAGATCGAGAAGAATTTCTCTTCAAAGATCAAGTTCACAAGACCTGAGGGCGGATTGTTCATTTGGTGCACTCTTCCAGAGGGCAGCGACATGACAGGTTTCTGCAAGAAGGCTGTTTCTGAATACAAGGTAGCAGTCGTTCCGGGCAACGCTTTCATGGTAAGCGAGTCTGACAAGACTTCTTCATTCAGAATGAATTTCTCAACTCCTACTGACGAGCAGATAATCGACGGCTGTGAGAAACTTGGCAGACTTTCAAAGGAAATGTTCGGCGAATAAGCAATGAAAAAAGTTCCTTTTACGCCTTTTCAGCTAGTGCTCACGGTGATAGACACGGCGGCACTTGTGTTTTGCATGGGGTGCGACTGCTTTGTGCTGGCGGTCGGTATGACTTCCGGCACGGCAAAGCCTTATGTTACTGACCTTGTGCTTTGTATGCTGGCTATGATAATATTCATTGTGCTTGTTTTTTCAGCAGGCAGGATAAATATTTTCAGCGACAGTGTTGACCCTGAGGCGGACGCTGCACCTGCGGTGTCGGCACTGAGGACGTATTTTTGTATGCTGTTTTTGGATATTTCAGGTGTGCTGTGCTTTATGCTGGCAGGTGCACTGGGAGTTGACTGGGCTAAAAAAGCGATATTTATTTTTGCTCCTGTCATTTTCGTGCTTGCGGCGGCGGTGTATTTCGTGCAGTCGGGCAGGATAGGTCTTGATGACTTTTCTGATGATGACGGTGAAGAATAATAAGACGAGGGGAGGTCTGTTATGAAAGGTGCTTTGAAAAAGGATACTGTAAGAGAGGTAAGGCACTCTTTCGGCAGATTTCTCTCTATTTTTCTAATAGTTCTTCTTGGCTGCGGATTCTTTTCAGGAATCAAGGCGACGATGCCTGATATGATAGCCACGGCGGAGGAATATTTCAGTGATAACAGACTTATGGATCTAAAGCTAATGTCCTCTATCGGCGTAAAGTCTGAGGACGTTGAGGCTGTGAAAAAGGCAGAAAACGTTGAGGGCGTAATGGCTGGGTATTCTAAGGACGTTTTCTATTATCACGAAAATCAGAACCTTGTGCTGAAGTTCATGTCCTTTAACGACGTTGTTGCTGAGGACAGCCCTAATAATCTTGACAAGCCTGTTCTTCTTGAGGGACGGCTGCCTGAGAAAAAGGGCGAATGTGCAGTTGAGGTGAAAATGAGTTCGCCTGACACTTTTAAGGTCGGGGGCAAGATAAAAATAGACGAGCCTGACTCGTCTAAGAAGATAACTGATACACTGGCGGCGGATACCTATAAAATAGTCGGTATCGTTGCGTCACCGCTGTATATAGGATATGAGCGTGACGCAACAACGGTGGGCAACGGAACTGTTGTGAGCAACGTTTTTGTGCCTGAAAGCGAGTTTGTGTGCGATTATTACACTGAGCTTTATGTGAAATTCAAGGTCACTGACGAGCTTGACCCGTTTTCGGACGAGTACAAGCAGGCTGTGAAAGACAAGAGAAGTCAGGCGGTGGAGTTTTTCAAGGAGAGCGTGAACGGCAGATTTGAAAAGCTAAGCAGTGACGCTCAGGATAAGATAACGGCGGCTGAGGAAAAGACTGATATTTTGAGGCAGGCTCTTTCTTGTGATGAAAGTCAGCTGACGGAGCTTTTGAAAACGGCTCAGCAGTCGGTGAAAGAGGCTAAGGCGGCTTATGATAAGGCGGAGCAGAACGGTTCTAGCACAAGATATCTTGCACGGTCACAGCTTTTGAAGGCACAGCAGCTTGAAGAGGTGGCAGGCAGACTGCTTGATGACAAAAAGTCGGGCAGCACGGCGGCTTTTGATGAATATAACGGTCAGCTGGCGGCGGCAGAGGAAGAGATAGCTGCGTCAAAAAAAGAGCTTGAAAGCGTGAAAGCTCCTGCTTTTTATCAGTATAACAGATTTGAGGCAAGTTCTGATTACAGTTCTTTCTATGGCGACGCTCAGAAAGTCGATTCTATCGCAAAGGTATTTCCGGTGTTCTTTATTCTTGTGGCGGCACTTGTGTGTCTGACCACTATGACAAGAATGGTCGAGGAGCAAAGAACGCAGATAGGCACTTACAAGGCTTTAGGCTACAGCAGTGCAAGGATAGCGGGAAAGTATCTTTTCTATGCGGCGGCAGCGGCTGCGGCAGGCAGCTGTATAGGCGTTACGGTTGGATTGCAGCTTTTCCCTAAGATAATTTACAGCTGCTATCACATTTCGTATAACATTCCTGATATCGACACGCCGTTCAAGCCTGTTTATATGATACTGTGCTTGGTGGTGTCGGTGATATGCACCTGCTCGGCTGTGCTTTATGCCTGCATGAAAGAACTAAAGTCGCAGCCTTCACAGCTTATGCGACCAAAACCGCCGCAGAACGGCAGACGTGTTTTGCTTGAGCGTGTGGACTTTATTTGGAAAAGGCTTGATTTTCTCGCAAAGGTCACTGTAAGAAATCTGCTGAGATACAAAAAGCGTTTCTTTATGACTGTTGTGGGCGTGGCAGGCTGCACGGCGTTGATAGTCACGGGATTTGGTTTGAAATATTCTATAAAGACTATTGCTGACAAGCAGTTCAACGAGGTTTTCCTGTATGACGGCATAGCGGTGCTCAACTCGACTGACTTTGATGAAGAGCAGCTGGAGAGCAAGATAAGCAGCATTGAACAGGTGGACAAATTCATGCTGACACAGAGCATTGAGGGCATTGCGGAGAGCGGCGGTGAAAATCAGACGGTTTCTATGGTAGTGCCGAAAACTCCTGACAGCATGGGTGATTATATCGACCTTGTTTCCGCTGAGGACGGTTCAAAGCTGGAAGTGAAAAACGGTTCTGTGATAATAACGCAGAAACTGGCTAAACTTCTTGATCTGAAAACCGGCGATACTGTGACGGTCAAGCTGAACGGTCATGAGGAAAAAAGCTTTGAGATAGGCGGCGTCAGCAAGAACTACGCTTTGCACTATATTTACATTACCCCTGAGGATTTTGAGAGCGTTTACGGTGAAAAGCCTGTTTATAATCTTTCGTTTGTTGACTTGAAAAAGAATACTGATGAAAACTCTTTCAAGGAACAGCTTATTTCAAATGATGAGTTTTACGGAATAAGTTTCAAGACTGATTCAAGCAGAGGTTTTCTTAATTCCGTTGACAGTCTTGACGCTATTGTGATACTGCTCATTGTTTGTGCAGGTGGACTGGCGTTTGTGGTGCTCTACAATTTGGCAAACATCAACATAACCGAGCGTGTTCGTGAGATAGCAACTATAAAAGTTCTTGGCTTTTATGACGGCGAAACTTCGGCGTATATTTACAGAGAAAATCTTATTTCCACGCTGGTGGGCATACTGGTCGGACTTGGTGCAGGAAAGATACTGCATTATTTTGTGGTCATAACCTCAGAGGTCGACCTTGTGTTGTTCAACAGGCAGCTCGTATGGTGGGCTTATGTGCTTGGTGCATTGCTCACGCTGGCGTTTGCATTTATAGTAAATCTGGTTCTGCATTTCAAGCTTAAAAAGATAGATATGGTAGAATCTTTAAAATCAGTAGAATAGACGGAGGTATTTGTAATGGATATTTTTGAGGAAACTAGCGGCACTGAGAATGTGTGCACTGTAAGTTATTTTTGGAAAGGTCTTGCACTTTTTCTCCTTGGCGTTATAATTGGTCTGTTTGTTTCGCCTATCAAGAAAGGCGTTACTATCGGTTGTAACAACAAGATAGACAAGGGTGGCTGTAATGATCATTTTGACCCTGACGAGTATTATGATGATCATGACTTTGATGATGATGAAGATGATTTTGACCATGATGGCGTAAAATTTTAACGAAAGGCGAATATTGATATGAAACTTGGCATGGTAGGACTTCCTAACGTAGGAAAATCAACACTTTTTAACGCACTCACAAATGCAGGTGCTGAATCTGCAAACTATCCTTTCTGCACCATTGAACCGAACGTTGGTATCGTTTCAGTGCCTGATGAAAGACTTGACAAGCTGGCTGAGATGTATCACCCTGTAAAGTTCACACCTGCGACACTTGAATTTGTTGACATTGCAGGTCTTGTAAAGGGTGCATCAAAGGGCGAGGGACTGGGCAACAAGTTCCTTTCAAACATAAGAGAGGTAGACGCTATCGTTCACGTTGTAAGATGTTTTGATGACCCTAACATCATTCACGTTGACGGTTCTATAAATCCTCGCAGAGATATTGAAACTATCGACCTTGAACTTATTTTCTCAGACGTTGAGCTTATCGAGAGAAAGCTTGACAGAACTAAGAAGGCAATGAAGGGTGACAAGTCATTGGCTGCTGCGGTAGAGTTTCTTGAAAAGCTCAAGGAGCATCTTGAGAGCGGTAAGCCTGCACGTTCATTTGAAATGACAGAGGACGAGCTTGAGATACTCAAGGAAACTCCGCTGCTTTCACTCAAGCCTGTTATCTATGCTGCTAACCTTTGTGAAGATGATTTCAGAAATAACATTGAAAGCAACGAGCACTACAAGGAAGTTTGCGAGATAGCTAAGAACGAGGGCTCGGCTGTGTTCCCGATATGTGCACAGATAGAGGCTGAGATATCTGATATGGACGATGAGGACAAGGCAATGTTCCTTGCTGACCTTGGTCTTGAAACTTCAGGTCTTAACAGAATAATCAAGGAGGGTTATTCTCTTCTTGGACTTATCTCATATCTTACAGCAGGCGAGCCTGAGGTAAGAGCATGGACTATCAAAAAGGGCACAAAAGCTCCGCAGGCGGCAGGAAAGATTCACACTGACTTTGAAAAGGGCTTTATCAGAGCCGAAGTCGTTTCATTTGACGATCTGATGAGCTGCGGTTCTATGACTGCGGCAAAGGAAAAGGGTCTTGTTCGTCTTGAGGGCAAGGATTACGTTATGCAGGACGGCGATATCGTGCTGTTCAGATTCAACGTTTAATATTTGAATATCGTTAAGGCAGGCTGAAATATGCCTGCCTCTTTTATGTGCAATGTGTATGATTTTTGTTGTTATATTTGTTAAATATCACAAAAGTAATTTTATTTTGTATTATAGATTTTTTCATATATTGATGATAAAATGTGATAGTAAAAAATTATAAAGTGAATGTAAAGTGAGATCTTCGGAGGAAAAGTAATGACAAAAAACATGACAACGGGCAGTCCGTTCAAGCTTATAATGAGCTTTGCACTGCCGCTGCTTATAGGCAACTTGTTACAGCAGACATACAATCTTATTGACGCCGCCATTGTGGGAAGATTTCTTGGTTCAGACGCTCTTGCAAGCGTTGGTGCGTCAAGCAGTGTGCAGTTTTTGGTGCTTGGTTTCTGCATGGGAACAGCCTGCGGTTTCGGTGTGCCTATTGCAAGGCATTTCGGTGCAGGGGACATAAAAAAGCTGAAACAGTATTTTTATAACTCCATAGTTATAACGGCCGTCACGGCTTTGGTGCTGACAACTGTTTGTGCGGTATTTTGCAGCGAGATATTAGACCTGCTTTCAACGCCTAAAAATATTTTCGGCGACGCTTACAAATATCTGCTTGTTATCTTTCTTGGAATACCGTTCACGCTTTTGTATAACCTGCTGTCCAGCGTTCTGCGTTCTGTTGGCGACAGCAAAACACCGTTTGTGTTTCTTGCCATTTCAACAGTTTTGAACATTGCTCTTGACCTTGTGTGCGTTATTGTGTTCAGATGGGGCTGCATGGGTGCGGCTATCGCTACGGTCGTTGCTCAGGCGATAAGTGGAATACTTTGTGCTATATTCATTATGAAAAAGGTCAGCGTGCTGAAACTTAACAAAGAGGACAGAGTGATGTCAAAGCCTGCGGTGCTCAACCTTATTATAATGGGCTTTCCTATGGGACTTCAGTATTCAATAACCGCTATTGGTTCAATGGTAATGCAGTCGGCAAACAACAAGCTTGGCAGCATTTATGTTTCAGGATTCACGGCTGCGGCAAGGATAAAGCAGTTCACAATGTGTCCGTATGATGCTTTTGCTACAGGTGCGTCGGTATTTGCCAGTCAGAACCTCGGAGCAGGAAATCTCAAGCGTATCAAAAAAGGCATACGCATAGGCGTTGGCGTGGGCATGACTTATGGAGTAATAGCCGGTATTGTACTTATATTCTTCGGCAGAGAACTTTCACTGATATTCGTAAACAAGTCGGACGTTGAGGTACTCGCTGCATCGGCTAAATATCTTTTCTACGCAGGCTTTTTCTATTGGACGCTGGGTATACTCAATACTTGCAGAATGTGCACGCAGGGTCTTGGATATTCGGGACTTGCCATATTCTCAGGCGTAACTGAAATGATCGCTCGAATTTCTGTAAGTATGATATTTGTGCCGAAATTCGGTTATCTTGCTATCTGCTTCACAGATCAGGCGGCTTGGGTAGCGGCTTGTCTGTACATAATACCTGTTTGCATACACTGCGTAAACAAAGCAGGTAGGCACATTGCAGGCGAACATGGTTTTCCTGTGGAAAATAAATAAACTAAAGGCAGCTCTGAAAAAATCAGAACTGCCTTTTTATTATACGCTTTTGTTTATGGCTTTTGTCCTTATAGCACGTCTGCTGATTTGATAGGATTTACAGTGAAAACGCTGCGTAACGCTCTTTTAATGAGCCTAATATCTCACTTTTTACGGTTTTATCAAGCTTTTCACGAAAATCATACCGAAAGAGTCTCGAGTAGCATCTTGTTGTAATTTTTCTCATCAGGTCATTGTTTCTTGGCTTTGTGATGTCAAGATAATCCATTGCAAGGGCTATGGTCTGCTGGTCAAAATTAAGCTCTTTCAAGGCGTTTTCAAAATCGATAAGGCTTACCTCACTTCCGTTATATATCTCCGCTCATAGAATAGTCAGGATAGCTTTTGCGAGAAACGGTCGCATTGCTATTGTCGGGCGGGTCGATAAAGTCATATATCTCAATAGGAAAAAGCGTCAGACTGCCATTTTTGATATACCCGTGTGCCAGTATGACGTAATTTTTGCGCTTATCTCTTAGCATTTTGCCGCCGATAGTTTCGAGAGTCGATATGAAAGCTCTATGTTCTGCGGTGTATTTTGCTGTGACTGATATATGCCTGTTACAGCTGTCTTTTATGGTCAATATTTGCTGCTGCGTGTGTTTGTCAAAGAAAGATGCGGTACATTCCTGTGGGTGCACTAAATATGATCTGTCGGTCTCTTCGTCGCTGTTGGTTTCTGAAATCTTTTTGGCAAGTTCAGCAAAATCACTGATAATAAGTTCACGGAGGGCAGTGCAGTTAAGCTGAGCAGGACCAACACAAGTGACCTCAGTCTTTGAAGATGATGACAGATGCCCCATGCTAACCTTGGCATTTTTTAGCCTTAACTCCGTGTGCATATAATTGTTCAGCGGCATATTGAAATCCCATATGACGGTGGTTTGTTCTCTGAACCGTTTGGGACGTTTTTCATAGAATGTGGGTCGCAGGTCGCTGTATGTGAAAAAACGCTGTGGTGAACATTTGTCGGTATTGAGAAAATAGTAAACACAGCCCTCATATTCGCCGCTAACGGCTCGTGTGCCTATGGGCAGGATATCCAACGTGCCCATACGGTCAGAATATTCTCTGCGGAATGTGTCGAGCATTTCTTCTGTGATATCTCCCTTTGTGAGCCTGTTTACGCTGTCTGCATATTCAAATATTCTGGCGGCAAATCCCACGGGAAACGCAGCTGCACTTGCTTTCTGAAAGGGGGCTTTAATGGTGCAAAGCTCACCGCTTATATTGACAGCGTATGTATCGCATTTTTTCTCAGCCAAAAGTGTCATGCCATCAGCCTCTTTCAAAGCACGCTTGTATATACCTTTGTTTGAAAGCTCGGTCAGCGTTTGTTCTGTTGCCAGAGCGATAGCTTTGTCTATGGTGTACAAATATCACCTCCTATGAAAATATCCTGCCGATAGAGTCCCCAAGCTTATCGGGGGTCAGGCTGCCTACAAATGCACCGATATCCGCAAGGAGCATTCTTGACGCACAGGTGCGGCGCGCCTCTTCTATTGTGAAACCATCTGCTGTGTGGTCGATGAGTGCGGCGTCTGTGGCTGGTACTCGTTTATAAAGCCATTCTTCACGGACACGGCTCTTGTCTTTTCGTCTGTGCAGGTCAGGGCCTTTTAAATGAAGTGCAAAGTCTGTGCCAAGAAAAACTGCCCTGTGGAAAAATCTGCTCAGCTCAATGCGTCGGCGGCCTCATAGGAATAAGCCATAGGAAAACAGCCCTCTTCTTTTGCCGAGTGCTTGTGCAGTCTTTCTTTTTTTATTTTACCGCCACTAAGCAGTCTATAGATACCCAAACTGTGGAAACCGCCTGTCACCGCAAGGACTTTTTTGTTCTCTCGAAGTGCCTCGCTGATACGCAGAGCCATGTGGTTCTCTCTTGCAAGTGTACCGTCTGCTGTGAGGCTTTCTTCGCTTTCGTCATTTCGTGTGATAATGCAGTAGGTGTACATTTGCTGTACGAAATCTTGTACAGATAGATCTGGTCGCTCATTACGGATATAAGGCTGTCTTGTATTTCAGCAGGAGTACGGATTATTTCTTCAAATCGTGCAAAAATACCTTTTTCCTAACCTATGAGCAGGGGAGCGGGCACAAGGGCCTCACGGCTTTAGGTGAAAGCATCCAGTTTTCAGGTTTTCTGCCTGTGTCGGCGTTTTTTAAGGCGTTAAGCTCGTCTTTATATCTCACTTCCACGGGTGGTTTTATGTAATTATTAGTCATGACAAATTATCTCCTAAACGTTAATTAAGCATTAATAATTATATCATATTTAATGCTTTTTACAACACAAGCAATGATATTCAGCTTTATAAACAACGAACAGATGTTTTGATTGTGCAACTTGACAGCGGTGGTGAGTTTGGGATTTTGGGCACAAAAAAACCGCTCCGCATTTCTGCGAAACGGTTTTGTGTATGAGAATGAATTTATCTCTTGGAGTTTACCCCGAATGTTCGGCTAACCCAGAACTGGTATTCAGGCATCTTCACTTAAATTATCCTTTTCTTCAAAAAGTGCCGTAAATACGACGTTTGGATTGAGTTACAAGAACTGCGGTTCTGCTGGATTTCAAAGTCTCTGCCGCTCTCTTGTAACTCAGTTGACCACTACTTGACCTTAATTGACCACGCTATTGCATATCTCTGTACTAAATTTGAGAACTGTGGTGAGAGCCTTTGAGAACTCCGCCCACGAAAGGAAGATCATTATGACAATAGCAGAAAAACGTGAGATCGTAAACACAATCATTAACCTCTTGCTTCAACTGACCGCCGAGGAAGAAGTGCAGGAACAGCCTGCATCAGTATCAACAGCAACTAAAGCTCCTGCACAGTCGGTCAGAATGATGACTATCAAGGAGTGTACCGAGCTGATCGAAGGTATCTCCGAGCACTCTATCCGTATGCTGATAGCACAAGGCAAGATCAAAGCATTTCGCACAGGTGAGGGCATCCGTGGTAAATATCTCGTCAACAAGGAAAGCCTGCTGTCCTATTTCAGCGGAAATGAGGAGGTGTGAGTTATGAGCAGATACAAGAGCGAACAGACCGCATATAGTCCACTGAAAAAGAAATACGTTCCGCTGTGGAGACTGGACACCAACACACTGACCGTCACCCACTTCAATGCTGATACTCAGACCGAGGAAAGCAAGACCTATACCACCGACTTCATCAGGTATCATCTTCATTTCTCTGACAGCCGTTGTCCGGACAGGCTTCGCAGACTCGTCAACGAAGGCAAGATCGTGCAGTACCTCGATGATATGGAACTGAAAGTCAGTGAAGCTATCTCCCGTCAGGTGGAGCTTTGGAAGCAGACTGACAGTTGCTATCAGAAGGCAGTTCTCAGCGGTGATGCTGAGAAGATGCTCTGTTTAGAGAACTGCTTTGTCTATATGGCGAGAGAAGCGGTGTTTGGGTGTATGGTATATATTTGAGATTAGACGGCTGTGCCTTCGGGTGCAGCCGTTATCTTATAATGCTAAAAACCCCAAAAGCTGTCTACTTTTTTCTTTAAGTCAAGCAGTTCATTTTTTAAATCATCAAGATTCATCGTCAAAGGAGTATCCTCTCTCTCGATATACAATCGCTTTAATAATAAATCCAGTGTGTAAGTATGAAATGCTCCCCTTTTGTTAGACAATGTGGTATAATAGAAATATACCAATAAA
>OLNY01001669.1_pt1 | contig 17031 bp, 8 predicted proteins | sample 1671981 | NCBI WGS metagenome assembly OLNY01 (sample SAMEA3136632, study PRJEB25190) | human gut metagenome | biome: human gut; feature: human-associated habitat; material: faeces | place: Austria | collected 2013
CTTTGCAAGCTTATTGATGGATTTGAGATAACAAAAAATATGTATGAGGAAGCATACAAAGCAGATGAAAAGGCAGCTAATGGCAAATCTGTTAATGGTATGCAGGTTATGTCAGCAGGAGATAGCACACATAGCAATAAGCTTGGCGGTTTTATAACAGCAGAACTTTTTGCACAACAGATTCAGAATATGAATATATCACTCTCAAAGGCTGTCAAAGCACCATCAAGGGTAGCGGGCGTTAATCCAGATGGACAGCAGGTATTTGTTGTTGATAAAAATGGAACACTTACAGCAAAAGCAGCAGATTCAGATGGCAGTTTTACAGTTGATGCAGTTTACTGGACAACAAAAGGTCAGAGTCTTTTAAGTGCTATTAGTGCAAAAAATGAAGAGCTTAATAAGAGTGATAATCCGGCGCCAGGACCAACACCAACGCCAGGACCAACACCAACGCCAGGACCAACACCAACGCCGGATCCGACACCAACGCCAGATCCAACGCCAGCACCGGATACGGGTGATGATAATAAGAAAAGCGATGAAACCATTTCAGGTGATAAGGAACAGGCAGAAGATAGTGTAAAGACAGCTGATGTGTATAATGTAGCAGGTTATAGTATAATGTTGTTTATGGCATTAGCAGGAATTGTATTTGTTATACATGAAGATAAGAAGAAAAAGAACACTATTGATTAATGCATAATATAAGCCGGATGTATAATAACAGAAGTTGTTATATATCTGGCTTTTCTGATATTTTTTGAATTACATATATGTTGGCAGTGCATTAAAAATTATACAATGTGCTATTTAAGTGTGAAAGTATATTGAGCTTGGGAGGATTAAGACATCATTCCTCTTGCTAATCAGCACTAAATGTTATAAAATGATTAAGATTATGTAGCAGCCGATGCAGTTCGATGTAGTCAGGCTGTTGCCTTTAGGAGGATTATATTATTATGGAAAAGACAATGGAGAAAATTGTTTCTTTAGCTAAGGCAAGAGGATTTGTTTACCCAGGTTCTGAAATCTATGGCGGATTAGCTAATACCTGGGATTATGGTAACCTTGGTGTTGAGTTAAAGAACAATGTTAAGAAGGCATGGTGGCAGAAGTTCGTACAGGAAAGCCCATACAATGTTGGTGTTGACTGTGCAATTCTTATGAACCCTCAGACTTGGGTAGCATCAGGTCATCTTGGTGGGTTTTCTGATCCATTAATGGACTGCAAGGAATGTCACGAGAGATTCAGAGCAGATAAACTTATAGAAGACTGGGCAGATGAGAATTCATATGATCTCGGCGGTTCAGTTGATGGATGGACACAGGAACAGATGAAGAATTTCATCGATGAGAAGAATATCTGCTGTCCTTCATGTGGAAAGCACAATTTCACAGATATAAGACAGTTTAACCTTATGTTTAAGACATTCCAGGGTGTAACTGAGGATGCCAAGAACACAGTATATTTAAGACCAGAGACAGCTCAGGGTATCTTTGTTAACTTCAAGAATGTTCAGAGAACATCAAGAAAGAAAGTACCTTTTGGTATTGGACAGATTGGTAAGTCATTCCGTAACGAGATTACACCAGGTAACTTCACATTCAGAACAAGAGAGTTCGAGCAGATGGAATTAGAGTTCTTCTGCAAGCCTGGAACAGATCTTGAGTGGTTCACATACTGGAGACAGTACTGCATCGACTGGCTTAAGGCATTAGGAATGAAGGAAGATGAGATGAGAGCAAGAGATCATTCACCAGAAGAACTCTGTTTCTACTCTAAGGGAACAACAGATATCGAATTCCTCTTCCCATTCGGATGGGGCGAGCTCTGGGGTATTGCAGACAGAACAGATTATGACCTTACTCAGCATCAGACAGTATCTGGTGAAGATATGTCATACTTTGATGATGAAGCTAAGGAGAAGTATATACCATATGTTATTGAGCCTTCACTTGGTGCGGATCGTGTAACATTAGCATTCCTTTGCTCAGCTTATGATGAGGAAGAGCTTGAAGGCGGAGATGTAAGAACGGTTCTTCATTTCCATCCTGCATTAGCACCAGTTAAGATAGGTATTCTTCCACTTTCTAAGAAGTTAAATGAAGGTGCAGAAAAGGTGTATGCAGAACTTTCTAAGTATTACAATTGTGAGTTTGATGACAGAGGTAATATTGGAAAGAGATACAGAAGACAGGATGAGATTGGTACTCCATTCTGTATCACATATGATTTCGATTCAGAAGAAGATGGTGCTGTAACTGTAAGAGACAGAGATACAATGCAGCAGGAAAGAATAAAGATAGCAGATCTTAAGGCGTATTTTGAAGATAAGTTCAGATTTTAATTAATAAAAGAACGGAATTTAAATCGATAATTAAAAGGAAAGAATTATGCTGTGTACTAAATGTGGTCAGGAATATGAGGGCAGTCAGTGTCCGAGATGTGATGGACCTGTTATATTAGTTAACAACAGTGATTATCTTGCCAGAAGAAAAGCATATGAGGAGAAGCAGGCTTTGAAAGAGAGGTCTGCTTCTTCTGATAAAAAAGAGGAATCACAGAGTGACTATGGACAGGCATTAACAAAACGCGTGCAGGCGATAAAGAATCAGAGCAGAAACAAGACAGAAAGTAAGAAGCAGAGTCAGAACAGAAGCAAAGCGGACAGCAGAAAGCAGGGACAAAGTAGCGGAAAAACAGGTGGCAACAGGAATGGTAATCAGGAAAAGCCACAGATAAGAATTGCACGACATAAAGTAAACAAAAGAATGAAAATGATAGCGGCAGCGCTGATAGCAGTATTGCTTGTTGGTGCAGCAGCATTTGGAATATACAAGCTTGCAACTAAGAAGAATTATGCTCTTTATGTAAGCTACAACGGAAAGATATATGATATAGCAGGGCTGGACAGCAATTATGTATGTGATGAAAGTAATGCAATATTTGCGGCAGACAGTAAGACTTTCTATACAGCACAGTGGCCGGAACAGATAGATTCAGAGAAGAATATCTTAAGCGTTGCGAGTGACAATGGAAAGTATTTTGTTACGGTAACATATGATGAGTCCAACTCGTCTGGCAGATATTCAATGTACATATGGAGCAGGGACGAATGTGTTCTTGTGTCAGAAGATAATCTGCAGAAAGAGATTATGTATATCTCTGATGACGGTCTTGTTATATACACGAATATTAATATTATTAATGACGAGGGTTCTACTAATGGAACAAGCCTTGCCATGAGCAGAGTCAAAGAAGTTAAGAAACAGCCTGAGGCACAGACAACTCTTATAGAGGGTAATCTTAATAAGGCATATGTGTATGAGTCAAAGCACCTGATAGTATGTCTTACTAATGCAGGCTCATTGTATACATATGATTATGAGAAAAAAGAAAAGCCGGTTTCAGTTGCAGATGCAGTTATGCAGTTATGGCCTGTGTCAGAGAACATGCCAGGTGTGTATACAGCGAATGCAGACAGCCTTAACACAAGAAAAGATGTGGATACATTGCTGTATTCTAAGAGTGATGGAGTATATTATTACTCATGTAAAGATGCATCTGCGTATAAGATAGACAAGAAGACAGACAATGATGCAGATTATGTATTTGATAGAGACAATTCGCTTATATACAGAATTTCAGGTACATCAATGACATCAGCACTTATCAGAGAAACTAAAGTGAGTGAGTATGTGGATGTTGATTCTATGACTAAGGAAAAGAATTACATATATAATTCATCAGATGGTCAGATAGTGTATGTTAATGTGAAAGGACAGCTTCGAGTAGTTGATAACAACAAGATTACAGACATTGCGTCAGATGTTAATGCAGGTTCATTATCTAAAGTGTATAATAAAGGCAAGGCTTTAACATATGTTTCAGGCGGCAGGCAGTACTATATGGATAACATTAAGAGCAAAGCTGTTGCAATTCTGGAATCAGATGCAGTTACAGATACAGAGGGAACATATTTTTACAAGAACCGAATCTATGCGTATGATGCTGATAATATTCTTTATTCTAATACACTGAAGGGAAATGATATCAGCAATATAGGCTACGTTGAAAGATTGTGGCTTGGAACAGAACTAAGATAATTGCAAATGTATTAAAACAGGTATAAGTTATGGATTTATTTGAATATATGCGTGAAAACAATAAGAATACAGAATCTCCATTGGCTATGAGATTAAGACCGGAAACACTCGATGAAATGGTAGGACAGTCTCATATAATCGGAAAGGATAAACTGCTTTACAGGGCAATTAAGGCAGATAAGCTTAGCTCAGTAATATTTTATGGTCCACCTGGAACAGGAAAGACAACTTTAGCTAGAATAATTGCTAATACAACAAGTGCAGAGTTTAATCAGGTTAATGCCACAGTTGCCGGAAAGAAGGATATGGAAGAGGTTGTTGCCAAGGCGAAAGACAATCTTGGAATGTATGGAAGAAAGACCATTCTTTTCGTAGACGAGATTCACCGCTTTAATAAGGGACAGCAGGATTATCTGCTTCCATTTGTTGAGGATGGAACAATAATTCTTATTGGTGCAACGACAGAGAATCCGTACTTTGAAGTAAATGGAGCTTTAATATCAAGGTCAATAATATTTGAATTAAAACCACTAGAGAAAGAAGATATCAAGACAATAATAAAGCGTGCTGTGTATGATGAGAAGAAGGGCATGGGAAGCTACAATGCAGCAATAGACGATGATGCACTGGAATTCCTTGCAGATATATCCAACGGAGATGCGAGAAATGCACTTAATGCCATTGAACTTGGAATACTCACAACAGACAGATCAGATGATGGAGTTATACATATAGATCTTGCAACAGCACAGGAATGTATCCAGAAGCGCTCGGTAAGATATGATAAAGAGGGTGACAACCACTATGATACAATATCAGCATTTATTAAGAGCATGAGAGGGTCTGATCCTGATGCAGTAAGCTATTATCTTGCCAAGATGCTGTATGCAGGTGAAGATATTAAATTCATAGCAAGACGAATAATGATATGTGCCAGTGAGGATGTAGGCAATGCTGATCCTAATGCACTGCAGGTTGCAGTGGCTGCGGCACAGGCTGTTGAGCGCATCGGAATGCCGGAAGCACGTATTATATTAAGTCAGGCGGCACTCTATGTTGCGACAGCACCTAAGAGTAATGCATGTTACATGGCAATTGATAAGGCACTTGATGTAGTTAAGAATTCAAAGACTGCACCGGTTCCTGTACATTTGCAGGATGCCCATTATAAGGGTAGTGCCAAGTTAGGACACGGTGTAGGATACTTATATGCACATGATTATCCTAATCATTACGTCAGACAGCAGTATCTTCCTGATGCTTATGTGAATGAGAAATTCTATGAGCCGGGAGATATGGGATATGAGAGGGATATTAAGAAACATTTGGATAAGATTAAGTCGGAGGCATAGTTTCCAATGAGGGATTACATAAACAGACTTTCAAGAGGCAGTTCAATTATCAAAGTACCAAAGCTGTCATGCAGTGAGGAACAGATTACCATGGATATTATGTGTAATACAGTTGCTACAGGCAGCTTCATATGTGATGCCACCGATAAGGTTTATGGAATGGTCTATGCTGACAATGAGAGGGTAAAGATTCTTTCAGAACAATTTGGTGGTACGCATATTATAACTGAATATCAGGTGGACGCTTCCGGACTTGAAGAAAATGATGAGATAGAGGGAACATTTACAGTAGTATGTAATGCCGGCGAGAAAAAGATACCATTTGTATTCAGATGTATGAAAGAGAATCAGGATGATATAAGAAATCATGTTAAGACTGAAGCAGTTGTTCTGCACATTGATAACGAAGAGAATACAATTATACACAAAGATGAAGCAGAGCAGTTTGAATGTGTGCTTATAAAGAGTGGCACAGAAGAAACAGAGATTGATATATATGCAGATGCAGATTTTATTGAATTAGAGAAAGACAGCTTATCAGCTGATGATTTTGCAGGTGACAGGGCTGTAATTAAATATATAGTTAATCCACAGAAAATGCATGCAGGCAACAACTATGGATATATACATATAGTAAGTTATATGCAGCATTTAAAGATAAATGTGAGTGTTATATGTAAGAAGGCTGATGAATCGGAAGATTTTGAAGTTAGAACAGAAGAAAAACTTGCACGATATAAGCTTACAAAGCTTTATCTTGATTTCAGAATGAAGAAAATCAAAAAAGAAAAATGGATTGCTGAATCTATGCAGACGGTTGACAGAATAAGGGGAATTAAGGGGACAGATGTATTTTATGATATTGTGCAGATACAACTGCTTATAGCGTCCGGAAGAGAGGAAACAGCAACACAGATATATAATAATATCAAGAAAGATATAGTCGGAAGAATTGGTGAAAATGTAGAACTTTACTGCTATTTTCTGTATGTTTCGACACTTATTGTGCGTGAAGAGGAGTATACGGCTCAGGTTTTATCACAGGTTAAGAAGTTCTTTGAGAATGGCTATGATACATATAGAATATTATGGATACTTTTTTACCTGAGTACAGATTCAGATAATAAGAGTATAAGACTTGTAAGAATAAAGGATGTAATTAATTCAGGATGCATAAGCCCTGTTATGTATATTGAGGCTATGAACATTATTAATGCACAGCCTGTTTTACTACGGGTGCTTAATCAGTTTGAAATGCAGGTTATTAATTATGGATGCAGGAACGACATTATTAGCGAGAAGCTTGCGATGCAGATTGCAGATGTTGTGGCTAATGAGAAGAATATTAATATTAATACTCTTATTATACTAAAAAAGATATATGATAAATATGAGAAAGACGAGATACTGACAGTTCTTGTAACCCAGATGGTAAGAATGGGCATGACAGGAGAAAACTGCTTTGAGATATATGAAAAAGGAGTATTAAGAGGCCTGAAAATAACAAGATTATATGAGTTTTATATTGCCAGTATGCCTAAAAAGACAGACAGGCAGCTGCCAAAGATAGTGTTGATGTATTTTGCATATGACAATACTCTTACAGATGCAGATAAAGCATTTTTATATGCAAATGTGGTGACGGGCAGAGATTCGTACTATAAGAATATCTATGAAGGTTATGAAAGAAATATAGAGATATATGTGTATGAACAGCTTAAAGCCGGCAATATCAGTGACAATCTTGTTGTATTATACAAGGCACTTCTTAAGACACAGCTTGTGTGTGATGACACGGGCACATTTGTAAGTAAAATGCCATATATGTACAGAATGCAGTGCTTTAGTGATGTGGTAAGATATGTACATGTCAGATATCCGCAGTTTACAGAAGAAACAGTATATGAGCTTTCAGGGGAAACAGCATATATATGTATGTATGGAAGTGACTGCGAGATTACATTTGAATGTATTGACGGACAGATTAGAAAAGATACAATTGATTATGATATAGAAAAAGTGTTTGATATACAGCAGTATGCAGAGGTGTTTGAGGCTGCAGGTGATTATGGAAAGAACAATTCCAGAATAATTATGAGCAGAATCTGTGAAATGAGAAAGAATTCACAGTATACACAAGAAACACTTAAGCTGTACAAAACAATAAAAAAGGAACAGGGTATCAGTGAACAGTATAAACAGCAAGTTAATGCCTGGATGATTGATTATTACTATCATTATTATGAAGAAGATGATTTCTGGCATGAATACAATTATGTTGATACAGATAATCTGACGAAGAAGGATGCGGGAAAGCTGATAGAGATACTTATAGATTCATCAATGTATTCACAGGCATATGAGATAGCCGGTATATACGGTTGCTGTATGGCAAAAGCGGCAAAACTTCTTAAAATGACTGACTATATTCTTACAAATGTATCAGACGGACATAGTCAGATTATTGATGAGATTACTCAATATATATTCAGACACAACATTTATAATGAACATGTTCTTTCTTATATGTGTGAATACTATAATGGGACTAATGATGAAATGTATGCTGTGTGGAAGTCAGCAGTTAATTATAATGTAAATGTATTGCATATGTCAGAAAGGATTCTTGCCCAGATGATGTATACAGGTGTGCATACTGGAAGATTTACAGAGGTGTTTGCTGATTATTATAGTAAGATTCCTGATATGCTTATAGTAAAGGCATATTTATCTTATAATTCACAATTCTATCTTCTCAGGCAGAAGAAGGCTAATGATATAGTATTCAGAGTTATAGAGGAGTGCATGGGGGATGGATATGGATTGCCAGAGTGTTGTTATGTAGCATGGCTTAAGAATCTGTCAAGAAACCCTGTTGCGTTAAGAGAAGATACATCTGAAAAAGAACTTGCACAATCAGTTCTTAATGAATTATGTGAACATGACAGAATATATGGATTTTTCAAAAAATTCAAAGGAATACTGGATTTACCATACAATATGCAGGGACTTACTATTGTTGAATACATAGCAGATCCAGATGATAAAGTATCTTTGACATATAGTATTAATGGGGCTGACAGGCTGGTGCAGGTTATGAAGTCTAACGAATGGGGAATATTTACATGCAGGTTTAATCTGTTTTATGGGGATTCATTAGAATATACATTTATAGTTAATGACAGCAATGAACAGGCATCTACAGAGCCGGTAGTCTGCGAATATAAGGATATTCCATCAGAGAACACAGATGGAAGGATTGACATGCTTAATGATTGTCTTGCAAGCAGACAGCAGCATGACCTTACAACATTAAGAAAGCTCATGTATAGTTACTGTGTTGAGGAATACGTTACAAGAGAAATGTTTACAATTGTCAAATGAGGATAGCAGATATGGAGCAGTGTAAAGGACTTATAGCAGGAATAGATATAGGATATAGTAAAATTCAGGCAAGTGTATATTCATATAATTCACGGAATGTGCAGACGGTAAAACTGACAGAGGATTCAAAGGAAAAGACCAGTCTTGCAAATGTTGTCGCTGAATGTATGCGAGCAACAGGTACATCACAGATTCAAAGCATATGTGTAACCATTCCCGATTATCATTCTGATGAAATATCTGCTGTCAGGGATACTCTTAAAAAATGTGGTGTATCAGATGGCAGATGGCAGGTATTAAGCAGAGTTGAAAGCTTTGCATATTATGCGTACAGACAGAAAAGTGAACTTCATGCTGCTGGTGTGGCACTGTTTGACTACACAAGTGAAGGAATAAGGTGTGATTATCTTGCAGTCAGGAAGAATGACAATAGTAACTATCTGCTTCAGGAACATACAGGATACACATCTGATATATTAAAAAAAGCTGTGATAAGCAAAGAACTTGGACTGGCTGAGAATGAGTTGTGTACATTTGCAGAAGAGTATTTTTCTAAAAGACATGTTTCGGCGGCATATCTTACAGGTGAAGGTTTTGATGTTGAAAAGCTTCCTGAAAGATTTGCAAAGCTTATGGTTACGAGAAGAAAAGCATTTGTCGGACAGAATCTTTTTGCAAAGGGTGCATGCTTTGCAGCAATGGAGATATTGAAGCCGGAAGTGTTTAAGAATGTCATAATGCTTATTGATAATCATGTGAAATGTGGTATAGAAATAGATATTTCGTCATATGAAAAGCCAATGAGATTCAGGCTGGTAAGACCGGGAAGTAACTGGTATACTGCCGGACGGACTGTGGAATGTATACTTGAGGATATGAGAAGCATTACATTTAAAATAATAACACCTGAGAATAAATATTATGATGAAGTTGTTGATATAAGTGAAATTCCATTCAGGGAAGGGAAAACAACAAGAGTATCTGTGAGCGTAAGCTTTGTAGATTCTGACAGGTGTAATATTACAATAAAAGATCTTGGATTTGGCGAGTTTGTCAAAAGTTCAGGAAAAGTTATAAGCAAAGAACTTGTATTAAGAAGCTGAGAATGTGGAAAACATCAGGAAACGGAGAAATACAATGGGGAAAATAATACTGTGCAGAGGAAAGAAGGCAGATACACCACTGACTGTTTTACAGACAGGTGTGAAGTTATATACAGCAGAAGAACTCTGTTATTATATTTATAATAATATATATCTGATTGGACAGGATTTTATAGATGATAATCTTATCAGTTTTCTTGATGAAACCGGAGAAAAAGAGCTGGCAGAAAGAGTAAGGAAGCTGAAAGAAACAGGAGGGTCATTAGCACAGATATTTGTAATAATACTCAAGACAATAGATTATTATTCTGTTGCAGAGATTGAGCAGTTAAAAGGGATTCTTAATACTCTTGGAAAGCAGAGCGTATGCGAAAGGCTTAAAGCAAGAGGAGACGGATATCTCAATGCTGGATATTATTTTGCCGCGGTCAGATGTTACGAGTCAATTATAAAAGATTACAAGGGAAAAGATTTGTTGGCAGCTGATTATGCAAAAGTTTATCATAACCTGGGAACTGCCTATGCAAGAATGTTTATGTATGATAAAGCAGTGATATATTATGATGAGGCATATAGGACGGGTCAGCATGAGGAATCAAAAAAATGCAGTATAGCAGCTTTAATTATGGCAAAGAAGGATAAAGAACCTGTTAATGTTGATGCGGATGAAGATGAATATGTTGTCCAGAAGGAATTGGAAACTTTAATGGATAATGCCAGATATAGTGATGAATATAGGGAACTTGAAGATATTGCCAGATTAAAAGCAGATGGCAATCTGGCACAGTACAACAGGGCGGTAGATGAAAGGCTTGACAGGTGGAGAACGGCATACATTAAATATAGCAAAACATTTTAAAGAATTGTGGTGGATATATGGGAATATTTAAAAAAACTGAAAAAGAAACGATATATGATGATTATGATGATGAATCGTACAGAGATGAGGAACTGCTAGAAGAGGCAGAGAAGGAAAAAACTGCCAATAAAATGTTTAATATATTGAATATATATGAAACGTTTGATAAGAAGAATAAGAAAAAACATGAAGACCGCAAGAGCGGAGAACTTGATGAGAAAACAAAGGAAAAACAGCAGCAGGCCAAGATAGAAGAAGAAAAATATGATCATCTGTTAAACAGTATGCAGGCACAGACGCTTATCAAGGCAGTTGAGAAATATGGAAAGGATGAGGAAGACCGCAAAGAGATTGATGCTATACCTATTGAGCTTCCAAAGGAAAAATCCGACCTTGATAAAATTGCAGAATATGCGATGAGCAGGAATATAGACAGTGTCAATATAAAGGATTTCAGTACACATGATATTGAGGTTTATGTAAGAGAACAGTGTGATATCATGGAAGAAGCAGCGACACATGTAGAAAATGCTAAAGCTGAGTATGAGGCTGTTACTGAAGAATATAATGATATACAGATTATGGAAGAAGCTCCCACACAGATACGTGATAAAATATTGAGTTGTGCAGAGACCATAGACAACATGATGGTTGACAGGCGTATTCTTAAAAGTACAGAACATAAGCTGTCAAATGCGGCATACAGGCGCATGGAAGCTGTGGAAAATGAAATGCCAGGTGGAATAAAGCTTTTGAAAGCATCCGAAGATTATTATGATACTGTTAAGAGAGATTTAAGGATACTTGAGGCAGAACAGCTTAATCTTAGAACTGATGCGGACGTTCTTGTTACAAGACAGATTAAGATAAGAAGGCTTGCGAAAACAGCAATCTTTGCGCTTGCGGCAGTGTTTGCAGTATTTCTTATATCGATGACACTTGTTCAAAATGACAGTGATACGGCACTTTTTATAGGAATATCTTTATTTGCAGCAATTCTTGCAGTTGGAATGTTTGCTTTATTAAAGGTTACTGAAAGAAATGTGATTATAACCGAAATAAAACTTAATAAAGCTACAGCACTGCTTAACAAAGTAAAGATTAAGTTCATTAATGCAGCAAATACGCTGGATTATGAATATACAAAGTTCGGAGTTAAAAGTTCATATGAACTTGATAAGAAATACAGACTGTACGAGGAGATGAAAAAAGAGCAGATTAGAATGCTTGATATGACATCATCACTTAATTCTGCTGAAAATGAGCTTGAGAATATGCTTAAGAATTTAGGACTTTACAGTCCACATATATGGCTTGGAAGAGTGAGGGCAATCATTAATCCTAAGGAAATGGTTGAAGTGCGGCATGAAATAAATACTCGCCGTTATAAATTAAGGCAGCAGATAGAGTACAATGAAAAACGTATTGATGAAGCAAAGGAAAATATTAAAAAGATAACGCTTTCAAATCCGGCACACAGCGATGGTGCAATGCGCGTAATTGAAATGTATGAGAAGCGACATTCACGGGTTGCAAAATAAAATTGATATGTTACAATAAACAGTGGCTTTTTACGCATATGAATGATAAAAAGCGAAAGAAGTATGGAGGCTATAAGGATGAAAGAAAGACTTGAAGCAATTAGAGAAAGAGCTTTAGCACAGATTAATGAAACTGATTCGCTTGATAAACTGAATGATATCAGAGTCGCTTTCCTTGGAAAGAAGGGTGAACTTACAGAAGTACTTAAAGGTATGAAGGAAGTTGCACCAGAAGACAGACCTAAGGTTGGTCAGATTGTTAATGAGACAAGACAGGCAATTGAAGAAGTATTAGATAAGGCTAAGACAGAATTAGCTGCCAAGAAGAGAGAACTTCAGTTAAAGAGTGAAGTAATAGATGTTACTCTTCCGTCTAAGAGGGATGAGTTAGGACATAAGCATCCTAATACACTTGCATTAGAAGAAATCCAGAAGATATTCATCGGAATGGGTTATGAAGTAGTTGATGGACCAGAAGTTGAGTATGATTACTACAACTTTGAGGCACTTAACATACCAGCTAACCACCCGGCTAAGGATGAACAGGATACATTCTACATTAATGATAAGATAGTACTCCGTACACAGACTTCCCCTGTTCAGGCAAGAGTTATGGAGAAGGGCAAGCTCCCTATCAGAATGATTTCTCCAGGACGTGTATACAGAGCAGATGAAGTTGATGCTACACATTCACCATGCTTCCATCAGGTAGAAGGTCTTGTAATTGATAAGGGAATCACATTTGCAGACCTTAAGGGAACTTTAGCAGAATTCGCTAAGGAGCTTTTCGGACCTGATACTAAAGTTAAATTCAGACCACATCATTTCCCATTCACTGAGCCTAGTGCCGAGATGGATGTAAGCTGTTTCAAATGTGGTGGTAAAGGATGCCGTTTCTGTAAGGGCGAGGGATGGATTGAAATCCTCGGCTGTGGAATGGTTCACCCACATGTATTCGAGCTTTGCGGAATTGATAAGGAAGAATATACAGGATTTGCCTTTGGTGTAGGACTTGAGAGAGTTGCTCTTCTTAAGTACGAAATCGATGACATGAGACTTCTTTATGAAAACGATATCAGATTTATAAAGCAGTTCTAAATCGATTCATATAGTGGTCTAACGACTGGAATAAGATAAAGTATATTTAAGGAGAATGACGATATGAATACATCATTAAATTGGATAAAAGCAATGGTTCCAGGTCTTGAGTGTACAGATCAGGAATTCAGAGATGCTATGACACTTTCAGGAACTAAGGTGGAGTGTTTTAATGCATTTGACAAGAACCTTGATAAAATCGTAGTTGGGCAGATTCTCTCAGTTGAGAGACATCCTGATGCAGACAAGCTTGTAATATGTCAGGTTAATGTTGGCAGCGAGAATGTCCAGATTGTAACAGGTGCACCTAATATTGAAGTTGGTTCAAGTGGACAGAAGGTTCCTGTAGTATTAGACGGAGGTAAAGTTGCTGGAGGACATGACGGCGGCGCACTTCCAGAAGACGGAATTAAGATTAAGAAGGGCAAGTTAAGAGGCGTGGAGTCATGCGGTATGATGTGCTCTATCGAGGAACTTGGTTCTTCAAGAGAATTCTTCCCGGATGCACCAGAGGAAGGAATATATATATTTGGAGATGATGCTGTTGTTGGTTCAAGTGCGGTAGAGTACTTAGGACTTAATGATACAGTATTTGAATATGAGATAACTAATAACCGTGTAGACTGCTACAGTGTTATCGGTATCGCAAGAGAGGCTGCTGCTACATTCAGAAAGCCTTTCAATCCACCGGTTGTTACTAAGACAGGTAACGATGAGGATGTTAACACAATGGTTTCAGTTGATATTGAAGCTAAAGAACTTTGCTCAAGATATGTTGCAAGAGTTGTTAAGAATATCAGACTTGCTCCATCTCCAAAGTGGATGCAGCAAAGACTTATGACAGCAGGTATCAGACCAATCAACAACATCGTTGATATAACTAACTATGTTATGGAAGAATATGGTCAGCCAATGCATGCATATGACTATGATACTATTGCAGGTCACAAGATTGTTGTAAGAACAGCAACTGATGGCGAAAAGTTCGTAACACTTGACGGACAGGAGAGAACTCTTGACGCACAGACACTTCTTATCTGTGATGGTGAGAAACCAGTTGGTATCGCAGGTATCATGGGTGGCGAGAATTCAATGATTACTGATGATGTCCAGACAATGCTTTTCGAAGCAGCTACATTTGACGGAACTAACATCAGAAAGACAACTAAGAAGATTGGTTTAAGAACAGACGCTTCTGGTAAATTTGAGAAGGGACTTGATCCAGAGAACGCAATGGAGGCTATCAACAGAGCATGCCAGCTTATTGAAGAGCTTGATGCAGGTGATGTTGTAGGAGGCGTGGTTGATGTATATCCTGACCCTGTAACTAAGAAGAGACTTCCATTTGAGCCGGCTAAATACAATGCTTTACTTGGTACTAATGTATCAGATGAAGATATGCTTTCTTACTTTGAAAGACTTGAAGTTGAATATGATAAAGATGCTAATGAGCTTATTATCCCAACATTTAGACAGGATCTTAACAGAGACGCGGATATGGCAGAGGAAGTTGCAAGATTCTTCGGATATGACAACATTCCTACAACTCTTCCTAAGGGAGAGACAACAATGGGTAAGATTTCATTTGAGCAGAGTATTGAAGATGCAGCTTCTGAGGTTGCCCAGTTTACAGGATTCTCACAGGCTATGACATACTCATTCGAGAGCCCTAAGGTATTCGATAAGTTAAAGCTTCCTGCTGATTCTGTATACAGAAAGACAGTTGTAATCTCTAACCCATTAGGAGAGGATTTCTCGGTTATGAGAACACTTCCAATTCACGGAATGCTTACATCTTTATCTACTAACTATAACAGAAGAAACAAGAATGTTAAGTTATATGAATTGGCTAAGATTTACCTTGCAGCAGATGATGTTAACGAGCTTCCGGACGAAAGAGTTGAATTCACACTAGGAGCTTTCGGCAGCGTTGACTTCTACTCAATGAAGGGTGTTATTGAAGAATTCCTTGAGAAGATTGGAATGAAGAAGAAGCCAACATATGATGCTAAGGCTGGTATTCCATTCTTACATCCAGGCCGTCAGGCTGATGTATATTATGCTGATAAGAAGATTGGTTACATCGGAGAACTTCATCCGGATGTTGCCGATACTTACTCAATTGGTGAGAGAACATATATTGTTGTTATTGATATTCCAACAGTTACAGAAATGGCAAGCTTCGATAAGAAGTTCACAGGAATTGCAAAGTTCCCAGCTGTAACAAGAGATATCAGTATGGTAATGCCTAAGGAACTTCCAGTTGGTGAAGTTGAGAAGATTATTGAAAAGCGCGGCGGGAAGATATTAGAAAGCTACAACCTCTTCGATATCTACGAAGGAAGCCAGATTAAAGAAGGCTTCAAGTCAGTTGCTTACTCAATCGCATTCAGAGCTAAGGACAGGACACTTGAGGATAAGGATATCACACCAGTAATGGAGAAGATATTCAAGGATCTTGAGGCTGACGGAATCGAGCTTAGAAAGTAATACAGACCCAGATGTTGCAGTGGTCGATAAAGGGGCGGCGTGCGGCGCCGCCCCTTTGCTTTGAAAGGAGTAGTACATGGATTTACATGATTTTTATTATGATCTGCCAGAGGAGCTTATTGCGCAGGATCCTTTGTCTGACAGATCAAGTTCAAGACTTATGGTGCTTGATAAAGAAACAGGAGAGATTGAACATAAGATATTCAGAGATATCGTAGATTATCTTAGGCCGGGTGATTGTCTTGTTGTTAATGACACTAAGGTAATACCAGCGAGACTTATAGGTACTAAGGCTGATACAGGAGCTACTATTGAAGTGCTTCTTCTTAAAAGACTTGAAGACAGACAGGATACATGGGAAGTTCTTGTTAAGCCGGGAAAGAAGGCTAAGGTTGGTGCTAAGATAAGTTTTGGCGAAGGCAAGCTTATAGGAGAGATTATTGATATAGTTGAAGAAGGAAACAGACTTATCCAGTTCACATATGATGGAATATTTGAAGAGATTCTTGATGAGCTTGGACAGATGCCACTTCCACCATATATAACACATAAACTTGAAGATAAGAACAGATATCAGACAGTATATGCAAAGCATGAAGGCTCTGCAGCAGCGCCTACTGCCGGATTACATTTTACAACAGAACTTCTTGAAAAAATCAAGGCTATGGGAGTTAATATTGCAAGAGTAACACTTCATGTGGGACTTGGAACATTCAGACCTGTCAAGGTAGAGAATATTCTTGACCATCATATGCATTCGGAGTTTTATGTTGTTACACAGGAAGCTGCAGATATGATCAATAATACAAGAAAAAATGGCGGCAGGGTAATTGCTGTTGGAACAACAAGCACAAGAACTCTTGAGTCAGTCGCACTTGAAGATGGAACAATTCCAGCCAAGAGTGGATGGACAGAGATATTCATATATCCGGGATATAAGTTCAAGGCAATCGATTGTCTTATAACTAATTTCCATCTTCCAGAATCAACACTTGTTATGCTGGTATCAGCACTTGCTGGAAGAGAGCATGTGCTTCATGCCTATGAGGTTGCTGTGCAGGAAAAATACAGATTCTTCATAGGCATGAAGCACA
>OLNY01001675.1_pt1 | contig 16972 bp, 16 predicted proteins | sample 1671981 | NCBI WGS metagenome assembly OLNY01 (sample SAMEA3136632, study PRJEB25190) | human gut metagenome | biome: human gut; feature: human-associated habitat; material: faeces | place: Austria | collected 2013
GAGTACATCAGTTAACAGTAACGCTGAATTCACCACCGCCCTATGAGGACGGCGTACTCTTCTGAATTGCTTGTAGAATCTACTCGATTCATATGTGCTGCATATGTATTCTTATTTGCTTCTAAACGGAATCTAATAAGCTTTTCTATATCTGTTTTCATTTCATTTGTACACTGTACTGTACAATCTTGATCTTTCACTAAGTAATCTACAGTAACATGAAACAAGTTACTGATTTGAATCAGATTAAAAATATCAGGATATACTTGTCCCGATTCCCATTTTGCGACGGCCTGCCTAGACACATTTAATTTTCCTGCAAGTTCTTCTTGTGTAAATCCATGATTTTTACGTATAAATTGTAATTTCTCTGAAAATATCATATAACATACCCTCCACAAGTATTGTAAGTATAAATTCATGTATATCCCATACACAAAGAGTTGCGTTTTTGCTACTTGAATTATATAAAAAAAGCAACCGCAGTTGCTTTTCATTAATTACATTTTTTCTGGAGCAGAAACACCAATCAAGTCTAATGCATTTGCCATTGTAACCATACATGCATTCACAAGACCCAGTCTTTCATTTGTTAATTCAGGATTTGCTGGATCAGATACTCTGCAGGAGTTGTAGTAAGAATGGAATGCCTTTGCTAAATCATGACAGTACTGACAGATTCTATTGACTGCTCTAAACTTAGCAGCATCTTCTACCTTCTTAGGAAATTCACTGATCTGCTTTAATAAAGCAATTTCCTTAGGATCTGTCAATAATGTATAGGAATCCTTCTTTTCAAATGCAGGTGTACCTTCCTTGTGGAGGATATTATACATTCTTGTATATGCATACTGAACATAGTAAACAGGGTTATCATTATTCTTCTGCTTTGCAAGATCCATATCAAAATCCATCTGTGTATTTAATTCCTTAGAAACGAAGAACCATCTAGCAGCATCCACACCTACATCTTCGCAAAGTTCACGAATAGTAATTGCGTTACCAGTTCTCTTACTCATCTTTACTTCTTCACCATTAGAAACCATACGTACCATCTGGATCAAATCAACAAGCATCTTATCAGAATTGTATCCTAAAGCTTCTAAAGAACACTTCATTCTCTTTACATAGGAATGATGATCTGCACCCCATAAGTTGATTAAAGTATCATATCCTCTTTCAAACTTATATACATGGTTTGCGATATCTGGTGTCAAATATGTTAATAAACCAGTATTCTTCTTCAATACACGGTCCTTATCATCGCCAAACTTTGTAGACTGGAACCACAAAGCTCCATCCTTTTCATATGTTAAGCCCTTCTGCTTCAAGCTTTCGATGCACTGGTTGATTCTAGCAGCATTGTCCTGATAGAAGAAACGTTCATGCATCCAGGAATCAAAATGTACTCTGAATAGATCCAGATCTTTACGGATTGCATCCAGCTTCATTTCAATGCCTTCATCCTTAAAGTATTCAACCCATTCTGAACGATCCTTATTCAACCATTTATCGCCATCTAATTCCTTGATTTTCTTAGCAACTTCAACGATATCCTGCGCATGATATCCATTTTCAGGTAAAGGATATTCCACACCAAACAATTCACAATATCTTGAATACATACTTTCTGCGAGCATATCAATCTGATTCCCCGCATCATTTACATAGTATTCACGAGTAACATCAAATCCAGCTTCACTTAAAATTCTGCATAAAGCATCGCCCCATGCAGCACCACGTGCATGACCACAATGTAAATCACCTGTAGGATTTGCTGAAACGTATTCTACAAGCAGCTTTTCATGCTTTCCAAATTCACTCTTACCATAGTCCTTGCCAGCATCAATGATTTGGTTGATACATGCAGATAAAGCAGATTCATTAATCTTAAAGTTGATAAATCCAGGTCCAGCAACGCTCACTTCATTTGCTTCTGTAAGATTCTTCTTTAATACTTCAACAAGTTCATTTGCAATATCTACTGGTTTTTTATGAAGACTCTTCGCAAGTCTCATTGCGATATTTGTACTATAGTCTCCCATCTTTGGGTCTCTTGGTCTTTCAACCATGACCATCTGATCTTCTACTTCTAAAGAAAATGCTTCATTTACAGATTGCTTGATCACATCACAAATTTTTACACTAATATCACTCATATTTCCTTATTCTTCCTTCTAAACGCCTAATTATTATAACAAAATGCGTATTGATTCCTACTTCTTTTTATTCGAATGATTCAAGATATCTCTGACCGCATTCAATTGTTCCTTCTCAAAGTACAATTTTACTGGTCTAGTCTTCCCGTTAAAGGACACACAGCCATCAGTATAGTTCATTTTGATCTTTCCACATTTCTTCCAGTCACTCAAAACGCCAGTCATGATAATTCCTTTTTCACTGATTCCACTCTTCACAAAGTAGAACAGTGTTCCAATAACAATCAAAGAAATTGTCTGAATATAGCGAAGTACACCTTCATATTGAAAGAAGCTCAACGCCGCAACAAGATAGAACATCGCAGAAAACACAAATTTATTTCCTGCTTTTGCTTCTATTTTGACAAGTTTACTCACTTTTACCCATTGAATCAAAAGCAAGATAATAATCAAATCCATTGCACAAAAGATATAATCTCCCAAATTACCCATTTACTTCATCTCCTATTTAAACCTAGCCATTATAGCATATTGTAAATCAATACTATTTATATGCTTCAATATATTCCTTCAACTGCAGCTATCTCTTCCTGCAGAAGATCTGCACTGATCTGAGATTTGACAACATCTGCAGAAATCATTCAGTGCTCTATTACGGCTGCACAAACTTCTTCTTTGAGATCGAACAGGAAGATGAACTTAGAACATACGGCAAAAGCAAGAACACCGTCCTTCTCCTATCGTTGGACTTGGTCTGTTTATGGATACAGATGGGTTTTCGCTTGCTTTTGGAATCTATCCGGAAATCAGAATGAACAGACAACCTTAAACCTCTCGAGAAGAAAGTAATCCGTGACTTTGACTGTTTAAAGTTTTGTATTCTGTTCCGATGCAAAGCTTGGATCAAAAACAAACCGCCAGTTCAATGATATCAGTGACAGATCATATGTAATCACACAGTCACTGAAAAAGCTCAAGTTTGAAGACAGAGAAATCGCTTTCAGACAACGATTTGTGCCAATTTCACCTGCTAAATGTATGACATGATCTTCCATCCAATCCATAAATTTGTTCATCATAACTATTCCGTAACTTTCTGTTCTTCTTTCATGGACATACGCCATTCCAGAATGAGCGGAAGATTTTTCTTTATTGTAATAAAGCTAACAATTGGAGCAATCAGGTCTGAAATACATTCAGCCGCAAACGTGTACTGAACAGAAAAGAATACAGGGATCAAAAACAGTGCAACAAAGTAAACACCCTTTCTGAAAAAAGAAAGTGGTAATGAAATGTTTACCTGGCCTAAAGCAGTCATAGAATCTACCATTTCGTACTGCAGACCTAATGGAATAATAAACAGCGTTACCAGTTTTAAAGCATTCTGTGCTAGTTCAACAAGCTGAGCATCTTTATTGAACAGGAAAATAAAGTACTTTCCAAATAACCATGCAATGGCAAACATCAGTACACAGTAACCAATGCACACTTTAGCAATGTAACGGATGCCTTCTTTGATACGATCCATCTGATAGGCACCATAGTTATAGCTGAGAATACACTGTGTTCCGGAACTGATGCCACCAAGCGGCATAGTAACCACCAACATAAATGACTGCACAATTGTATTTACTGTTATCAATACATCTCCAAGCTGTTCTCCACCATACTTCTGCAGAACAGCATTCATACTGATAATCATGACATTATCAAAAGCAATGATAATAAACTGTGTAAAACCTATCTTCAATATGTTAAGACATGTTTTTATATCAATTCCCATAAATTTCAATCTGACTGGAAGATGTTTTGACAAAAGAACGGTCATAACGAAGATACAGGAAAAAAGTTGTGAAATAACAGATGCCATGGCAGCTCCTTCTACTCCCATATGAAAAACAAACATCAGTATCGGATCAAGGATGATATTCGTTACAGCACCGATCAGAACAGATATCATGCCTATTCTTGCATAGCCCTGACAATTGATAAAGTTATTCATTCCTGTAGCCAGCAAAAGAAAAGGAGTGCCAAGCAAGTAAATCTTAAAGTAAGAAAGTGCGTAAAGTATTGTCGTTTCACTTGCACCAAATACATAAAGCATCTTTTCTGAAAAAGGGTAGACCAGTACAACTACTGCAATTGCAATAATCATCATGAGATCAAATGCATTGCCGATAATTTTACCTGCATTGTCATTATTTCCTTCTCCCATAGCAATTGAAGCAAGTGGTGCTCCTCCAACTCCGACTAAACTTGCAAAAGCACCAATCATTGTCACTACGGGTCCACACACTCCTACTCCTGCTAATGCATTGACACCAATACCAGCAAGATGGCCGATGTACATTCTGTCAACAATACTGTATAAAACACTGACAAACTGAGCAATCACACTTGGAATTGCAATTGCCCATACCAGTTTTCTAATTTCATCTTTTCCTAAATCATTCTTCATAAATAAACCTCAGCAATGCAGAATTATACCATGTAAAAAGTCAGCCAGGAATTTAGGAGTTATAAAAACCATCGAATTTTAAATCGTGGCTTATTTACCACGTTTTTTGTGCTTATCTTTGACATTTTTCATGTATTTGTTTATCGTATTTTCTTGATTTTCGCAAAAAAATTATTTGAAATACGATAATCAGCTGCAAAACAAAAAATAGCTTAAAAAGGCTTATTTATGCCTTCAAAAACTATTTTTATTTTCTTCAACTCCTGAAGTCAAGATTATAACATATTGTAAATCAATACTATTTATTTGCTTCAATATATTCCTTCAGCAGCCTTTCTTGTCCCGCCATAACATAATCATTAAAATCATCCATATGAATGATTTCTGGAATTCTGGATGCAGGTAAATACTTTTCTAATTCTTCTTTGATTTCTTCTACATCCAAAAGCATATCATTACGAACAATAATCACTTCAGGATCAAGTATAGATATATTCGCAAGTAATGCTTTTCCAGTAATTTCACGTATTATTTTTACATTATACGGATCGATGGAAAGAGGTGTTTCATAACTCATTTGATTTAGAAGATAGCGTATTTCTCCTGTAATTCCATGTGATCCTCGGATCAGTTTTCCATTCACAACGATTCCTTGACCACCTATCAGCCATCCAGCTGGCTGGGACATCAAACAAACTGTTTGATACTTGCTTTGATTTGTATACCATCCATATGCTGCACAATTTGCATTATTTTCAATTCTCACCGGTACTCCAGCACAGTCTTCATAATATTTCTGAATATTAAAGAAATTACTTTTCTCTCCTTGCAGATTTACACTTTTTGTTCTTGGTAAATCTAATTTTCCATCTTGAATAATTCCTGGCAAAGCAATACTAATTGCTTTAAATGGAGACTTCGAATTCTGGCAAACCTGTGTATCAATAATGTCATCTAAATCTTCTAGATCCAACGTTTTTTTCAATACGCGACGATCCAATATAATTTCACCATTTTCATAAATTCGATAATGAATGATTGTATTATCCTCACCTGGTGCAGTCGAGATGATTAATACTTTTCCAATATCCGATTTATTACATTTGCAGCAGTTCGATGCTTTCTTTTTTTTCGCTTGAAAAAATGAATTCATTTCACTTCTAACAAATTCTAAACATCCAGCAGCATCATAGCTTGCAAATAATTGTGTAGGTATTTTCAATATAAGTTTATCTACAATACTTCTTTTCAATCTTGCTTCTTCATATCCAACCTGTGGTGCAACTAAAACTACATCATAATCCTTGGCGTGCGCATATACTTCTTGTACGCCAACCGCTGAAAAATCATAATCCAATGCATTCATTCTTGCGACTTCATTCAGTTTTTCAGCAAAGAAAGAAGTTGTCATACCCGCTGAACAACAAAGAAGTACTTTTGTTGTCTGGCTGTTCTTCAATGACAAAAGAGATGAAATCATTTCACGAAATAGATCTTTTGCATGTTCCTCATGAACTGGTTGAAAATGCAAAAAGAATCTCGTCATATTTGTTTTTTTGCATGTCACCTTAAGTTCAACGATTTCTCCTTCTTCCTCTAAGTGATAAAAATTCACTTCAGAAAGTCCATATTCATTCTCAATATGAATATGATCTTCATCTTGTTCTCTTATTGTGTATGGTCCATTCTGTTGAAGGACCCAATGCTTAAAATTAAATGATTCAGACATATTTCTATCCTTCTTTTCTTAGATAAATTCTATCATACATCTTGTCAAATGAACTGCTGCACATATGAAAAGAGTATGAATTTCTCCATACCCTAACGTTACTTATGCAATTTTAGAAGGATCGTAGAAAACAGTATTCCCTTCATTTGTTGTCTGCACAATTGCCACAACATTCATATCATTCTCTTTGAGAATCTTAGTCATTGCTTCAACTTCAATTGCACCTGTAGCTTTCACAAAGAATTCAGCACCTCTTTCATCATTCTGATAAACACCAAGTGCTTCTACATTTGCATCATTATCTGCAAGCAGCTTTGCTGCTTTTGCGAGCAAGCCAGGCTTATTTTCCATCTTGATTACAAACTTTGTTCCTTGATGTTTTAACCCAAGAAGATCAACAAAAGTCTTGAAAATATCCTTTTCTGTAATGATACCAATAACTTTGTTTGCTTCATCTACAACTGGCAATACATTAATCCCTGCATCCAGCATCACTTGTGCTGCCTGTTCAACAAACTGATCTTCTGTAACTGTCTTAACATTTTTGATCATGATATCCGCAACACTTGTTCTAGAAAGAAGATAGTTCAATTCAAAGATAGACAAAGACGTTGTATTCTGTCCAGAAGCTTCTGTAACAACACCTTCTGTAATCAAACCTTTCAATACACCATTTTCATCAACAACTGGAACACGATGGAAATGCCCTTTCTGCATGATATCCAATACTGTAGATACAGATGTATCTGGTGTTACTGTAACAGGTTTTTTCGTCATATGATCTTTTACATACATAATTATTATCCTCCAAGATAAGCTTTTCTTACACGTTCACTGGCAGCAAGCTCTTCGCCAGTTCCTTCTAATACTATTTTACCAGTTTCTAAAACATATGCGCGATCAGCAATACCTAATGCCATTTTTGCATTCTGTTCAACAAGAAGAATTGTTGTACCACGCTTATTGATATCTTGAATAATTCTAAAGATTTCTTTTACAAGTAAAGGTGACAATCCCATAGAAGGTTCGTCAAGTAAAAGAATCTTTGGACGAGACATCAATGCACGTCCCATGGCAAGCATCTGTTGTTCACCACCAGACAATGTACCAGCCAGCTGTTTTTCTCTTTCTTTCAAACGAGGAAACAAGTCATATACATAGGCAAGATCTTTTTCAATTTCCTGCTTATCTTTTCTAAAATATGCACCCAGCAATAAATTTTCTTTTACAGACTGTTCTGCAAATACACGTCTTCCTTCTGGAACCTGCGCTAAGCCATCCGTTACGATCTTATGAGAAGGTGTTTTAATCAAATCTTTTCCATCTAATGTAATAGAACCACTTGCTGGTTTTAATAATCCACTGATTGCATGCATTGTCGTGGTTTTACCAGCACCATTAGAGCCAATCAAAGTAACGATTTCTCCATCATCAACATGGAAAGAGATTCCTTTAATGGCTTCAATCATGCCATAGCGTACAACTAAATTTTCAATTTTCAGCATACTCGATTCCTCACTCTCCAATATACGCTTTGATGACTTCTGTATTTGATTGAATTTCTTGTGGAAGACCTTGTGCAAGTACCTGTCCAAAGTTCAAGACAGTAATTCTTTCACAAATTCCCATAACAAGTTTCATATCATGTTCAATCAATAAAATTGAAATATCAAAATGATTACGAATCTTGCGAATCATATCCATCAGATCTTCTGTTTCCTGTGGATTCATACCCGCTGCAGGTTCATCCAATAACAATAGTTTTGGATCTGTTGCCAAAGCACGTGCAATTTCCAGACGACGCTGTGCACCATAAGGCAGATTTCCCGCAGTTAAATCAGCAAATTGATCTAGTCCAAAGATTTTCAATAGTTCCATTGCTTTTTGCGTAGATTCTTTTTCCAGTTTGTAATACTTAGGAAGTCTTAAGATAGAAGTAAACAATCCATACTTCAATTCATTGTGCATACCTGTTTTAACATTATCTAATACAGACATATTAGAAAACAAGCGAATATTCTGGAATGTACGTGCTACGCCTACCTGGTTTGCCTGTACAGGATTAAGTTTATCCATATCTTTTCCAGCAATTTTAATTGTTCCACGCGTCGGCTGATATACTTTTGTCAACATATTAAATACTGTTGTCTTACCAGCGCCATTTGGTCCAATCAAACCATAGATCTCACCCTTATAAATATCAAGATCCAAATTATTAACTGCAGTCAGTCCACCGAAATCAATTCCAAGATTTCTAACTTCAAGAACTTTTTCACGTGTTTCACTCATGTGCCTGGACTCCTTTCTGCTTTTTGAACTTTTCAAAGAATGTCTTAATCTGTTCATTATTTGTTACGATCATCATTACAATCAATACAATTGCATATACAAGCATACGATAGGATGATAAGAAACGTAACATTTCAGGAAGCAATACAAGAACACTTGTAGAAATCAATGTTCCTGTCATATTGCCTAGTCCACCTAATACAACATATACAAGAATCAGAATAGATGTATTGAAATCAAACTTTGTTGCGGCAACAGATGAATAATTCATCATATACAAAGCACCGGCTGCACCACCTAATGCACTGGATACTACAAATGCCAATGTCTTTGTGGAAGAAACTTTAATACCAATTGTTTCTGCCGCAATCTTATTATCACGGCATGCCTGGATTGCACGGCCTTCTTTTGAATAAATAATGTTATATACAACAAGCAAGGAAATTAAAATCAAAATAAAGCCAACTGTAAATGTAGAAATCATTTTATTTCCAGTTACACCCATTGGACCAGAAACAATCATTTTTCCACCTTCACCTAATTGCATTGTATTGTTGATAAATCCAAAATGAATGCCATTGGCATCTAAACCAACATACAAGTTATTCATCAATGACATGATAATCTGTCCAAATGCTAATGTTACGATTGCTAAATAGTCACCTTCCAGTTTTAAAACAGGAATAGAAATCAACCATCCAACAAATCCAGCAATCAGTGCACCAATCACAATACAGATTAACAAGCGCACAAAATCATTTGATACTGTATTCAATAAAACTGCATTTGTTATTGCAGCACTAAATCCACCAACAGACATAAATCCAGCCTGTCCAAGATTCAATTCACCAGAGATTCCAACATTCATATTCAATCCGATTGCAGCTACGATATAGCAGCAGACCGGAACAAGCAATGAAGAAATCATTCTAGGAATAGAACCAGCACTCTGCAGAATACTGATAACAATATATGCTACAATCACCAAAGCAAAACTGATTGAACGTCCGCGTGTTTTCGGACCGAAAAGAGATTTTACTAATTTCATAACCAACACCTCAGACTTTCACATTCACTTTCTTACCAAGTAAACCTGTAGGTTTAATGAGTAAGATGACAATCAATACCATAAATACAATTGCATCAGACAATTGTGTTGAAATATATGCTCTTGCAAGATTTTCAATGACACCTAATAATAATCCACCTAAAAATGCACCAGGAATGGATCCAATTCCACCAAGAACTGCAGCTGTAAATGCTTTGATACCAGGCATAGATCCAAGTGTTGGATATACAGATGGATATGTTGCACATAGTAATACTGCCGCAATCGCTGCTAAACCAGAACCAATTGCGAAAGTAATGGAAATAATTTGATTGACATTGATTCCCATTAAAGATGCAGCACCCTTATCTTCAGAACATGCTCTCATTGCACGTCCTGTCTTTGTTTTATTAATGAACATTGTTAAAACAATCATAATTACAATACAAGATAGAATTGTTAACAATGTTAGATAAGGAATGCTCAATTCACCAATTGTTAATGTGCCTTCCAATATAGTTGGGAAGATTTTTGTATCAGTTCCCCACATTAACATTGCAGCATTCTGCAGAAAATAAGAAACCCCAATCGCTGTAATTAATACAGATAGAGAAGATGCACCTCTCAGTGGCTTATATGCCAGTTTCTCAACAACAATACCAAGTACAGTACATGCAACGACAGATAAAATTAAAGCAACAATCGTAGGTAAACCAAAAGAGCTTAATGCAAAATAGGCAACAAACGCACCTACCATGATGACATCACCATGTGCAAAATTCAGCATTTTCGCAATACCATAAACCATTGAGTAACCTAATGCAATGATTGCATATACGCTTCCAAGTCCAAGACCACCAATTAAATATGATAGAAACGCCATAACTCACCCTCCTTTTTTTGTAAAACAACAAAGAAGGCTGTCATTGTTCACGCAATTAACAGCCTCCGTGCGTCACAATTTATTATTCAGCGCTGACGTAAGCACCGTTCTGAATTACAACAGCCTTAGGAGCCTTAGAAACTTCACCATTTGCATTCCAAGTAACATCAGATCCTGTTAAACCATTGAATGTCATAGAAGTAAATTCTTTTTTAAGAGCTGCAGTAATATCTGAAGTAGCATCACTAGCCCTTACACCGGATTCTTCTAATGCCTGAGCAATTGCATATACACAGTCATACGCATCAGCTGCGAACTGGATTGGAGTATCACCATAAGCTTCCTTATAGTTCTTTACGAAATTCTGTGTTAATTCATCTTCTGCATCTGCAGAGAATGGTGTAAGCATATATAGACCTTCAGCTAGAGATGTATCGAAACCTTCCATGTCGAGGATACCATCCATACCATCGCATCCGAAGAACTTTGTTTCATAGCCCTGCTTCTTTGCTTCAGCTAAAATCTGTGAAGCTGGCTGATAATAGATAGGAAGGAATACAACGTCTGCGCCTGCATCCTTGCACTTCTTTACATATACAGAATAGTCTGTTGTACCATTTGCGAAACCTTGTTCAGCAACGACATCTAATCCAAGCTTTTTAGCTTCAGTCTTAAACTTGTTAAAGATGCCTGTTGAATAGTTATCATCGTTTCTGTAGATAACACCAACTTTTGTACCAACCTTGTTTTCAGAAATATAGTCAGCAGAAGCTACACCCTGGTTAGGATCTGTGAAGCACATCTGGAATACATTTCCATAAGGATCAGATTCATTATCAGCATTCTGATAAATAACTGCTGGGGATGAACCAGATGGTGTAATTGCGAAAATATCATCCTGCTGGTAGAGAGGAGATACTGCCTGGCCAGCACCAGAAGTAGTAGCACCAATAGATGCCTGCATGCCCCAGTCAGCTAATGTGTTATAAGCTGTAGCAGCCTTTTCGCCATCTGCCTGATCATCTTCATATTTGAATTCAAGCTGTACTTTTCCCTTTGCATTGATTTCTTTGACAGCTAATTCAGCACCATTCTTAACTGCGTTGCCATATACAGCAGCATCACCAGAAAGTGGACCAGAACCACCAATTTTGAATGCTTCAGCAGAAGCTGAAGTTGACTTTGCTGATGTAGTTGAATTTGAGGAGCATGCAACTAATGACATTGCCATAGCTGCAACCATTCCTCCTTTAAATACTTTACTAAATTTCATTTCTTTTCCCTCGCTTTTTTTTCTAAAGAATGATTATGATTATAGAGACATTCATATTTTGCTTCAATATGATTTTCACTATTTTTACACATTTTTCTGAAAAACATTTTTCATCAGTGAAAATGTTTTCACAACTATATAATCTTCATCTCATATTTATATCTTTTCAAAACAAAAAGATTGCATCTTCTGCAATCTACTTTAGAAATGTATATGTCTTTCCATATAATATAAGAAAAGATCTTGTAATTTTCACAAGATCTTCATTTTTTATTGCTTATCTTCTCTCCAGATTTTTGCTCCGAGTGCAGTCAATTTCTTGTCCAATTCAGAATATCCTCGATCAATATGATAGATATCTGAAATTGTAGTTACACCGTCAGCAATCAATCCCGCAACAACCATTGCCGCGCCACATCTAAGATCTGTCGCAACAACTTCTGTTCCACCTAATGGTGTTGGGCCTTCAATATCAGCTTCTCCATTTCTCACTTCAATATTTGCACCCATCTTTGTAAGTTCATAACAATGTTTGAATCTTTCAGGATAGATTGTATCTTCTACTTTACTTTCACCTTTTGCCTGTGTCATTAATACAGTCAGAGGCTGTTGCAAGTCAGTTGCGAAACCTGGATAAGGTTTTGTTGTAACGTCTGTTCCCTTTAAGTCTTTGCTTTCTTCAACTTCAACATAATCAATACCAACATGCATATTGACACCCATTTCATCAAGCTTTGACAATAAGGACTCTAAATGTTGAGGAATGACATTGTTAATACGCATTTTTTTCGCGCACGCAGCCGCTATCACAATAAATGTACCTGCTTCAATTCTATCTGGAATAATTTCATGGAAGCAGCCCATCAGATTATCTACACCATCAATTGTGATAACATTTGTACCAGCACCTCTGACTTTTGCACCCATTTTGTTTAATAATGTTGCAACGTCAATAATCTCTGGTTCTTTCGCCGCATTTTCAATCGTTGTTCTGCCTTTTGCATAAACTGCAGCCATCATAATATTGATTGTTGCTCCAACAGAAGCAATATCCAAGAAAATCTTAGTACCAATCAATTCTTTCGCAGTGATTTCATAGCATCCTTTTTCAAACTTCACTTCTGCACCAAGTGCTTCAAATCCTTTAATATGAAGATCAATTGGACGAGGGCCAAGGTAACAGCCGCCTGGCATTTTCATCCTGACATGACCATACTTTCCAAGAAGTGCTCCCATAAAGTAATAGGACGCTCTCAGCTTTGTAACCGCATCTTGAACAAGATCAGTATTCTTCATATTTGTTGGATCAATAATCAGATGATCATCAGCAACTTTTGTAACTTCAATATTTAATATATTTAAAATCTCACAAAGATTATTTACATCTGCAATTTGTGGAATACCTACAATTGTTACAGGTCCATTTGCTAGAACTGCAGCAGGAATTAAAGCAACCGTTGCATTTTTCGCACCAGAAATTGTTACTTCTCCCTCTAATTGATGTCCACCTTCAATTTTGATTACTTGTTCCATATGTATTCCTTTCCTATTTATTAATCAGAAACTTTCTTTTTGTTTCTTCAACTAGTTTAATATCATGTAGATTCTTCTCATAATCCATATGAAAAATATATGCATAAATGACATCAATAACGAATTTCATCGCTGTTGATGAGCCAAATCCACAGATTTTAGGATCTGGTTCATAGTAAGGAACCAGAATATGGTCATTTGCATAAATTGTTAACGGTCCTTTATTAGGTCCTGTTAATGCTACCATATAAATGTTCTTGCTAGATAAAATTTGTGCAATTCTAATTAATTCTTCACTTGGATTACTGTAATAGATAAATAAAGCTGCACTATCTGAATCCTCCTGACATGCCTGTGTTATATTAGCACCTGTTGTCTCTTGAAGGCATACATGCATCCCTATTTTTTCTAGTCGTAAATAAAGATCTCTTGCAAGCAAAAAGCTGTCTTCCGCAGCATAGATATATAATTTCTTTTTATCATGAATCATTTTTGCAATCTTTGATAATTTATCAACATCCAGATCACTCCACGTTTCATTTAAAGCACCCATAACAATAGCATATGTCTTATCCGCAATCATCTTTTTGGAGTCTGACAATTCATAAGGAACAGAATAGTTCAATTCTTTTCCATTAAAAACAAAAGTATCTAATTCTTTTGCTAATTGAACACATAATTCCTTATGACCTTTATACCCTAATTTTTTACAGAATCTAATAATACTACTCTTAGACGCATGTAAGGTATCTGACAATTCATTCAAAGATAAATTTGTAGCCTCTTTTGGATGCTCTTGCAGATATGAAGCCAACGCACTTTCTGTTGGCGTAAAATTTTCACGATTCCTGATTTTATCAATAATCCTCATAAAAAGATTTTACCATTTTTTCCTAACGAAATAAATGTTGATTCACCATTGCATCATCACCTTGCGAATGTTAATATAGTGACAAATAAAAGCTAAGAAAAAGAAATAACGAAGATAATACAGTTTATAGAGAGCTTTATGTGGTGGAAATAAGGTAATATGCTATCTTCGGAAGTCACTTTTGAGCTGGTGAGTGAATCGTAGTAACTTTACCCGTGTGATTCCGTTATCGATCAAAAGCTTGTTGGAGCTGGAGGGATATAACATTTTTTTGTTATATAAATTGAGTGGTACCGCGGGATATTTGCAGATATGTCGTCTCAGTAAATTCTGGGACGATTTTTTGTTTCAGAATCTTCCAACACAAAAACCAAAGAAAGGAAAGATTATGAAAAAATTATCAGCAAAAGAAACTGTATTACTCTCTATCGCATTATTTTCAATGTTTTTCGGTTCAGGAAATCTTATATTTCCACCATGGATGGGGTTCCAAGCAGGAAATACATCTATGATTGCTTTATTGGGATTTAGCATCAGTGCAATTATTTTCCCTGTTTTGGGTGTGGTTGCTATTGCAAAATGGGGAGGCTTAGTAGAATTATCTTCTAATATCAGTCATAAATTTGCATTATGTTTTTCCATTCTTGCATTTTCAGCAATCGGTCCTGGCCTGGCAATTCCAAGAAATGCTGCCGTATCTTTTGAGATGGCAGTCATTCCTTTTACATCTAATATTTCTACAACGATTCGTATTTTATATTCCGTTATCTTTTTCGCTATCTCTTATTATCTATCATTATATCCAGAAAAACTCATGAATACTTTGGGTAAAATACTCGGACCAATCTTAATTATCATGATGATATTGGTAACCGTTGGATGTTTCATCAAAGCACCACATCATTTACCTGATCCATCTAGCGCATATAAAACAAACCAGCTATCACAAGGATTCATGGACGGATATAACACAATGGACACGATTGCCGCATTAAACTTTGGTGCAATTATTTCTATGAATGTACGTGCAAAAGGCATCAAAGATGAAAAATCTGTCATTTCTTCCACCATCAGCGCAGGGTGGATCGCCGGATTCTTTTTGTTTATTATTTATACAGGTATGACACTCGTTGGTGCATTATCTGCCGGTTTATTCCAAAATGCAAATAATGGTGCAAATGTTTTGAGTAACATTGTTTATCATCTATTCGGAACATATGGTTTAATTGCATTAGCAATCATTTATATACTATCCTGTTTAACAACATGCATTGGACTACTATGCAGCTGCTCCGAATTCTTCTCATCCATTTCAAAAATTGCTTACAAAAAATGGATCACCCTTTTCACAATCATCTCTTGTGTTGTCAGTATCTTTGGACTAGATCAGATCTTAACTATTTCAGTTCCTATACTTACAACCATTTATCCTGTTGCAATGGTACTTGTTATATTAGGAATGCTAAAAGACAAAATGCAGCGTTATCCAAATACATATCCAATAACAATCTACACTGTTACAATTATTTCTATCATCTATTCCTTGAATTCGATAAACATTCAAATCCCATTTATAACAAACTTTATAGTGTCTTTTCCACCTAACAAAGATCTTTGCTGGCTGATTCCATCTATCATTGCATTTATGATTGGCATGATTACAAGTAAAAAGAAAATGCACTAAAAAAAGAAGCAAACTATGGCTTCTTTTTTTATGCAAAATAACGAACGATTTGTTGAATCCAAGCAAAAATAACCATCACACCAACAAATGTCCATAAATATAGAGAAGGTGTAGTCATATACAACTCTTCTTTTTTCTTCCAGATCATGTAGATACCTACAGGTGGGAGGAAAAGAACAAGAGCATATGTCAGCATATTCTTTTTACTTAAGGAACGAACTAATCTTTGTTGATCTTGTTTGCTTGTTGCGTTTTTAGCTCGCATTTCTGCACGAATTTTTTCATTTTCTTCATGCAGTTCTTCTTTAGTTAACTTTTTCTTATTTTCTCTTTCTGCCATGCGATTATTATCCTATTTATTTGCTTAAATAGCAAGGAATTCTAGCATATTTTCACATTGTGAACAATTGAAAAAGAACCAGAGATGCACTCTGATTCTTTGACAAAATTTAATCTTAAGCTTCTTCTGTCTGACGGTTTGCAGCAATTACGAATGGTGTGTAGATCAATGTTGATACACCAACGATAATTACGATCTGCCAGATACCACCCATGATATTTCCTGAAGATGCTAAGAAACCGAATAAACCAACTGGAGTTGTCCATGGAACGTCGATAACGAACAATGGGCAGAGACCTAAATACTGTACTAGGTAACCACAGCATACACAAGCAATTGGAGCTAGGAAGAATGGCACAGCGAACATAGCGTTCATAACCATTGGGATACCGAAGATAATTGGTTCATTGATGTTGAAGATTCCACAAGGAATAGCTAACTTAGCGATTGCCTTGAAGTCATCTCTCTTAGAGAAAAGCATGACAGCAATGATCAAGCCCATTGTAATACCTGAACCTGTGGATGAGAACCATCCAGAAGCAAATGGGTTAGCAATAATAGAATACTTAGAACCTGCTGTATAGAATACACCAGAAGCTGTAACGCCTTCACCAACCTGGTAAAGTTCAAGGTTTGTAGCCATCATCTTAGTCATGAATGGTGTTGTAACAGCACCCATTACGTTTGGACCATGGATACCGAACC
>OLNY01001688.1_pt1 | contig 16835 bp, 15 predicted proteins | sample 1671981 | NCBI WGS metagenome assembly OLNY01 (sample SAMEA3136632, study PRJEB25190) | human gut metagenome | biome: human gut; feature: human-associated habitat; material: faeces | place: Austria | collected 2013
TAATTTTATAATATATAATTTCTATTTTTTATATATTATATATTAACTATTTCATAGAAGAGTCTTCGCAAACTCCATATTATCGTAGTCATTTCTTTTTATATAATGCAATGAATCAATTAAATAGCTTTTATGATGCTCTATTGTTTTTGAAAATACTTGTATAAATTCAACTACGTTTTCTTTGTTATAATTATTATTATTTAAATTCATCCCAACTAAGTAAAATCTAATAAAACTAACTCTTATTAAAAGCATCATATAACTATCAAATAGTGACATAACTTCATTAAAAGGAAAAGTATTATTAAAGATAAAATTAACTATATAATTTTCAAATATATAACTATATTGGCTAATAAATGATTCATTATATTCTTCAAATGCTTCCATATAAAATTCTGAATTTTTACTTATACTTTCTTCATTTTCAATTTTGAACCCATTTATCATATCTGAAGTATAATTTTTAAAGGTAATACTTTCAACCTCTTTATCTACTTTCAAAATCTTAAGCATTTTTATAAAGAAATTCATTTGTATTATATAATTAATATTACTGTTTCCTAACAATGAATTTATATCATCATTAATAAACTCTTTTGCCGCTCTTCTCATATTATAACTATTTATGAATTTAGGAATATCACTTAAATCCTTATCTATAACATCTTCAATATTACTTATAAAGTCACCTAATATATATATTCTTTCATTTAAATTAAACTTTCTATTTTGAATTATACTTATACAAAACTCTCTTACTTCTTTAAAATATTTTAAAGGTGTTTTTTTGATTTCTTTTAATTTTGTATCTATTTGTGATGAAATTATATGTTTTCCTAAGGCCTCTTCTTTACCTATAAAATTAATGCCTTCTTCTCTTAACAATATAAGTCTTGCAGCTTCTGGACATGCTACATCTAATGACATTTCATAAGTTTCATCTATTTTATTAGTTACTCTCGGGAAACATGTACATACATTAGAAAGATATTCTTCTCCAAGATTAGAATGAATTACACAATAGTTTTTTTCATCTAAAAATGGACATCTTTTATCTTTTTTTAATTTAACTATTCCATAATCAACCTCTTCACTACTACATCTTTCATTGTTTTGAATATTTTTTTGAAACATTTTCTTCATCTCTTGGTCTTGCACCTTAAAATATTTTCTAAATGTTATTTTATCTATATCTATATTCCAACCAATACAACAACTATCACTACATTCTCCACCTATACATTTAAACTCTTCAAAGTATGATGGATATACCTTTTTAACTTTCTTAGCCATTTCTTCACCTTACTCATCTTAATATTTATAAACTTATTTCTACTAAAATAAGTATAACATAAGGCAATGATATGAAATATATTATTAGCTTATGTTGTACTTGCCTCTATTATATAAATATATTACTCTCTTGTATCTACATGAAATGAAAACTTCTACTTATAATTTTATCTAAAATATTAAAAACCATCCCTATCAGTGTACATCTTATTCATATTTATATAAATATACCCATTTAAACCCTTAAGATTGTGCACAAAAAATAGGTAATAACGGTATATTTATCATCCTAGGAATTTCTAAAACTGCTACATGTTTAACTCCATTAATTGTTACTATTGGTCTCATGCCTTCTTTCAATATAACAAGATTCAATTTTTCCTTATCTGCATATTTAAATAACTCATCTGTAAATTCTCTCTCATTCGTAATTGGCTCAATGGGTTCAAAAAAAATAGTAGCACTAGGAATACATCCCCTTGCCTTTGTAATAAAGTCATAAGCAATATTAACAAATTTACATCCCTTTGCTTCATTACTACTAATTTTATCTAAATATTTTTCAATATTAATATCATATCCACCTTGGTACTCTACCTTTATCTCTTCACATATTTTTCTTGCAGCGTTTAACTCTTTAATTTTTTCTTGCATAAATTTATAATACTTATCCATACACTTATCAACAGACAAAATATTTTTTTGCATCAACTTTATATCTTCTAAGGATATATCTAATTTACGATATAATTTTATACTTTTTAATATTTCTATATCTTCATTAGAATAATCTCTATATCCATTTTCACTCCTTTTAGGAGAAATTAATCCTTCTTTCTCATAAAATCTAATATTTTTACTTGTTATTCCTGTTAACTCTTCAACTTCCTTTATTCTCATAATAACTATTTCTCTCTTTACTATTATTCTCATCTGATCTTTTACCACTATATAAATTTTACCATAATATTCGTCTTTAATAACTATAAAAAGAGATTATGATATTCATAATCTCTTTTAAAGCTTATTATTTTTTAATCTTCATATTTGTATAAATAAACCCACTTAAACCCATATGAACTAGCATAAAATGTTGGTAAAAAAGGTATATTTATAACTTTAGGAGTTTCTAAAATTGCTATATACTTTACTCCATCAATTATTACTATTGGTTCCATTCCTTCATGAACAATTGTTAAGTCATTTTTATTTAAGTTACAATAATTAATTAATTCACCTGTAAATTCTTTCTCATTAGTAATTGGATTTTTTGGTTCAAAACAGTATTGCCACTTTTTTAATTTCATAATCCCCTCCCAAATTTTATTATTTTTTTCAAAGAACTTGTTCTTTAATCATAATCTACACCTTCCACAAGGTAGAAGGTCAATAAAAATTGAGAATTTTATTTAATATTTTCTATATAAATAGATTTAATCCTGATTCATCAGCTGCACCTAAGTAAGAAGCAACTCCAGCAACTTCAACTCCATCAATCAACTCTTCCTTTTTAATGCCCATTAAGTCCATAGACATTGCACAAGCAACAACCTTAACATTCATCTTTATGGCATTTTCAATTAATTGCTCTAAAGTATCAACATTATTTTTCTTCATAATATACTTAATCATTTTAGGTCCCATTCCACCCATATTCATTTTAGAAAGTGGTAACTTTCCTGGATTACTTGGAAGCATAAAATCAAACATTTTTTCAACTACATTCTTTTTAACCTTAGGTCTATCTTTTTTCTTAAGAACATTTAATCCCCAGAATGTGAAGAACATTGTAACTTCTTTTCCCATAGAGGCAGCCCCTGTTGCAATTATAAATGAAGCAATTGCTTTATCTAAATCACCACTAAATACAACCATAGTAGAACCATTTTTATTTTCAATTTGCATTGTAGCTTCAGCTATAGTTCCTTGAGCAACTGGTCCTACCTTCCCTTTTTAAACATATGCTACAAATGCCTTTTTAGATTTATCAAACTCACTCTTTAACATAGTATTACCTGTATTTTTACTCCAAGAAGTAATATCTTTTGAAAAGCCTGGATCTGTAGCTCTTACTTCTATAATATCTCCATCATTTAAGTTTTGCATTTCTTCAAATACCCTTCTTATTGGGCCTGGACATTGAAGTCCACAAGCATCTAAAGTAACAGCAACCTTTGTTAAATCAGTATTCATATTATTCACCACTTCATTATTATTTGTAGTTTCTTTTTCTTCAACTACAGCAGCACCTTTATCTCCATTAATAGATTTAGTTAATGCATAAGTCTTATAACCACCATCAATATTTATAGTTTTATATCCAAGTTGACTTAACATTCTACAAGCAACATATCCTCTTTGCCCAACTTGACAATAAACATAAATTGTTTTATCTTTTGGAATTTCATTAATTCTTTTTCTTATTTGTCCAAGAGGAATGTTTACTGAATCTTCAATAGTTCCAAGAGAAATTTCAAATGGTTCTCTTACATCCAAAATAAACTTTCCATTTTTAACCAAGCTATTAATTTCACTCCATTGCACTATATCAACTAATCCATCAAGTATATTAGTTGCATAATATCCAACCATATTTACTGGATCCTTAGCTGATGAATATGGAGGTGCATAACACGCTTCTACATCTGGTAAATCAAAAACAGTCAAGTTTCCTTTTATAGCAGTTGCTAAAACATCAATACGCTTTTCAACTCCATCAAATCCAACTGCTTGAGCTCCAAATATTTTTCCATCCTTAGGAGAGAATATTAATTTTAAATGTATAGGGAAAGCTCCTGGATAATATCCTGCATGTGAGCCTGGATGAATATGAATTGCTTTATATTCAATATTTTTAGCTTTTAATATTTTCTCATTAAGTCCAGTAGCTGCAACTGTTAAGTCAAATACTTTAGCAACTGATGAACCTAAGGTTCCTTTATATTTAGCATCTCTACCTGCTATATTGTCAGCCACTATTCTACCTTGTCTATTAGCTGGCCAAGCTAGTGGAATCATTGTAGGATCTCCAGTAACATAATCTTTAATTTCTACAGCATCACCTAATGCATAAATACTTCCATCTGAAGTTTTCATATGATCATCAACTATTATTGCATTTCTTTTGTTAACTTTAATTCCTGCATCTTTAGCTATTTTGCTTTCTGGTGCAACCCCTATAGAAAGAACTATTAAATCTGATTTAATTTCTTTTCCACTATTTAATTTAATTTTTTTACCATTATCTAAGAAAGAATTAACTCCATCTTCTAAAATTAAATTAACACCTTTATCTCTTAAATGCTCATGAACTGCAGCTGCCATTTCAAAATCAATTGGAGCCATTACTTGATTAGCCATTTCAACTAAAGTAACATTTACTCCACGTTCAACTAGATTTTCAGCCATTTCAAGACCTATAAATCCACCACCAACTACAACGGCATTTCTTGGTTTTTTATCATCAACATATGACTTTATTTTATCTGTATCAGGAATATTTCTAAGAGTAAATAAATTATCACATTCCTTTATTCCTGGAATTGGAGGTTTAATTGGGTTTGCGCCTGGAGATAAAACTAATACATCATAACTTTCTTCGTAAGTTTCACCAGTTTTATGATTTTTAACTTCTACAGTTTTCTTATCTCTATTTATTTTAGTAACTTCACTGAAGTTTCTAATATCCATATTAAATTTATTTTCCATATCTTCAACTGTTTGAACAACAAGCTTGCTTCTCTCTGTAATTGTTCCACCTATATAATAAGGAAGTCCACAATTTGCAAATGAGATATATTCCCCTTTTTCAAACATTACTATTTTACAATTTTCATCTATTCTTCTTAATCTTGCTGCAGTAGAAGCTCCACCAGCAACACCACCAACAATTAGAACTTTTTTACTCATAATTAATAGCTCCTTTTTGCTAAAACATTATTTATTACACTATTAATATAAAACAAAAACCATATTTTTTATGTAACAAAATCACCTAAGTATTTGTAACTTTATTACTGTAAAACCTAAGCAAATAATTTAAAGTATAAAATATCAATATGTTTTATAAAATTCGAAAATTTATTTTAAAAATATCTTGTTATTAACTTCTCAAATAACAGTATATTGATTCCTTTGGATACTTTAGAAAGCACCATAGAAGATATCGTTAAAGATAAGGACTCACAGATTTTAGTATATTGCAGAAGTGGGCTCAGAAGTGCTGAAGCTTCAAAAATTATAAAATCTCTTGGTTATAACAATATATATGATTTTGGTGGCATAATAGATTGGACATACGAAATTGAAAAATAAAACCTAAAAATACTACTACGCTTTAAAATATAGTAGTATTTTCCATTTATAAACTGCTTAATATTAATTACAGTTAAATCTTGCATTTCCTCTTCTATTTCCTTGTCCAGTACCATCACATTTTCCATTTCGTTTTTTATTTCTTCTGCTCTTTCACTTGTTATTACTCCATTTTCAACAGCATTATCTACTCTTTCTAACTTTACATTAAGCATTTCTTCCTTTGCCTCTTCAAAGCTTAATCCATCATTCATTAAACCTTGAACTCCTGTAGTTCTATTTTGGTTGCAATTTAGCATTGGAGCTATATCATCTGCAAAAGCAATTACTGTTCCACCTATTGTTAATACCCCTGCTAATAATAAAGTTAATACTGATTTTTTCATTTTAATTTCCCCTTTCAATATTTTCACTAAAGTTTTGTATTAGTTATCTTACTAACTAAATATTAACGATTTTATGTCACAGTTATGTCACAGCTCTCTAATATTTATTTAACAAATTACCTAATTTTATATAAAACTCTACTCCATCTTCTTTATTAATAATCCCATAAGTTCCATTATGAAGTCTTACTATTTGCTTTACTATTGCTAACCCTAAACCTACTCGCTTTTCCTTATAATTTCTTACCTTATCAATTCTAACAAAACCTTGCCATATCCTAATAACTATCACTTTCCATGTTCGGTTGTTTATGTCCGATGGGAATTCTTTTTTCCTGAAATAAGCTACTTCAACTTCATTTAATGCTCCTATTTTCCAAACTAATGTCGTTAAACTTCCTAAAAATTCTATATAAATATTGTATTTTAAACTTCTCTAATAAAATACCTAGATTATTTTTAATAAAAAAAGTTGAGCCATAAACTTAACACCATGCACTCAACTTTATTACTATCCTATACATTTAATAAAATCATTATAACTTTTTATACATATATTACTTTTTGAACTCTTTAAAAATACTGCTTGTCTTATCTAATATTGATACCTTTTCAATCTTATATCCCTTTTCATCAAGTACATTAAAAGCCATATAATCATTCATATCAACAGTTTCACCATCACGTTCTAGCTTATATGAAACCTCATACTCAAAATGAATATATCCATCATTTTGTGTTTCACTAGTTTTGGTAATATTAATATCCGTAACACCACTTGCGTCTGATATAACAGCACTATATTTACTAAATATCCTATTAGCCATCAATAAATCAAAAGCATCCTCTGTAAGATATTCACCAAATCTTGATTTGTAATCTTCAATAAGTTGACCTGCCTCTTCAATACTTGCCATATTATTATAAGTATTATATGATACTAATTTTTTAATAAAACTTTCTACATTTTCTTCTTTTGATGAATTACTACATCCCACTAATACTCCTATTGTTACAATACATAATAATAAATATTTAATTGTTTTCCTCATTCTCATTTACCTCACATATTTATCTATAATTTTTATTCTTAACATTTAAATTAATCTGACCTTCATTTATAAACTCTTCTTCATCACTACCTGCTATTAAAATTTTAGGAGTTATATTTAACTGAATCTCTTTTTCTTTTAAAGGTTCATTATTAAAATTAATATCATATTGTTGATATCCATAATATGCCCCTTCTTCAATACCTCCGGTTGCCATCGAAGCTTCTTTATTAATTATTAAAGAATCTGATTTTATATCTATATCTAATACACATGGCCAAGGTGTATTCTTATTTATTCCAACTACTTTATATACTATTAGGATTTTTTCCCCATCAAAATCTACTGTTTCAATATTCACACTATAGCATTCAGTATTAAATGTTTCTTTTACAACTAACCCATTGTCTGTATATCTTACGTTCATTTCCATTTTATTATTAAGCATTTTTATAACTGGTCCTACTAATGGAATTTCTTCAGCAATTGTAGGTGCTATAGAATTTGTACTAAATAAAATTATTATAGCTATAGCTATGGCTGATACTCTAATTATATTTTTAGATATTTTATTTTCTTCTATTAATTCTATAAACGCTTCTTTGTTGCCCCCTTTAGCCTTACTAATATTACTCTTCTTTATCCTAAACATTCATTGCCCCCCATAGTGTAATTATTAATTAGATACTCTATCATCTAAAAAGGTTCACTATAAAATAAATTTTATTGTAAAAAAAGTTGAGCCATAAACTTAATTATGACTCAAACTTCTATTCTATCTATTTTTCTTAGACTGCTCTAGAATTATTCTATCTATACTTTTTCTAGATAGATAATACTTATCTGCAAGCTCATTTCTCTTTGTACCTTATAATTTCATTTTATCATCTTATTTACTTTTCTTTCAAATCTTTATCTAAATTTTTAACTTCACTCATTGCCTCTTCATAATTTTTAGCCTTGGCGTTTGGATTTCTATTCAATATATTTATAGAATTTATATAAACCTTACTTTCAGTATTGTTAATTTTCCCCTCATGTATCTTTAATTTTGATAAATACTCTGAAAACTCAGCCTTCAATTTACTTGGCTCATCTATGGCCTTAGATGATAACTCATCAAACTTATCTATATACTTTGATATCTTTTCAGCTAATACTATCATAGCTTCCTCTTTTGATTCTAGATTCCTTTTAATAATTATTTCAACAGCTTGTTTCCTTGATCTTTTCTTAGCTAATACTTTTTCTTGACTAACAACAGCCTTTTCTATTAATTTTTCTTGTATAGCCTTAACATCTTCATTAACACAAGCCTCTACTACTTCTATTCTCTTTTTTATATTAATAATGGTTTCATTTCTTTCAGTAAACCTAATTAAAAGATTTCTTAAATCCATAGCTTCATTAAATGATCGAACTTCATCAATAGTAATAAAAACAGTTATAATATATGCACTTATCTCAGATATTTCTTCTGGAATACCCCTAACCAAATTCTCTATAGGTGGATTAACAAACCTTACTAAAAGTATAGAAAATAATCCCCAAGCCAATGTTGATAATAAGCAAATATGACCATTTACATTAAAAGGTTTATCCGTATAGTCCCAATATCTAACATGAAATATTTTTTCCATCACTGCTCCAGTTATATATTCTAGTATGGTTGCTCCTATCATTCCTATAACAAATACTAATATAAGATTGTTCTCTACTGTTAATGTAGAAAGTAATACTACTATAGCTCCAGAACCATATATAGGTAAAAAAGGTCCTTTTAAAAATCCTCTATTCACCCATTTATGCTTTCCTAAAGATACATAAACAGATTCCCATATCCATCCTATAAAACAATAAAAGTAAAATAAAAGGAGCCATTGATGTATAGTATGTAAATGCATAATATATCCCCCATATTATAAATAGTTACTTTATATACTATTAACATATTTTTATATTTATTAAAAAAATGCCTCAGAGGCAAAATAATAATTTTACCTCTGAGGCTATACATATACTTATTAATACTTATATATTTCTTTATATTTATTATCTAAATATTCAATGAAATATTTTGCTTGAAGTTCTTCTCCTGTAATTTTCTTTATTAAATCACTTGGATCATAAAGATTAGCACACTCATGAACATTTTCCTTTAGCCATTCATCTACTGATCCTAAATCTCCTTCTGCAATTTCATTATATATATTAGGAACATCCTTCACCATTTCATTTAACATTTGAGCTCCATAAAGATTTCCTAAAGCATAACTTGGAAAATATCCAAATGATCCATCTGACCAATGCATATCTTGAAGCACTCCCACCTTATCACTTGTAGGTTCTACCCCTAAGTATTCCTTATACTTTTCATTCCATACTCTTGGTAAATCACTAACCTGAATTTTATCATTAATAAGTAATTTTTCTATTTCATATCTTATAATTACATGAATACTATAAGTTAACTCATCTGCTTCAGTTCTTATTAATGAAGGTTGAACTTTATTTATTGTATTATAAAACTCTTCTTCACTAACACCCTCAAATTGATCTGAAAATTCTTTCTTTGCTTCTTTATATAAATATTCACAGAAAGCTCTACTTCTTCCTATTATATTTTCATAAAATCTTGATTGAGATTCATGAATAGCCATAGAAGCAGCAGTATTTAATCCTGTTCCTTCTAAAGAGTCAGGCAAGTTTTGTTCATATATTCCATGTCCACCTTCATGTATTGCAGAAAACATTGCTGATGTAAAATCATTTAAATAATAATGATTTGTTATTCTAACATCCTTATTACTCATATCTAAGGTATATGGATGCTCTGTTTCATCCATTCTTCCTGACTTAAAATTAAAGCCCATTGCCTTTAAAATTTCTATACAAAATCTTTTTTGATTTTCTTTAGGAAATTCCTTTCCTTCAAAAGCATTGCAAATTTTTATTTCACTACTATTTATCTTATTTAATATACTAACTATCCCATCTCTTAACTCATCAAAAACCTTATCTAGTTTTTCAACTGTTAATCCTGGTTCATAATCATCAAGTAAAGCATTATACTTGTTTCCTTTATAACCCTTGTATTCTATTGACTTTTTAGTAAGTTCAACTATTTTTTCTAAATCAGGTTTAAATATTTCAAAGTTATCTTCATTCTTAGCCTTTTCCCAAGTTAATTGACCTCTAGATGCAGCTAATGAAAACTCCTTTATAAATTCTTCTGGAAATATCTTTTCTTTTTCATAATTCTTTTTAAGTTCATGCAACATTCTTTTTTGAACAAAATCTAACTTCTCTTCATTCTTTTCAAAAAACTTAATAAAATCATGTACTTCTTTTGCAACAGATAAATTATGTGCTTGCATTTGCATAAAAGACATAGTTTCTGCTCTGCCTTCTGCTGCATTTTCTGGCATTCCAGTACTCATATCCCAATACATAAGACTTCCTACATTTCTATAATGCTCAATAATCTTCAGATATGCTGCAAATTCTTCTAATTTTTTTTCTAATTTATTCATTACTTTTAGCCCCCATTATTAAAAATAAGTATATATTTAATTATATACCTAATTTTTCATTAAATGAATAATTAAAATTACCTGCGAGGTCAATCCACATATTGGATTTACCCCGCAGGTACTCCCTTTATTTTACTCTAAACATTATAGCTTCGTATGGTCTTAAATTTAAGTTTTCAATTAAAGTGCTTGAATCATTATAGTTGCTTAATAATATTTCTGCATAATTAAAATCCTGTTGGAATTTAAAATTAACTTCATTACCATAGAAATTACAAACAACCAATATTTTATCTCCATTTAATGCTCTACTATAAGCAAAAATATTTTTATCATTTGGAGATAATAAAGTATAATCTCCATAAACTATAGTATCATTATGTTTTCTTATATCTATAAGCTTTCTATAATGATTAAAAATTGAATTCTCATCTTCTACGCATTGCTTTACATTTATATATTCATAGTTTTTATTAACAGCAAGCCAAGGTTTTCCTGTAGTAAACCCTGCATTTTCTGAATTATCCCATTGCATTGGTGTTCTAGCATTATCTCTTCCCTTTGCATATATAGAAGTCATTATTTCATCATGAGAATATCCTTTAGAAAGTCTATCTTTGTACATATTTAAAGATTCAATATCATTATACTCATTAATATCCTCAAATCTTACATTAGTCATTCCAATTTCTTCACCTTGATAAATATAAGGTGTTCCTTTCATACCATGAAGAAGTGTTGCCAGCATTTTTGCACTTTCAACCCTATATTCTTTATCATTTCCCCATCTTGAAACTATTCTTGGTAAATCATGATTATTCCAGAATAAGCTATTCCATCCTTGCCCTTCAAGCTCTATTTGCCATTTAGATAAAACTTTCTTTAAATCAAGTAAATCTAATTGCTTTACATCCCATTTTTCTTTTCCTTCAATTTGATCTAATCCAATATGTTCAAATTGGAATACCATACTTAATTCTTTTCTTTCAGGATTTGAATAAAGTTTTGCAACCTCTGGAGTAGCCCCCCATGTTTCACCTACTGTTAATAGGTCATTTCCTTCTAATGCAGCCTTATTCATTTCTTGTAAGTACTCATGAAGTTTGGGTCCATTCCCTGTTATCATCTTATCTGGAATCTTTCCAATAAGATCGATAACATCCATTCTAAATCCACCAATCCCTTTATCAACCCAGAAATTCATCATCTTATAAACTTCATTTCTAACTTTCTCATTTTCCCAATTTAAATCTGGTTGTTTTTTACTAAATAAGTGTAAATAATATTGTCCTGTTGTTTCATCATATTGCCATGCACTTCCACTAAATGTAGATCCTAATTCATTTGGTTCATGCCCATCAACTGGATCTCTCCATATATAATAATCTCTATATTCATTATCCTTAGATTTTTTAGCTTCTATAAACCATTTATGTTCATCAGATGTATGGTTAACAACTAAGTCCATAAGAATTTTTATTCCTCTTTCATTAGCTTCTTTTAAAAGGTTATCCATATCTTCCATTGTTCCAAATTCATCCATGATATCGCAGTAATCACTTATATCATATCCATTATCATCATTAGGAGATTTATACACTGGGCTAAGCCAAACTACATCTATCCCAAGTTCTTTAAGATAATCTAACTTTTCTCTAATTCCATTTATATCACCAATTCCATCCCCATTGCTATCATTAAAGCTTCTTGGATATATTTGATATACTACTGAGCTATGCCACCATTGTCTTTCCATATTTGTTACCTCCACATTATAAACCTTAATTTATCTTGTAATTATAATTATTTTTATATTTAATGATTTATAATGTGATTATACCTAATATACTTACTACTTTACTTGCAAAATATAGGCTTTTTTTAACACAATACTGCTATTTTCGCCTCAGGGGCGCCCCTGGGGACTTGTCCTATTATTAAAATATTTTAATTAAAGTTTTTCTTTATTTTTAAGTTTTATAATAGCCCCTTCTAACCTCTTATTTCTTGTTTCCTCTTTTTTTGCTGAGGTTATCCATGTAATATATTTTTTTTGCATTGAAAAAGACAAACTATTCCAAAACTTATTTATTTCCTTATCATCTTCAACTAAAACTTTAAAATACTCTGGTAATTCCACACTTCTTTCCTCTTCATCCTTTTCAATTGTAACTTTTATCTCATCTCCTGGATTTTTTCCTATTTTATTTCTTATTTCTTTTGTTATTCCAATAATATAACATGGCATTCCCATTCTAACTATTGAACCTCTATATTCAATTCCATCAAAGTTGCCTTTACCTTAACCCTCTTAGCACCATAAATTTTTTCTACATCTAAAGGTACCTCTATGTAAGCACCATCTTTACCTTCTACTTTTTTTATTATTGCATTAAATATTTCCATTTTTTAATCTCCTTTATTTGTCTTATGTAGCTACTTATATAGTTACGTAATTTATTTATTATATTGATATACTAATATCAATATATTTTTATTAATAAAGTTAGTGTTCCAACTACTATTAAAATCAATCCTAATACAGATTTCTTTGACAACTTTTCCTTTAAAAATATATACGCAAATAAAACTGTAAATAATATGCTAAGCTTATCTATAGGTACAACTATAGATGCTAGTCCATCTTGTAAAGCCTTATAATAACAAAGCCATGAACCACCAGTTGCAATACCAGATAAAATTATAAATATTAAACTTCTTTTATCTATCTTTTTAACGTCATTTTGCTTTTGAGTTACAAAAACTATAACCCAAGCCATAATAAGTACAACTATTGTTCTTATTGCTGTTCCTAAATTCGACTCAACATTTTCTATACCCACTTTAGCTAGTATAGATGTTAGTGATACAAAAACAGCTGATAAAACTGCATAAACAATCCAACTCTTTCCTCTTATAATCTTATTAGATTCTTCCTTCTTTTGGATCATTAAATAAGTTCCAATACCTATACCAATCATTCCAATTATCATATTTATAGTTATATTTTCACCCAAAAAAATAAAGGCTAAAATCATAGTTAAAATTGTACTACTTTTATCAATAGGTACTACCTTATTAACATCCCCTAATTGCAATGCCTTAAAATAGCAAAGCCACGATGCTCCCGTTGCTAATCCTGATAAAATTAAAAATATAAAAGTTCTTGTGCTAATATCAGCTATAGTTCCTTGTGAACCAACTATAAATACCATTAACCATGAAAAAATTAATACAACAATAGTCCTAATAGCTGTAGCAACATGTGAATCAACATCTTTAACTCCTATCTTTGCAAGAATAGATGTAGCTCCTGCAAAAAAAGCCGACCCAAATGCATATAATATCCACATAAAAGTTTCCCTCCTTTTAATTTAAGTAATTAAAGAGGCTGCCTTAGACAACCTCCTTACTTATTTTATATTATAGAATAAATCTACTATTATAATTTATTCTATAGCTAATTCTATATTATTAATAGCCTCAATTCTTAATATTTTGATTTAATATATTTAAAATATCCTTTTTGTTAGTTATTACCCTTGGAATCTTAAGCTGACTTTTAGAAACACCTTTTGATATTAAAAATTTCTTTATATTATCAAAAGTATTTTTTCTAACAATAATAACACTTGTACATGATAGTCTATTATTCTTTCTAAATCTTCCATAAGCTAAATTAGCTTTTTGAAGTTCTAAATCTAAAACCCTTTCAATCTCTTTTATCTTATCTTTAGATATTTCTTTATTTAATTCAAAATAAAAAACATATCTTCCCGGCGTTATTGTATTGTCCTCTAAAGTTGTATAATCAATTAAAGATAAATTAAAATTATTTATAGTCTTATTTATAGATGATTTTAAATGATCTTCTGTTGTTTTTTCAGAAACCATATTTAAAACCTGATTTTTTCTATATAAAAACTCTATCTCCGGTGAATTGTTATAATAATCTACTACCTTAATTACATCTCCTAATCTATACCTATAAAAGCCTGCGTAATTTGTAATTATAATCTCATATTTTTCACCTATTTTTAACTCATCTATACAATAAGTTTTGGGATTGTTTTTATCACTTTCCTCTATTGGAATAAACTCATAAAATACAGTATCAGGAATTACTACATATCTTATTTTACTAGCATATGGGTTAATTCCTATCATAGCTTCAGTTGCTGCATATGCTGGTGAATAAATAGGTAATGACCCTGTATAATAATTTACTTTATCATCATATATTGAAAAATTAGCTCCAGTTACCGATGCAATATAAGTTAATTTAGGCCATATTCTTGTACAAATTCCTTCAAATCCTTTAGCAAATTCCTTGTCTAACTCATCTGCTCTGCTTGCATTAGGCTTCAAATACTTGCTTAAAATTTTTCTTTTATCTTCATCTATATTTAAACTTCTATTAATACTTCCTCTTCTAATATCTCTTACAAGCATATCGCTTTTTTCTTCTAGAACCCTTAATAAATCTAAAACATTGGATATAAATACACCACTTATATAAAATAAATTTTTATCCTCAAGGCCAAACAATAAATGTAAATATAAAGCTTCATTTTTATCCTTTATTTTCATTACCTCATAAGGTGAAGTATACATCTTAGGAAGTATATTTTTTATAGCTTCCATTCCACCTGATGTTGCAGAACATATAGGCACTCCCCCCTCTGAACAACTGGTGGTCACAGTATCAGCTATCATTAGTCCTCTTTCATAACACCATCTATCTTTAAAGTTATTATAAGCAAATCTTTCAAGTAATAATGCCATATACTTACTACTAACTTCTCTAGACTTTTTAGTTACTGGTATTAGTTTTTGCTTACCTGTAGTTCCTGAAGTATGTCCAAAGTACTCAACCTCTTCTCCAACTAAAATATTTTCTTCTCCCTTAAGCATCTCATCTATATATTTTTCATAAGATAAATAATTAGTAATTGGAACTTTTTCTTTATACTCTTCTATTGATTTTATAGATTTAAAATTATATTCTTTACCATATTTACAGTCTTTACTTTTATTTAATATTTTAAATAAAACTCTTTCATTTACTTTTTTTGAATTTAAAGTATATTGATTAAAATATTTTTCTAGTACTCCTCCTGCTATAATCATACTACCATATACTGCTTTACTTATTATGCTCATTTTAAGGCACTTCCTATATATTTTTGTCACAAATATTATATGTTGTAAAAAAATATGTGTGTATTATTAATTTAACTAAATTAATAATACACACATATTACTTATTTATTTTTATGTTCTACCTTTTCTCCTATAGATGTTAATACACTTACTATTATAATTGAAATAACAGCTGCAATTAATACTGATATTTTCGATACACTAAGCTCAACTTCTTCACCTGCAAATGCAATCTCCGATACAAATAAAGACATAGTAAATCCTATACCGGCTAAAATAGATACTTCTAATACATCATACCATGATGTATCTTGTGGTTTTTTCGTTACTCCAATTAAACTTCCTATATATCCAAACAACATTATTCCCAATGGTTTTCCAATAACTAAGCCTAGTATTATACCTATCATTAAAGGATAATCCTTTGCTAAGTTCAAATTTCCACCTAAATTTATTCCTGTATTGGCAAATGCAAATAAAGGTAATATTACATAATTAGAAAATGGCTCTAATTTATGTTGAACCTTATAACTTAAATCCTTCTCTTTATCTTTCTCATGTAATACAGGTATACTAAAAGCTAAAATTACTCCACTTAATGTAGAGTGAATTCCACTATAAAATACTGCTACCCACAAGGCAAATCCTAATATTAAATACGGATATAACTTATTTCTTTTATTAAAAAACTTAATAGAAAATAAAGCTGCTATTATAATCAAAGAAGCAATTATTCCTGAAATTCTTATATGAGATGAATAAAAAACACCTATTATTATTATAGATAATAAGTCATCTACAACAGCTAAAGTAAGTAGAAATAATTTTAATGAAAAGTTAAGTCTACTTTCTAATATTGAAAAAATACCTATTGCAAAGGCTATATCAGTAGATAATGGAATTCCTGCACCAATTTCAAATCCACTACTATAATTAAAAAGTGTAAATATTAATGCTGGAGCAACCATTCCTCCAACTGCAGCTATTACAGGAAATGAAGCTTGCTTTATACTTGATAATTTACCATATACAAGCTCTCTTTTAATTTCACATCCTACCACTAAGAAAAATATTGCCATAAAAAAGTC
>OLNY01001694.1_pt1 | contig 16791 bp, 12 predicted proteins | sample 1671981 | NCBI WGS metagenome assembly OLNY01 (sample SAMEA3136632, study PRJEB25190) | human gut metagenome | biome: human gut; feature: human-associated habitat; material: faeces | place: Austria | collected 2013
GATGCGCGACCGCGCGTTCGCGTCGCTGGACGAGCTGCGCGGGGCCGTCCGCGGGTGGCTGGACGAGTACAATTCCCGTCCGTTCCAGAAACGCGACGGCTCCAGACGGTCCGTGTTCGAGTCCGACGAGAGGCCGCTGCTGATACCGCTGCCGGGAACGGCGTACGAGGTGGCGGACTGGATATACGGCAGGAAGGTGCAGTCCAACTGCCACGTCGCGTATGCGCGCAACTGGTATTCCGTCCCGTACGCCTACGCCGGAACCGTCGTGGACCTGCGCGTCGGCTCCGACACGCTCGAGGTGTGGCACAAGGGCTCCAGGCTCTGCACGCACAGGCTCCTGCCCGCCACGGCGGCCAACCGATACAGCACGAACGAGACCGACCTGCCCGGGAAGGCCGGATGGAGGCAATGGGACCGGGAACGCTGCGAGCGATGGGCGAAACGCGTCGGACCGGACCGCGCGGACGTCGTCGGGAGGCTGTTCGCCGCGCAGCGCTTCGACGACCAGGGGGTGGAGCCCGCGTTGGCGGTGCTGCGGCTCTCGAGACGCTATTCCGAGCGGCGTCTCGAGAACGCGTGCTCGCTGGCCCTGCAGTCGGTCGCCTCGCCAAGGTACTCGCACATCAGGCCGATACTCGAGACCGGCCAGGACATGACCGGCGGGCTGACGGAAACATCCGATGACGGCGCCGGCGGCTGGGTGCGTGGCGGCGACTACTACGCGAACATGGGCAGGCGAGCGCGATGATCATCGATTCCGAGACCAAACGCAAACTGCGCGAGATGAACGCCGCCGAACTGCTCGACGCGTTCGAACGGCTCGACGAACGGACCGTCATGCCCCTGAACCATGCCGAGGTGGTCGGCCTCGCGGTCGACAACGCGTACGGCGGATACACCGACGCGAAGATCCAACGCCTGGTCAAACGGGCGGGACTGCGCTATCCGCAGGCCGACCTGCGCACCATCGACCTCGCCGAGGAGCGCGGGCTCGACCGCGGCGTGCTCGCCGGACTCGACGCCGGCAACCACCTCGGACAGCGTCTGAACGTCGCGTTCCAGGGAGCCACCGGATCGGGCAAGTCGTTCCTGCTATGCGCGTTGGTGAAATCCGCGTGCAGGGGACGCCACCGCGCCCGTTACGTGCGCATGCCCGACCTCGCGGAACAGGTCGCGGCCGCGGCCCTCAAGCCGGGAGGTCCGGCCAAGCTCGTGCGCAAATACTCCACGTACACGCTGCTCGCGATCGACGAATGGCTCGTGGACAAGCCCGACGAGCAGTTCAGGCGCTTCCTGCTTGAGCTCATGGAACTGCGCTACGACAACGCCAGCACCGCGTTCGCGACCCAGCTGGCCACCAAGGAATGGCACAGCCGTCTCGGCGGCGACACCATCGCCGACGCCATCCTCGACCGCATCGTGCACAACACGGTATGGATCGACACCGGCGAATTCAACATGAGGCAACGGCACGGACAATCCATGCTCGAATCCTGACCAAAGGGGGTCAGTGGCCTTGAACCGGTCCGCCACTGGCCTTCTTTGGCAATAACGGTGGCCTTGAAAGGGAATAATCAGTGGCCTTGAAAGCTGCAAATATTCAGTATATCGAACATAAGTCACCGTTTGTCGAAAAAAACTACTCAGAAATAGGGATATGACAAATTTCAGTTTGTATGCAACAAACGTTTGAACACTTTTTGAACACCGCAACCGTGATGAAGTCTTCAAAGCCCCTTTCTATCAGTATTTGAGATTAAGAAAAACGGTTCGATACCGGTCTGCGGCATTATTTTTTTCTCTGAGATTTTTGTGAAGTCAATGTTTGCAAGAATCTCAGAGTTTTTTGTTTTATGCATTCCATTTGGAGGTAAGGATATTATTCAAAAAATAACGGCATTGCATCTCCTCTTACGAGATGCAATGCCGTTATTTTGAAGTCTTCACACTTTCATTGAAAAGTGGACCTGGCGGGAATCGAACCCGCGTCCAAAAACCTGTCCCATGTACTTCTACTATCATAGTCAGTTATTTGACATTCCCTCTGCCGTACGAAAACTAACATCCTTACGGGTTCAGTAGCTTCATAATACGCCTGACAGCTCAAAGCTTTGCCGTCATCGTTTCTCACATAGTCGGTGCCAGATTCCTAAAGTGTGAGTGCTTCAGGGCTGACATGCAGCATTTAGGCTGCAGCTAATTCGAAATTATCGTTAGCGTTTAATTTTAAGTTTGCGATTTAACGCATCAGCCTACGGATAGCTTCTCCATCTTCGAGATCCCTGTCGAAACCAGTACAAGCCCTGATCAGGGTAGAGTAATGAATACTCTCTACTGTAACAGACACATTCTCTTGTGTGCTGTACATACTAATATAGTAAAAAGAAATATAAATGTCAAGTGATTATTGCGTTAAAAGAAGTGAAAAAGCAGTAAAAATTTAGCATTTTTAATGTTATTTCACATATTTTTTATAAAGATAATTACTGTCAGACAGGGAAGAATGTGTTAATATAATAATATGAGTAATTATAAATCTTAACAAGAAAATTCGGAAAAAGGAGAGGTTTCTTATGCCAACAACATACGCACATTATAAATTCGGAAAAGAAGTGCTCAGCGCACTTCCAAGACCCCTTCAGAATTCTATAGAAGCGCATAGAGAGTTGTTTGATATTGGGTTACATGGACCGGATATCTTATTTTATTATAATGCATTAAAGAAAGATCCGGTGAATGAACAGGGGCATACACTTCATGAACAATTTGCCGATGAGTTTTTCCATCATGCTGTTGAAGTGATTGAGAAAGCAAAAGATCCGGCAGTGGCGCGCGCATATATTTATGGATTTATCTGTCATTTTGCTTTAGACAGTGAATGCCATCCTTATGTTGAAAAAATTATGCAGGTAGGAAGAGTTTCACACAATGAGATCGAGATGGAACTGGATCGAATGATGCTGACGGAAGATTATCATGATCCTTTGCGCTATCTGACAGCGAAGCATATTCATCCTAAGATGGAGTATGCGGAAGTGATCGCACCATTTTTCAAAGATGTAACAGCCGAGCAGATCTATAAGGCATTAAAAGGGATGGTTTTTTATCATAAGCTGTTTCTGGCACCGACATCTGGAAAGCGAAAAGCGTTGTTTCTTGGGATGAAGGCAGTGGGGAAATACGATTCATTGCATGACATAGTGATGAGTGTAAAGCCAGATCCGTTATGTCAGAAATATTGTAAGGTTTTGAAACGACAATATTCAGGTGCAGTGCCGTTAGCTGCGAGTCTGATCGTACAGTATCAGAAGAAATTATTCCAGGACACACCGCTTCCGGAACGTTTTCATGAGACATTCGGTGCAGGAGAAGAGTGGGAGAAACTGCGTCTGTAGAGAATCGAAGAAAAGAGCAACAGACTGCTTGCCAGGAGAGATGCAGAAGAAGAGAAAAAGAGTCAGGAGAATGTAGATGAAGGAATTCGTTAAAGTGCAGGATATCACGAAAACTTATAAAATGGGTGAAGTTGAGATTCATGCAGTGGATCACATCAGCTTTTCGATTGAGCAGGGAGAACTTGTTGTAATCGTTGGACCAAGTGGTGCAGGTAAGACAACTGTGCTTAATATTCTCGGAGGAATGGATACGGCAACAAGCGGGAAGCTGTATGTAGATGGAAAAGATATTACAGCTTATAATTCCAAACAGCTGACAGGATACCGCAGAGATGACATCGGATTTGTTTTTCAGTTTTATAATCTTGTGCCGAATCTGACCGCATTGGAAAATGTTGAGCTTGCGTTGCAGATCAGTAAGGATCCGTTGGATGCACAGGCAGTTTTGGAGGAAGTTGGTCTGGGGGAACGGAAGAATAATTTTCCAGCACAGCTTTCCGGCGGTGAGCAACAGCGAGTTTCAATCGCGAGAGCATTAGCGAAGAACCCAAAGCTTTTGCTTTGTGATGAGCCAACAGGTGCATTGGATTACAATACAGGAAAATCAATTTTGAAATTACTTCAGAATATGTGTAGAGAAAAGGGAATGACAGTTATTATCATTACACATAATCAGGCACTTGCGCCGATGGCAGATCGATTGATTCATATAAAAAATGGACAGGTAGCAAGAATGGAATCTAATGAGAATCCGACTTCGATTGATGAAATTGAATGGTAGGGGATGTGGATGAAGAAAGCATTACGAAAAAATTTTTATATGGAGATCCGTCATAGCCTTGGACGTTTTTTATCCATTTTCTTTATTGTTGCGATAGGATGTGCATTCTTTTCCGGAATCCGTGCATCAGAGCCGGATATGAGATATTCAGGAGATGCATATTTCGATGAGAAGAACCTGATGGATATTCAGGTAATGAGTACAATGGGACTGACAGAAGATGATCTGGATGCAATTCGTGCTGTGGATGGTGTATTGGATGCAGAAGGAAGCTATGCAACAGATGTACTTTGTACGATTCGGGGAAACCAGGTAGCAGTTCATGTTATGGCGCTCCAGGATAAGATGAATCAAGTTCAGTTAGAAGATGGCAGGCTTCCGGAAAAGGAAAATGAATGTGTAATAGATGCAGATTATCTGGATGGAAAGAATCTGAAGATTGGGGATAAGATCACATTATCGAGTGGGACTTCGGATTCTTTGGAAGATACACTTAAGACAGATACATTTACCATTGTTGGTACGGTCAGCAGTCCGGAGTATATTGCATTTCACAGAGGCAGTACAACAATCGGAAATGGAAGTGTCAGTGCCTTTCTTTGCGTTCCGGAGAAAGCATTTTCATTAGATGTGTATACAGAGATTACAGTGCAGGTTGAAGGTGCAAAGGAAGCGACTGCATTTACGAAAGAATATGAAGAACATGTGGATTCTGTGCTGAAAAAGGTTCAGGCAATTAAAGCGGAAAGAGAACAGGCCAGATATGATGAGATTACTTCGACAGCGCAGGAAAAAGTGGATGAAGCACAAGAAGAGTTAGCTCAGGCAGAGCAGGATCTGGCGGATGGAAAAGAAGAGGCGGAAGAAGAACTTGCAAGTGCAAGAGAGAAACTTGATGCAGTGCAGAAAGAACTTGAACGAGGAAGAAATCAGCTGGCAGCTTCGAAGCTTGAACTGGAGCAGTCGAGAAATCTTCTGATATCAAAGCAAAAGGAGCTGGATCAGTCCAAAGCACAAGTTGAGCAGGGAGCACAGGAACTTAGCGAAAAACAGATTGCACTTACAACATTAAGAAATCAGCTGGCACAACTAAAAGAGCAGGAAGAAAGTCTGGAAGATCAGAGACAAGAACTTTTAGCGCAACAGACACAGATGCAGCAAAAGAAAGACGAGCTTCTGAAAGCAAAGGAAGAATTGCAGCAACAGGCAGAAGACTATCAGTCTGCGTATCAGCAGATTTATCAGCCGTTGAAACAGTCTTATGAAGAACTAAATACACAGTATGAACTTCTTCTACAGAACTATGAGGCACTGAAAGAAGAATACGACCGGAAGCAGGAAGCAGGAGAAGAAGATCCGGAATTAAAAGCTCAGTTAGAACAGTTGGAAGCTGAAAAAACAGCAATGGAAGAGAAGTTGACTGAATGGAAAGCAAATCTGGATAAAATGGAACTGGAGGCGAAAGCTGCCGAAGCGGAGATTCAGAAAAACCAGACAAAAATCGAAGCCGGATTGACGCAGATTAACGAAGGGCTTCCAGCAGTTGAAGCCGGGATAGCTCAGATTGAAGAGGGTATTCCGGTATTGCAGGATAATATACAGAAACTGACGGATGTGCTGACACAGGGAGATGCTGCAATCCTTACCGCAAGTCGGCAGATAGATCAGGCAAAGGCGCAGATTACATCCGGTCAGCAGCAGATTGACAGCGGATGGCAGCAGATCAGTGAGGGACAGAAGAAGATTGAGGAGGCACAGCAGCAGTTAAGCAGCGGAACAAAGGAGCTGGAAGACGGTTGGGCAGTGTATGAGGAAGGTCGTATAGAAGCTCAGAAGAAGATTGAAGATGGAGAGCGGCAGATTACAGAAGCAAGAGAAGAGCTTGCGAAAGCACAGCAGAAGATTGATGATCTTGAAAAGCCAAAGTGGTATGTTTATGATCGGAACAATCTGACAGAATACAGTGGATACGGAGATAATGCAGACCGTATGCGGGCAATCGGTAAAGTGTTCCCACTCATTTTCTTCCTTGTTGCAGCATTGATCAGTCTGACAACAATGACACGAATGGTAGAGGAGGAGAGAACGCAGATCGGTACTTTGAAGGCTCTCGGATATGGAAATGCTTCAATTGTTGGAAAATATCTCTGGTATGCGATCCTTGCGACATTAACCGGTGGTGCTTTCGGAATTCTGATTGGAGAAAAGATAATTCCATATATCATTATCACTGCATATAAGATCATGTATCGTCATATGCATGATGTTGTGATCCCGTATAATTTGTATTATGCTGTAACAGCATGTGCAGCGGCACTTGCATGTACAGTAATCGCAACACTGTTCTCATGTATGAAAGAATTACGAGAGCAGGCAGCAGAATTGATGCGTCCGCCGACACCAAAACAGGGAAAACGAGTATTTCTGGAACGAGTTCCGTTTATCTGGAAAAATCTGAATTTTATATGGAAATCGACCGTGCGTAATTTGGTGCGGTATAAAAAACGCTTCTTCATGACAGTATTTGGAATTGGCGGTTGTATGGGCATGATGTTGTTTGGTTTTGGATTAAAAGATTCTATTTCAGCAATCGTTCCGCTTCAATACGAACAGATTCAGCTTTATGATGGAGACGTTATTTTAAAGGAAGATGTGACAGAAGAAGAAAGAAATGAGGTTCAGAAAGAACTGGATACGGATAAGAAGGTATCAGTGACTGCAGAAAATCTTTTGAAAAATATTGAGATCAGTTCAGGAGAGTCTTCTCAGGAAGTTTATTTAGATGTACCAAAAGATGTGGAAGCATTCAAAAAGTTTGTCGTGATCCGGGATCGGAAGACAAAAGAAATTTATTCATTGGATGATAAAGGAGCAATCCTGACTGAAAAAGCAGCGAAACTGCTGGAAGTCGATGTTGGTGATAAATTAACGATTGATACAGATGATGGAGAGAAAACAGTCTTGATCAGCGCAATCTGTGAGAACTATATGGGACATTATCTCTATATGACATCTGAAGTCTATGAAAAGACATTCGGTGAGGCTCCGGCCTATAATTCAATTTATTATAGAACTCAGGATCGTACAACAGAGGAGGCAAAGGATGTCGGCGAAAATGTAATGAAGTGTGATGGAACACTTAGCATCAGCTATACGACAAGCCTGAAAAAGCAGGTGGATCATATGCTGGAGAGTCTGGACATTGTGATTATTGTATTGATTATTTCAGCAGGAATGCTGGCATTTGTAGTGCTGTATAATCTGAATAATATTAACATTACAGAGCGCAAGAGAGAACTGGCAACATTAAAGGTACTTGGATTTTATGACAAGGAAGTTTCTTCTTATGTTTACAGAGAGAATATCCTGCTGACTTTGATTGGGGCACTGGCGGGATTGTTGATCGGAAAAATTCTGCACCGCTTTATTGTTGAGACAGTGGAGATTGATTCGGTTATGTTTGGACGAAATATCGATCCACCAAGTTTCCTGTATGCCTTTCTTCTGACAGTGGCCTTTTCTTTGTTTGTCAATGGAGTGATGTATTTTAAGTTAAAGAAGATTAACATGGTTGAATCACTCAAGAGTGTAGAATAAGACAGATTTGTCAGGAAATATAATAACGAACATAATAATGGATTGCAGAGAAGCTGCATGGAACATAGATACAATTGTGAAATGTTCCATGACAGCTTCTTTGTTGTTGCCGGCCGCATATAGCGTAAGCAGCAACCGCACGTAGCATGAACAGTAACTTTTTGTTAAAAAGCACTTGAAATATACCTGTAGGGGGTATATATTAATAATTAGAAAATATACCCCCAGGGGGTTATATGACAGGAGGAATACAATGGAAGAAAAGAAAGTCTGTCCGGGATGTTGTCACAAGACAAAGGATCGCCCGGAAAAAGAATATAAAGATCTGATGAATCGTCTGAGTAGAATTGAAGGACAAGTCAGGGGAGTTCGAAGGATGGTTGAAGAAGGCGCGTATTGTCCGGATATTCTGATTCAGGTATCTGCGGTGAATGCGGCTCTAAATAGTTTCAATAAAGTGCTTTTGGCAAACCATATCCGGACATGTGTGGCAGATGATATCCGGGATGGAAAAGATGAAACGATTGACGAGCTCGTGACGACACTTCAGAAATTGATGCGATAAAAGATCTGAAGAGAGATCCGGCACAAAAAGTCCGGATCACAACTTGAAGGAGGAGTAAGATGGAACAATATAATGTGACGGGAATGAGTTGTGCAGCCTGCAGTGCCCGTGTTGAGAAGGCAGTTGGGAAAGTCCCCGGAGTTGAGAACTGTTCAGTCAGTCTTCTGACGAATTCCATGGGAGTGGAAGGCACAGCAACAGTAGATGCGGTCATTGCGGCTGTTGAGGAAGCTGGATATGGGGCAACGTTGAAATCTGCAAAGAATGAAGGGCATGGGATGAATCAAAGTGAGCAGAACTGTGCGGAAGATGCGTTGAAAGACAGGGAGACACCGAAGATGAAAAGGCGTCTGATCGCTTCTTTGTGCTTTTTGACTCCACTTATGTATCTGTCAATGGGACACATGATGTGGGGCTGGCCACTTCCGGTATTTCTGGAAGGAAATCATGTGGCGATGGGGCTGGCGCAGCTCCTGTTAACGACAATCGTTATGGTGATCAATCAGAAGTTTTTTATCAGTGGCTGGAAAGGCATGATCCATAGAGCACCAAATATGGATACGCTGGTTGCACTTGGTGCAGGTGCATCTTATGGATATAGCGTGTATGCATTATTCGCTATGACAGCAGCGCAGACGGCAGGCGATATGGATCATGTGATGGAGCTGATGCATGAATTTTATTTTGAATCAGCAGCAATGATTTTAACGTTGATCACAGTCGGAAAGATGCTTGAAGCGCATTCAAAGGGAAAGACAACAGATGCATTAAAGAGCCTTATGAAGCTGGCACCAAAGACAGCAACGCTCCTGCGTGATGGAAAAGAACAGGAAGTTTCTATCGATCAGGTAAGAAGAGGAGATCAGTTTGTTGTAAGACCGGGGGAGAATATTCCGGTGGATGGAATTGTTCTGGAAGGAAACAGTGCAGTAGATGAAGCTGCCCTGACCGGAGAGAGTATACCGGTAGATAAAGCAGAAGGGGATAAAGTGTCTGCGGCTACAATGAATCAGTCAGGTTTTCTGCGTTGCGAGGCGACGAGAGTTGGCGAGGATACGACATTGTCACAGATCATTCAGATGGTAAGTGATGCGGCAGCAACAAAAGCGCCAATTGCCAAAGTGGCAGATAAAGTTTCAGGAGTATTTGTTCCGGCAGTTATTTCTATTGCAGTTGTCACAATGATCGTATGGCTGCTTGTCGGAGAGCCTGTTGGATTTGCACTTGCAAGGGGAATTTCTGTTCTGGTGATCAGCTGCCCGTGTGCATTAGGTCTGGCCACTCCGGTTGCAATTATGGTTGAAAATGGAATGGGCGCGAAGAATGGAATCATGTTTAAGACAGCTGTTTCGTTGGAAGAGACAGGAAAGACGGAGATTGTTGCACTGGATAAGACAGGAACGATCACAAGTGGAGAACCGAAGGTGACAGATTTGCTCCCTGCGGACGGAATGACAGAACATGAATTATTATTTTTTGCAAATGCATTGGAGAAGAAAAGTGAGCATCCGCTTGCCCGGGCAATTCTTGCAAAGGCAGAAGAAAATGGGGAAGCAGAGCAGAAAAGTGAAATCACACAGTTTCAGGCCGTTCCGGGAAATGGTCTGTCAGGAAAACTTGGAGAGGACTGGCTGTACGGAGGCAATTTTAAATTCATTTCTGACAAAATGAAGATTTCTGCCAGCATAAAAGAACAGGCGGAACGGTTGGCACAGCAAGGAAAGACACCGTTGTTCTTTGGAAGGAATGAGCAGTTCCTTGGCATGATCGCAGTTGCGGATGTGATCAAGGAAGATAGTCCACAGGCAGTGAAAGAACTTCAGAATATGGGAATCCATGTTGTTATGCTGACCGGAGATAATGAGCGCACAGCGAAGGCAATTGGTGAGCAGGCAGGTGTGGATGAAGTGATCGCAGGTGTTCTTCCGGAAGGAAAAGAACAGGTGATCCGCAAGCTGAAAGAAAAAGGAAAGGTTGCGATGGTAGGTGACGGTATCAATGACGCACCGGCACTGACCAGGGCAGATATGGGAATTGCCATTGGAGCGGGGACAGATATTGCAATCGATGCAGCGGATGTTGTGCTGATGAAGAGCCGGTTAAGTGACGTGCCGGCGGCAATCCGTATGAGCCGTGCAACATTACGCAACATTCATGAGAATCTGTTCTGGGCATTTTTCTATAATGCGATAGGAATTCCACTGGCAGCAGGAATCTGGATCCCGGTCTTTGGTTGGAAATTAAATCCGATGTTCGGAGCGGCGGCAATGAGCCTGTCCAGTTTCTGTGTAGTAACAAATGCATTGAGACTGAATCTGTTTAAAATGTACGATGCCAGCAAAGACAGAAAAAGAAAGATGAAAAAGGTAGAAACAGCAGAAAATACTGTTTCAGATATTGTCTTAGCAGACAAAAATGAGTCAGAAAACAAGGAGGAGACAAAGATGACAAAGACAATGAAAATCGAAGGAATGATGTGTGGACACTGTGAGGCGGCTGTGAAGAAAGCTCTCGAGGCACTTGAGCAGGTTGATACAGCAGAAGTCAGCCATGAGGCCGGAACAGCGGTTGTGACACTGAATTCCGAAATCAGTAATGAAGTGCTGAAAAAGACAGTCGAAGACAAAGATTATACAGTAACAGCGATCGAGGAGTAATGAGCAAAGAAGAGGTCCCCTGCGGAAATGAAAGATTCTGCAGGGGACCTCTTAGATTAATCTTTGTATACAATCTTCCCATCACAGATTGTATATTTTACTTTTCCATACAATTCCCATCCGGTAAATGGAGAATTAGAAGACTTAGAAGCATAAGTCTCAGGAGTCCATTTCTCATTCGGATCAAACAGTACAAGATCAGCTGATTTTCCTTCTGCGACAGAACCGCACGGAAGGTGATACAGGCTGGCAGGATTGATCGTCATCTTCTCAATCAGCTGGCTTAATGTCAGGTGTCCCGGACGTACAAGGGAAGTGATTCCGAGAGCAAGGGAAGTCTCAAGACCAATAATACCGCTTGGTGTTTGTGTGATAGGACGGGATTTCTCTTCCGTACTGTGTGGCGCGTGGTCTGTAGCAATCAGATCGATCGTACCGTCTTTGAGACCTTCGATGATAGCAAGGCGGTCATTTTCTGTACGAAGCGGTGGGTTCATCTTGGCAAGTGCGCCGTATTTTAATACAGCTTCATCTGTCAAAGTGAAATGATGCGGAGTTGCCTCTGCATGCAGATTTGCTCCCATAGCTTTAAAGGTGCGTACCAGTTCAACGGACTGTCCGGAGCTGATATGCTGGATCACGACCTGTGCACCGGAACGAAGCGCCAGCAGACAATCTCTGGCAACAAGAGATTCTTCAGCAATCGAAGGAGATCCGTAGATGCCCAGCGCATCAGATACAGGTCCGTGGTTGATTCCGTTTGTTTCAATAAATGCAGGATCTTCTTCATGAAGACTGATCGGAAGGTCAAGTGCCTTCGCCTCTTCCATTGCCTTATAGAGAAAGGCAGCATTCTTAAGAGGAATTCCGTCATCTGTGAATCCACAGGCACCGGCAGCGGCAAGTTCCTTCATAGAAGTCATCTCTTCACCCTTGAGTCCGCAGGAGACAGCAGCAGCCTGGAAAATATGGATGTCTTCCAAAGCCTCCCGTTCCATCAGTTCTTTGAGAACCGGAACAGAATCGATGACCGGTGAAGTATTTGCCATACAGATCACGGAAGTAAATCCACCGGCAGCAGCTGCTAGAGATCCGGTATGGAGATCTTCTTTATAAGTAAATCCGGGATCACGGAAATGAATGTGTGTGTCAACAAGTCCTGGAGAAATCATAAGTCCTGCAGCATCAAGCTCATCCTCTCCATTTTCAGGTGTCAGAGTTCCGGCATCTGCGAGTGTCTGGATCAGACCGTCTGTGATGCGAAGGTCGACAAGACGTTCTGTATCAGATGCAGGATCAATTAGAAAACCATTTTTTATAAGCATAATTCATCCTCCTTTTGCTGTTAAGTATACCGTATTTTTGATAGAGATTCAAATTTATTAGAAAATGTGTTATCATAAACGCACCGTAAGTTACTGCTCACACTATGTGCGACCAGTAACGCATCTCGCCATTTTAAATCGCCTTTGGCGATGGGGCGAGATGCATTCAAACCCAAACATGCATCCTCCGTGTCAATCAGCGAAGTGATTGACACGGGAGTGAACAATAACCTCTTCATGTCTTTAAAAACATACAAGGTTTCCTCTTCTCAGTGTCCCTTTTTCTATGCTATACTTGAAAGGTTATGTTTTATAGTTATCATAAAAGAAAGGATTGATCTATCAAATGAATTCATTGAAGCCGATGTTACTTACATCATTAAAGAGCTACAATCGTTCTCAGTTCATCAAAGACGTGACTGCCGGAATCATTGTAGCAATTATTGCATTGCCGCTGTCAATCGCACTGGCACTTGCATCCGGTGTAGGACCGGAAGCTGGTATCTTCACTGCGATCGTTGCCGGATTTGTCATCTCTGCACTTGGCGGAAGCAGTGTACAGATTGCCGGACCAACGGCTGCATTCGCAACAATCGTCGCCGGCATTGTTGCCAAAGACGGAATGGATGGACTTGTCATTGCAACAATCCTCGCCGGTATCTTTCTGGTTCTGATGGGACTGTGCCATTTCGGAAGTCTGATCAAATTCATCCCATTTACGATCACAACCGGATTCACTTCCGGAATTGCTGTTACAATTGTAATCGGACAGCTGAAAGATTTCTTCGGACTTACCTATCCGGATGGGGTAAAACCGATCGAGACAACAGAGAAATTCCGTGCTGTTGTTGAAAACTTCTCTACAATTAATATTGATGCACTGATTGTCGGTGCAGTAAGTCTTGCTGTTCTGATCATTGCTCCATACATCTTCAAAAGAATTCCTGGATCTTTGATCGCAGTTATCATTGGAATCCTGATGGTTCAGTTCCTGCCGTTAAAAGTTTCTACAATTGGAAATCTTTATACGATCAGCAACTCACTCCCATCCTTCCATCTTCCGGCTGTATCATTTGAAGTTGTTCAAAATGCACTTCCGAACGCATTTACAATTGCTGTTCTCGCAGCGATTGAATCTCTGCTTTCCTGTGTTGTCGCAGACGGAATGATCAACGGTAAACACCGTTCCGACATGGAACTTGTAGCCCAGGGAGCCGGCAACATTGCTTCTGCCCTTTTCGGCGGAATCCCTGCGACAGGAGCTATTGCAAGAACTGCTGCAAATATTAAAAACGGCGGACGTACTCCGATTGCCGGAATCGTTCATTCCATTACACTGGTCATTGTACTTGTCGTACTGATGCCATATGCCGGAATGATTCCAATGCCAACAATCGCAGCAATCCTGTTTATCGTTGCATATAATATGTGCCAGTGGCGTACCTTTGTAAAACTGGTTAAGACTGCTCCAAAGAGTGATATCATTGTACTTTTTGCTTCCTTTATCCTGACAGTACTCTTCGACCTGGTCGTAGCAATTGAGATTGGTATGGTTCTTGCCTGCCTGCTCTTTATCAAGCGTATGAGCGAAGAAACACACGTCAACAGCTGGACTTATGTGGATGATGATACCCCGGATGTCGATGAACACCTTCAGAAACTTCCACTTCAGATCCGTGTCTACGAAATCTCAGGACCTCTGTTCTTCGGAGCAGCAAGTGCGATTGAACACATTGTCGTAAAAGATTTTACAACCTGCCTTGTTCTTCGTATGCGAAGCGTTCCTGCGCTGGACAGTACTGCTATGAATGCTTTGGTTGATCTGGTAGAAGTCTGTGAGTCAAAGGGAATTACGGTTGTCTTCTCCCACGTCAACGAACAGCCAATGAAAGTTATGGAGAAAGCCGGATTCACAGAGCTGGTTGGAAAAGAGAACTTCCAGCCGAATATCAGTGCCGCATTGAAACGTGCAGAAGAAGTGATTGCGAAATAACTTTCTTGATTCTTTCGAAAGATGATGTTAAACTTTTTTGCGTAAACAGAGTTTGAAAAATCAGGAGGATTTTACATATGATCAAATTAATCGCAAGCGACCTTGATGGTACGCTTCTTCATAACGGAGCACAGAAACTGACTCCTCGTGCCATAGAGCTGATTCATGAACTGACACAAAAAGGCATTCACTTTGTTGCTGCAAGCGGACGCCAGTATGATAATGAGCGCAGACTGTTTTCTGAGATTAAGGACGAGATTTCCTATATTGGAGAAAATGGTTCCATCTGTATTCATCAGGGAAAGGTAATCTCTCGCGGAATAATTGCAGATGACCTTGCCTGCCGCATTATAGATGAAGTGAAAAAATCACCGAATTTTGATATTCTCATCTCCAGAGAAGATGCTTGTCTGATTGAAGATAATCATGAAGCTTTTGTAAATCATATTGTAAATGTCATGCAGAACACAACAAAAATTGTAGACGACCTAAGCAAAATCGAAGGTCCATTTCTCAAGATTGCAATCTGTAATATGATTGATGACACAAAAGTAATCATGCAATATTTAGAACACTTACAGGAAATGTTCGGTGCAGAGATTAAGGTTGTTACTTCCGGAAATATCTGGATTGACTTCATTGCTCCGGGAACAAATAAAGGTGCTGCTCTTTCTAACCTGATGAAATTATTCCATGTAAAGCCGGAAGAATGTATGGCATTCGGAGATCAGTATAATGATCTGGAAATGCTTGAACTGGTCGGTCACAGCTACGCAATGTCAAACAGTGCACCTGGTGTATCCTACTATGCGGATGAAGTAACTGATTCTGTTGAGGATGTTCTGGAAGATGTCCTGGCAAGTCTTGATAAGTAAATATCTCCTGCAAACGTTACTTGTTCGCAACAAAAAACTCCCGAATGTTCACAGAAATTTCTGTAGGAACATCCGGGAGTTTTTCTATTCTATCTCTTCTTTTATATTTCTTCTTTAAATTCCAGAACTGCATATGGTTTTGCCTGTTCGTCACAGAGTTCCACAACGATTCTGTCTGCTTCTTTACTCAGCTTCGGGTAGATCATATCCCCCAGTACAGCTGCCTTTTTATACTCTACACGCAACTGTGCAATCTGAAGATCATCCGGAAGAAATTCCAATGCCATCTGCACATACTGACAGTTGTTCACATGCTCATTTGTGTCAATATGATACTTTCTGACCGGAAATGCTTCCAGATCATCTGTCTCTTCCGGAAGTCGGATTTTTCTTCCCTCATATGGTATATCAAGTGGTTCTTCTACTCCATACAACTGAACATCCTTTGGCTGCGGCCTGGTTGGTCTTCCTGTCTCTGTATCAATAAATGCCCAGACTGAATTCGCACAGGCGAGATATTTTCCATCTGCATCTTTCATATAAAAGTTTCTGTTTCCAAACAATCCCTTGAATTCTGTTGCAAATGTTCCGATTGTGATCTTCTCACCAAGCTCCGGTTTCCGATTCAGGATCACCTGCCAGTAAGATAAAAGCCACGCTCTTTTCTCTTCCTTCAGAACCGTTGTACCAATTCCAAGATCCTCCGACTGGAAGGTACTGCAGTCCTGAAAATAATTGATCAACGCCGGAACTGTCATCGTACCGTGGTGATCTACCTCGCTGTAACGTACTCTGCTGTCAAATTCATACATTTTCTTAACCTCTTTTATTTCTTATTTCCAAAAATACCAGCCAATCTTAAACTTTGTATTCGCTGTCACTTTGGAATATTCTTCTTCCGTCAGTACCTGTTTTAATTGTTTCTTTCCTTTGTCAGGAACCACCGCATTCGTTGTATCCAGAAAGCAGAGATTCGGATAAAGCACGCACCACCAGTTATGTCCCTCTGCACTTCCCAGTTCTACCCGCAGTGCCTGATAATTTCCCGCAGGAAATGTCACATCACCGTAAGTCCTGTCAGGAAAGTAACAGGTTGTTACAGCCACATTCACACTCTGATCTTCTCCTGCCGCCGCAACTGTCTTTTCTCCGATTGCACGGATCTCATCTGTATGTGTACGTGCCCACTGCACTGTCTGCTTAAGACACTGTTTCTCTTCCGGTTCTTCTGACAATTCTTCTTTCATATAATCCAATACTGCATCTCTTACCTGCAATTTCAGATTCTGGTCCTTTTCGCTGTCACTATTCGCTAACACATGGAAGCGAAACACTTCCTGCGCCAGATGCTTCTGCGTTTCTTCCTGTGCATATAATTCCTGTTTTGTATATATCATTCCTGTGAAGAAAGCAGCGATCAGAAGTCCCGCTGCCACTGAAAAAATCACTGCTCTTCCCGGCAGTTTTTCTTCTCGGACAGACTTCAGCTTTCTTCTGAGCAGTGCAAACCGTTTCTTCATAATATCATCCTCCATCTATGATAAAGTTACTGTTCACACGATGTGCGACCAGCAACGCATCTCGCCATTTTAAATCGCCT
>OLNY01001698.1_pt1 | contig 16782 bp, 10 predicted proteins | sample 1671981 | NCBI WGS metagenome assembly OLNY01 (sample SAMEA3136632, study PRJEB25190) | human gut metagenome | biome: human gut; feature: human-associated habitat; material: faeces | place: Austria | collected 2013
CCATTACCCGCTTTGACCGCACCCACACCTCCGCCGAGGTGCTCAGCAACTTCGACGCGCTGGAGGGGAAGACCGTCCGCATCGCGGGTCGCATGATGAGCCGCCGAATCATGGGCAAGGCGTCCTTCGTTCACATGATGGACGGCGAGGGCCAGATTCAGGCGTATGTGCGCCGCGAGGACGTCGGCGAGGACGTCTATGCCGATTTCAAAACGATGGATATCGGCGACATTCTGGGCGTGGAGGGCGTTGTGTTCCGCACCAAGACCGGCGAGGTCTCCGTGCATGCCACGTCCCTGACGCTGCTGAGCAAATCCCTGCGCGTGCTGCCGGAAAAGTGGAACGGCCTGCGCGATCAGGATATGCGCTATCGCCAGCGCTATGTGGATACCATCGTCAACCCGGAGGTGAAGGACACCTTCATCAAGCGCAGCCAGATTCTCAAGGCGCTGCGCGAGTTCCTGGATGCGAAGGGCTTCCTCGAGGTCGATACCCCGGTGCTCCAGACCATCGAAATCGGCGCCAATTCCCGCTCCTTTGTCACCCATCACAACGCGCTGGATATCCCGATGTATCTGCGCATCGAGACGGAGCTGTACCTCAAGCGCCTGATTGTCGGCGGGTTTGACAAGGTCTACGAAGTCGGCCGCATCTTCCGCAACGAGGGCATGGATACGCGCCACAACCCGGAATTTACCTCCATCGAGCTGTATCAGGCCTATGCCGATTACAAGGAGATCATGGATCTGGTGGAGGAGATGTACATCTACGTCACAAAGAAGGTCTGCGGCACGCTCAAGATTCAGTATCAGGGCAAGGAAATCAACATGGAAGGCCCGTGGACGCGCCTGACCATGGCCGAGGCCGTCAAGAAGTATTCCGGCATGGATTACTACGCATGGGAAAGCGACGAGCAGGCGCGCAGGGAGTGCGAAGCGCGCGGCGTGCACGTCGAGCCGAATGCGGTCAAGGGCGAATGTCTGGAGGCCTGCTTTGATGAGTTCGTCGAGCCGAATCTGATTCAGCCGACCTTCATCACCGATTACCCGGTGGCGATTTCTCCGCTGGCCAAGCGCAAGAAGGACGAGCCGGACATGACCGAGCGCTTCGAGTTCTTCGCCAACTGCTCCGAGCTGGGCAACGCCTTCTCCGAGCTGAACGACCCGATCGACCAGCGCGGCCGCTTTGAATCCCAGGCCGCGGCCAAGCGCGCGCAGGGTCTGCACGCGGACGTGGACGAGGATTACCTCTGCGCGCTGGAATACGGCATGCCGCCGACGGGCGGTCTGGGCTTCGGCGTGGATCGTCTGGTGATGCTGCTGACGGATTCCGCGTCCATCCGCGACGTGCTCCTGTTCCCGACGATGAAGCCGCTGGGATAATCTAATAACTTACCAAGCCTGATTTTTCTTGATATTACAAGGAAAGTCAGGCTTTCTTATTTTTAGGCAGAATACGCCATACGCCATTCTTACGCCAAATGATGCAAAGAATCATTTGTTCAGAAAAAAGCGTTGTTCCAATGCGAGAAGAAGGTGTATAGAAAACTCTGACTTGAAGCCGCCTGACAATAGGCGGCTTTTTTGATGCCTTGAAAAAGAAAGGAAGAATAGGATGGATGCGCACGTTATCAGCCTTGCCAACCAGAAGGGCGGCACAGCTAAAACGACGACCTGCGCCAACCTGGGCATAGGGCTGGCACAAGCGGGCAGGAAGGTTCTGCTTGTCGATGCAGACGCTCAGGGAAGCCTGACCCTCAGCCTTGGATGGGAGCCGGACGAACTGCCGATTACGCTGAACGATCTCATGATAAAAGTCATACAGGATAGACCTGTCACGCATGGAGAAGGGATGCTTCATCACGAGGAAGGGGTGGATCTCCTGCCTGCCAACATCGAGCTGGCAGGCATGGAGATGTCGCTGATCAGCGTCATGTACCACGAAACGATACTCAAACAGGTGATTGAGCCTTACAAACATGAGTACGACTACATTCTCATTGATTGCGCGCCGTCGCTGGGGATGATGACCATCAACGCGCTGGCGGCAACGGATGGCATTGTTGTGCCGACGATTCCGCAGCATTTGCCGACAAAGGGCATCGAGAAGCTGTTGGAAAGCGTTCATCAGGTCAGGCGGGGAATCAATCCCAAACTGAAAATCGAAGGCATCCTCATGACCTTGATGGACGGTCGAACGGTCTATGAGCGCGAGATCAGCGAAATGATTCGGAGCGCATACGGCGGGAAAATCAACATCTTTGAAACGGAAATTCCGCGTTCTGTGCGGGCGGCAGAAACCAGCGCCGAGGGAAAGAGCATCTTTGCCTATGCGCCCAAAAGCAAGGTGGCGGAAGCGTATCGGCAGTTGACGAAGGAGGTGCTGACGCTTGAAAAGCAGCGCGAAGAACATCGTGCTGAAATCGGTCGATGATATCTTCCAGACCGAAGAAAATCGAGCGGATGCGCAGCGCGAACGGGTGCAGGAGATTCCGCTCGACCAGCTCAAGCCGTTCAAGAATCATCCGTTCAAGGTGCGCGACGACCAGCGGATGCTTGATACGGCAGACAGCATCCGAGAATACGGTGTGCTTGTCCCTGCGATTGCGCGACCTGATCCAAACGGCGGCTATGAGCTGATATCGGGGCATAGGCGAAAGCGCGGCTGCGAAATGGCGGGGCTTCAAACCATGCCTGTCATTATTCGCGACTTAGACGATGATGCCGCCGTGCTGGTGATGGTCGATTCCAATATTCAGCGCGAGGAGCTGCTGCCAAGTGAACGGGCGTTTGCCTATAAGATGAAGCTCGAAGCGCTGAAACATCAGGGCGCACGGTCGGATTTAACTTCCCGACAAGTTGTCGGGAAGTTGGAAATGGCGGATGTAGTTGGTCAAAATGCGGGCGAAAGTGGTCGGCAAGTACAGCGCTATATCCGCTTGACCGAGCTGATTCCCGAACTTCTGGATATGGTGGATGAACGCAAGCTGGCGTTTAATCCTGCGGTGGAGGTGTCCTATTTGAAGCGGGATGAACAGCGGATGCTGCTGGAAGCGATGGATGCGGAGCAGACCACGCCATCGCTCTCGCAAGCACAGCGGATCAAGAAATTCAGTCAGGAAGGGCGGCTGACGGAGGAAGCGATGTCCGCCATCATGAGCGAGGAGAAAAAGAGCGAAATGGACAAGGTGACGCTCAGAAGCGATACGCTGTACAAGTATTTTCCGAAGTCCTATACGCCCAAACAAATGGAGCAGACCATCATCAGGCTGCTGGACGTGTGGAAGCAGCGGCAGAAAAATCAGGAACGATAAAAGGACACTTGGAAGCGATAAAAGAAAGAGGGCGACAGAAGATACTGATTGAAAAAGACCTTTTCGGCACGGTCAGGGACAAGGTGAAAATTGCGCAGGAGCGCTTGAAGGCTTTTGAACCCAGCGAGGGTTACTACGTCGCGGACAGCGGCGGCAAGGATTCTGCATGTGTGCTGGTACTGTGCAAAATGGCTGGCGTTCGCTTTGATTCGCATTACAACATAACGACCATCGATCCGCCCGAACTCGTGAGGTTTATTCGGGAAGCCCATCCCGAAACGGAACTGGTGCGTCCGCAGATGACCATGCGGGAACTGATTGTCAAGAATCAATTTCCGCCGACGAGAATCCAGCGATATTGCTGCGCGTCGCTCAAGGAAACGCAGGGAATCGGACGGATTGTGGTTACGGGTGTGAGATGGGCAGAGAGTGCCAATCGAAGAAAAAAGCGTGGGCTTGTCAATATAGGCGGTGCAGAAGCACAGGTCACAGCAGACGGTTTCAATGCGGATTATAAAAAGAACAAGTATGGAATCATCCTCAATTCGGACAATGTGGAGAATCGAAAGACCGTGGAACATTGTGTCCGTCAGGGAAAAATTGTGGTGAATCCCATCATCGACTGGGAGGACAGCGACGTATGGTCTTTTTTGCGGAGCTACCGTATTCCGTACTGCAAACTGTATGACTGCGGGATAAAGCGCCTTGGATGCGTCTGTTGCCCGCTTGGAGGATCAGCGGGGATGCAGCGGGATTTGAAACGGTTTCCGCAGTTTCGGAAGTTTTACGCAGATGCGTTTGAACGGATGCTTCAAGCGCGGAGATTGTCGGGAAAAAAGATGATTCCCGAATGGGACAGCGGCGAGAGTGTGCTGATGTGGTGGATTGGCTTAAAACACCTGAACAAAGGAAATCAAATCAGCATGTTTGACGAACCTGCGCTTGAAGGAATCGTCGATCAAGACGAACTGGACGACGAAGCATTTCTGAATGGGCAATGAACATGGCCTGACAAAACGGCGTTTGTCGCTGGACACGCGCTTTTTGAATTTACAAACGGAACGGAGGTTTTCTATGTGGGCATATTTCGCGTAGAGAAAGTCAAGGATTACACGACCATCAGCAATTATCATTTGAGAGATAAGAATCTGTCCCTCAAGGCGAAGGGATTGTTGACTCTAATTCTGGCATTGCCGGAGGACTGGAATTTTACGATTCGCGGGCTGTCCGCCATCTGTAAAGAAGGGGCGGAGAGCATCGGGACGGCGCTCAAGGAGCTGGAAAAGGGCGGCTATCTGGTGCGCAAGCGTGTGCGCGGCGCAGATGGGCGTATGAGCGATACCGAGTATAACTTTTACGAAGAACCCGTTCGGCAAATGGAAGAACCGTCGGAAGGATCGGATGACGGGCAGTCAGGCACGGAAGAACCGGAGTCGGAAATATCGGAGGAGGAGCAACCGCATACGGAAAAGCCGGATGCGGAAAAAACGGCACAATCAAATACTCATGTATCCAAAACGTATCCACCTAATACCCATAAATCCAATCCCTATCCATCCCATCTTCAGACTTACGAAGCAGATGGATATGACGGGATGGGGAACTGTGTGGACGTGCAGACATGGAACAGGATTCGCTCGGAGGTTGAAAAGCAGATTTGCTTTGAAGCCTACGAAGGGACACGAAACGGCAGCGTCATTAACGAAATTGTCGAGCTGATGACCGAGATATACTGTATGCCCTGCGGAATGATGCGCATCAGCGGCGTTCCGTACAGCGTGGAGGTGGTCAAGAAGCGCTTTCGCGAGCTGACTTCAAGCCACATCGACACACTGCTGTGGAGCATGAAACGGTCGAGTCGCGAGATTCGGAACATCCGCAGCTACCTGCTGACCAGCCTGTTTCAAGCGCCGACGACGACGGAAAACATCTTTGAGGCGGATATGCGGTACAGGGGGCTGGCTTAAAACGACAAAAATAACGGAGGAAAAGCGATATGAATTTTAACTACGTCTGTGAACTGAAAACGGCAAACGGCATGGCGGGGACGATGGCTTTCGGCGATCTGCTGGAAAACTGTATGTGCCAGCGCCTGATTGAGCAGTACAATGCGCCGGAATATGAGCGCGTCCAGCTGCTGCATGAACTGAGCGGGCTGTACAGCGAAGCCTACGAGAACACGACGCTGTTCTTTGGGGAAGAACCTGTGGAAGTCCGCTTCTTCGGCGTTCCGGGCGGCGACGAGGACGATTTCATGCTCAACGCCGTGACGAGATTGGAGGACGGACGCTGCTTCCTGTTCTCCGCAGACGATGATTTCATGCAGAGCTACGTCAGCAAACAGCGCTTCATGGCGGTGCTGTAAGGGGGCGGATGGGATGCGGTATCTGCTGCACAGGCTGTTGGAGCCGATGTAGAAACAGAAAGCCCGACAGATGGGGATGAAAACATTTTGATTTTTCGTGTCTATCCGTATATTATCAAATCCTGATTTGACAAATCGTGATTTGATAAGGAGAAATTCAAATCATCATGCGGACACCATCTGCATCATTAAGAAGAAAGTGAAAAAGCAGAAAATCGAATAACCGCGGGACAGCTTGAAAAAGGCTGCCCTTATTTTGTATCAGGGAGTGTGTATGAAAAGAAATAAAAGGCGAAGAAAATGTCCATTTTCACCGCTTACCCTTCTGGCGGCGCTGCTGCTCATCGGAGGGATGCTCGCTGTCGTCCTGCCCGTGCTGCAATGGGACGCGGAGGTGAGCGCGGAAGCAGGTGAATATGAGCAGCTTCGAGAGCAGAACCGGCAGGCGGAAGCGCGCGAAACCGTGGAAGAAGAAACGCCGAATCAGCACGCTGCGCCGCCGGTTTCGCTGGCGGAAGAAGGTTCAACTGTTCAGCAGTCCGAAAACGCAGTCGGCGAACAGGCGGCACAGGTTACGGTGGACTTGTCCGCATGTCTGGTGCAAAACCCGGATTTCATCGCGTGGCTGCGGATTCCGGGGACGAATGTGGATTATCCCGTCGTGCAGACGGATAATCCCGACTATTACCTGAACCATACGTTCAGCGGAAAGTCAAGCGTGGTCGGAACACTGTTTTCGTTGGCGGATGCGGATTATGCAGCGCCGGGACGGAACATCGCCATCTACGGACATCACCTGCGCAGCAGCGGCGAGAAGATGTTCACGTCGCTCATGCGGTACAAGAACCCGGATTTTTACGAGGACAACCAAACCATTGTGCTGGACAGCCTGTACCGCCACAGAGAATATACGATTTTTGCAGTCATGAACATGAAAGTCGGCGACTGGGAACCGTCGAGGACGACGTTTTCCGGGGATGCGGCGTTCATGGCGTTTGTCAATCGGGCAAAATCGGAATCCCTGTATGATACGGGCGTGGAGGTCGGCGCGGACGACCATATTCTGACCCTGATTACCTGTGACAGAAGCTATGCGGGCAAGGAAGGGCGGCTGGTGATTCTGGCGGTGGAGCGCTGAAAGGAAGGACTATGACAAAAAGAATTTGGGCAGGGCTGCTTGCGCTGGGTATGGCGCTGACGGCGCTGCCTTCCGGCATGTATGCGGAAGAAACGGTGTGGGAGGAAGAAACTGATGCGAGCGAGGAAACACTGGATGGCGGGCTGGATGAATCGGCAGAAGAATTTGCAGACGGTCTGCCGGACTACATCCCCGAACCGGAGGAAGATGTGGTGGACAGCGCGGCAGACGACGAATCTGCCGATGCGCTTCCAGAGCAGGAAGAAAGCCTGACGAAAGAAGCAATGCTGGACTTGCCGGATTTTATCCCGGAGGAGGAGCCGCTGACCTTGGAGGAGAGCGAACTGCCGCCTGTGCAGGAGGGCGACTTTGTTTGGGTTACGCCGAATACGCGCGTCTATCTGGATATCGACGAGACGGCGGGCGATGAGGACGAAGGCGAGTTGTACGACGGCAATTTTGTCTGCACTGCAAATGTCAAGGTGGAAGAAGTCTGGCAGGATGGCATGGGACGAACGTGGCTGCTGGTTCGATATCTGTATGGCGCGGAAGAACCGAACGGTGAGATGGCGTGGACGGACACGGCGACAGTCTGGGTGCTGGCAGAGGAAATTCAGCCGTCTGACGCGGCGGATTATGACGTGACGGATTACGCTTTTCCATTTACGCCGGTGGAGCTGTACGCGGCGGATACCCCACCGAGGCTGCAAACGCTCAGCGGCAATACAGGCGAGTTTTACGCAGGACAGACAGTATACGCCTATTCCGTGCATGACGATGTACAGATTGCGTCGCTCAAGAATTACGGCGCGATTTATGCAACCCAGCACTACATCAACGAGCATGTGGTCTACTGTCTTGAGCATACGATGAACAGCCCCGGCATCCGAAACAACTCGGATGGTCCGTATAAAGTCGTCGATCTGGCGCAGTATGAACAGACAGCGGGCTATTCCGGTATCATATACAGCGAAAAGACGATGCACGCCATCGGCTGGGTGCTGCGGCACACGTTCCCCTATATGGGGCTTGACCGCTACGAGGATGAATGTCTGGAATGGTCAAGAGCGGCGGGACAGTTTGCAATCCGGGAAGTCATCAAGCAACTGGAAGGTTCGCAGTACGTCCGCGATTACTGGCACATGGACGAGTTCTACCGCGCGACGGGACAAGCACCGAAGGAATATCTCGAATATGCGCGCTGGCTGGCGGCAAACGCCCTGACCTATGCGCAGATGACCGGCGAAATTACAGTGTCGAACGTGTCCGTGTCCGTCGCCAACGGCGTATGCACCGGTACGGCGACGCTGACCACGGACGCGCCGCGCATCCGCATCCGACGCTCGGTCGGAACGATCACCGGCTACACGGGCGGCGAGGACGGCACATACGTCTATCTGAACAGCGGCGATACCATTACCGTTTCCCAAGCGGGAAGCGGTTTTTCTTTTACCGCGGAATCCGTTTCAACGGAGGATCAGGAATCCAATTTTCTGGTTGCTGTGCCGGATGAGGATATCCAGAAGGTCATCATCCCGCAGCGGGGCTCTCCTTATCCGCTCAAGTCCACGGAAATCCGCTTTGATATGCCGAACGGCGCACTGGTCGTGACTAAGACGGATGCGGCAAGCGGCGCGGTGCTGGCGGGCGCGACGTTCGAGCTGACGAATGCTTCCGGCACAGTTGTGGCGACGCAGACCACAGACGCGGACGGTGCAGCGCACTTTGATAACCTTTCGGCAGGAAATTATACCGTGCGCGAAATCAACGCGCCGACGGGATATCTCGTCGCTGTGCCGGATAGTCAGAGCGTGACCGTCACGGCAGGCGAAACGACGGGCGCGGCGTTCGCGGATGAACGGATTCGGGGCAGAATCCGTATCGCCAAGACGGACAGCCTGACGAAAGAGCCACTGGCGGGCGCGGAGTTTACCATTACGCGCACGGACGGAACAGGAACGCCCATCGTGCTGACCACTGACGCAAACGGCTATGCCGAAACAGACTGGGTGGATTATGGGCGGTATCGCGTGACAGAGAGCAAAGTTCCCGCGCATTACGAAACCAGCGGATTTTCAACCGAAATCGACTGCACGGAAAACGGAAAGACATACCTCGTCGAGGTCGAAAACGAGCCGACGAAGGGCTATATCCGAGTGGTGAAAACCGATGCGCTGGACGGTATGCCGATTGCAGGCGTTCAGTTTGACATCTATGATGCTTCCGGCAATCCTGCGGGCAGCATGACGACGGATGAAATGGGTTTTGCCCTGTCCCCGCCGCTGCACAAAGGCAGATATACCGTGCGCGAGCATGACAATCCAACGGGATATGTTGCAGAGCTGATCGAGATGCAGGCGGAAGTGCGGTCGGACGAAACGACGGATTTAAGCGCGACGAACCAACCGATTCAGGGGCGGATTCAAATCATCAAGCGGGATCAGCTCACGAAGGAAGCGCTTGCGGGCGCGGAGTTTACCATCACCAGAATCAGCGGTCTGCCCTCTCATGGCGGCAGTCAGGATGGCGAAGCGACAGCGGTGATGACGACGGACGCGGAAGGGAAAGCAGTTTCGCCGCTGCTGACGTATGGCGCATACCGCGTGGCTGAAACCAGGGTGCCGGAGCATTTTGCAGACCACTCATTTTCTGTGGATGTGACCATCGACAGGGAGAACATGCAGACCTATACCGTCGAAGTGGAAAACGAGCCGACGAAGGGCTGGATTCGGCTGGTCAAAACGGACAGGCTGAACGGCAATCCCATCGAGGGCGTGGCGTTTGATATCTATGAAAACGACGAATACGGCAATGCGCTGGTCGCCGACATGACGACGGGAAAGGACGGCACGGCGGTTTCGCCGCCTTTGCGCAAGGGCAGATACATCGTGCGCGAGCGCGGCGCGACGGCGGGCTATGTCATGGAGGAAATCGCGCTGGACGCGACGGTGCGTTCGGATGAAACGACGCAGCTTCGCGCGACGAATCAGCCCGTCATGGTGAAGCTCAAGCTCTATAAGCGGGACGGCGACGAATACGGCGGCGACGACCCGAACAGCAGACGGCGCGACGAACTGCCCCAGCCCGCGAACATCGACGAACCAAGCACACGCGGCGACGGGGAGCTGACGGGCGCGGTTTTCCGCGTGCTAGCGGGCGCGGAGATCAGGGACAGGCAGGGCAACGTGCTGTTCAAAAAGGGCGATACGGTTGTGGATGCGCTGACGACGGCGGGCGGCGATGCGAGCGCCGCAACGGGCGAGCTGTGGCCGGGGCTGTATGAAATCGTCGAGGCGTCCCCGCCTGTCGGGTATGAACCCAGCGACGCGCACTTCTTCGTGGATGCGCGGAGCGCGGCGAGCCAGTCCGAAACGGCGGTCGTGACGTATGAGGGATTGAAGCTCAACATCATCAAACAGGGCATGTACGCCATCGTGAAATTCCTCGGCGACAACGAAATTCACGACGATGCGGGCTTGATTGAAACGCCGGAGGAGGGCGCGGAGTTTGAGCTGTACCACAAAAAAGCCGGAAGCTATGGCAATGCACGCGAATTTGAACGGGATTATCTCGTGACCAACAGGTACGGCTATGCCAAAACCACGCTGCTTCCGTATGGCTTGTACGTCTTGAAGCAGGTGAAGGGCAAGGAAGGACATGCCCTGAAAAGCCCCGTGGAAATCTTTATTCGCGGCGACGAGGACGTTGCCAACCCACCAATTCTGACGATCAACAATCAGGCGATTCGGTATCGGCTCAAGCTCATCAAGACGGATGCAAAAACGGGCAAAACCGTCAGGCTGGCGAACACGGCGTTCAAGCTGCTGGACAGCGACGGAAACGTGGTGACGCAGACGGTGAGCTATCCGACGCGCAGGAAGATTGACACCTTCTACACCGATGAAAACGGCGAGGTGACGCTGCCGGAAACGGTGACGCGCGGCATGTATTTCATTGAAGAAGTGCAAGCGCCGCAGGGGTACCTCATCCGAACGGAACGGCTCGGCGTGTTTGTGGGCGAAACGGGCGATGCGCCCGGCGAAGCGTATACGCTGGATATTGAAATCCCGAATGAACCCGTCATGGGCAGGGTGATGGTCGAAAAGAAGGGCTTGCGGCTTGTGCGTCTGGCGGAGCAGGCGGACGCTTTCGGTAACATCGTGCATCAGCCCGTGTATGAGGAAGGATATCTTGCGGGCGCGGTCTTTGAGCTGCGCGCGGCGGAGGATATCGTCGGAAAAGACGGGACGGTCTGGTTTCATGCGGGCGACGTGGCGGATACGATCACGACGACGGAAGCGGGAAAGGATGCGTCGAAGGAGCTGCCGCTGGGACGGTATGAGCTGGTCGAGGTGAGCGCGCCGGAAGGATATCTGCTGAACAGTGCGCCGCACGAGGTCGAGTTGCGCTATGAAAACGACCACACGGCGGTGGTCGAAACGGCTGTGACGCTCGGCAACGATTACCTGTCCGCGGAAATCACGCTGGAGAAGGAAAAGGAGGATCTGGAAATCATCATGGATGACGATCATGTGCGGCAGGCGCTTGTGAATACCCCCGGTGAGGGCTTTGTGTTCGGCTTGTTTGCCGATGAAGAACTGCGCGTCGGCGACGTGACGCTGACGGCGGATACGCTTGTGGCGACGGGCGCGACGGACGCGGCGGGTAAGCTGGCGTTTGTCGGAAACTTCCCGCATGGCGCATATTACGTCAAAGAGCTTTCCGCGCCGGACGGCTGGACGCTCAATCCGGCGAAGTTTGCCGTGACGCTTGAGCCGAAAGCGCAGAGCGGCGGCGTGATTCGCGTGAGCCTGCCCGAACCCGTGCATGACGAGCTGATTTATACCCGCGTGACGCTGACCAAGACGGATATCACCGGGCAAAAGACGCTGCCGGGCGCGACCATCGAGGTCAAGGACGAGCAGGGAAACGTGATGTATCGCGAAACGACCGACGCGAACGGACAGATTCCGCAGATTCCCGTCGTGCCGGGAACGTACACGTTCAGAGAGGTATATGCCCCGGACGGCTATGCACTGAATGAAGCGGAGATGCGGTTTACCGTCGATGCGGATGGAAACGTCACGGGCGACACGACGATTCGCGACGACTACACGCGCTTTTCGCTGTGCAAGGTGGATGAAAACGGCAAACCGCTTGCGGGCGTGATGTTCGGTCTGAAAAAGGCGGATGGGATGCTGATGATGACCGCCAAAACCGACGCAAAGGGCATGGCGACGTTTGAAAAAGTGCCGTTCGGAACGTATACGCTCGTTGAAACGCGGGCGCTCCCCGGCTATCTCAAGGCGGATACGGAAATCAGGCTCACGGTGGACGGCACGTTCGCCAACCCGAAAGAGCCGATTGCGACCGTCACCAACGAGCGTCAGAAGATTCGCGGCTTGAAGGTCGATACGGCGGGACAGGCGCTGACGGGCGCAGCGTTCAGCCTGATCAACGCCGATACGGGTGAAATTGTGGATGTGGCGGCAAGCGACGAAAAGGGCGAGTTCTATCTGACGGGTTTTGGTTACGGCGACTGGATTATCCGTGAAACCGTTGTGCCGGAGGGCTTTAACCGCGTGGAGGACGTGTTGATTCATGTGGACGAGGACTGGAAAGCGCCGAACACGCTGCTGTTTACGGATATTCCGAATCATTACGAGTTCATCAAGGTGGATGAGGACGGATGCCCGATGGAGGGCGTGAGGTTTGCGCTGGAAGATGAGGATGGGAATGTGCTGCGCGAACTGGCGTCCGGCGAGGATGGCATTGTCCGTGCGGACGACCTGAAGCCCGGCGTGTACATTATTCGTGAGATCGAAACGCCGGCTGGCTATCGCCTGACGGAGGAAACCATCCGCGTGATGATCGACGAAAACTATATCGCGCCGGATGAGCTGTTCAGGCTCGTCAATTTCCCGGAGGAGGAACGCCCCAGGGACGAGATTCAGACGGGCGTGGATGTTCCCGTTACGCCGATGATGCGGTTTGGCGCGGCTTCCGTGATTTGCGGAATAGCAATTTTTGTTTTGAGGGCAATTAAAAAACGAGGGATGAGATCTATTGACTGAGCGACGGTATGACCGTATAATGAAATCAGGAAAAACGGGAGGTGAGCGCGATGAAAAAAGAGATGCAGTATGCATGGCTCAGCAATGAAACCGGTTATACGGTTTTCCGTTTTGATGATAAGGTCATTCGTTTTCGCGCACCGTATTCGCTAGAACGATATACGGCAGTCAAGGAATGGGATCACGGTTATCTGGTGGTTATGGCAAAGTATAAGCACAATGACAAACCGGAAGAAGAGTACATTGATCTTGCGCCCATCCTCCAGAACCTGTATTTTGATGCGGACGCGGTTTTATCGCAGATTAAAGGGGTGCAGATAGCAGATGGTAGACATTAAAAAGATTGCCGATGAAGCGGAAATGATTGTAAATGGCTATGCGTTTAGCCTATGCCCGGAAGGATACCGCGTTTTGAACCTGAATTGTCCGGACAAGGCGACTGTCTGAATACAGCCGCGAAGGGTTTTACGAAAAGAATTGAATAAGAAAAAAGAACTTCTGAAAGGCTTTGGAAGTTCTTTTTTGTGTCTGCAAATAGAAGGGGGGAGAGGTGAAGGATGCAGGAGGAGGTCGAGCAGAAAAGCCTGACCCTGACGGTCAACGCGGCGAAGATGACCGCACGCCTGTTTCGCGCGGCAATCGCCAAGTATGTGGCGCACAAGAAAGAGAAGAAGCACGACGCGCAGACGGGTGTGCGCTATGTGGGCAGGCAGTCGGTCAAAAAGCTGGTCGGGCAGAATCAGGGCGTGAGCAACGTCGAACTGAGCGGCGAGGATGTCAAAGCCTTTGAGCGCGTGGCGCGCAAATACGGCGTGGATTATGCGGTGAAGAAGGTGAAAGGCGATGCGCCCAGGTTCCTGATATTCTTCAAGGCACGGGATGCGGACGCGCTCAATGCGGCGCTGTCCGAATACACCGGACAGAAGATGCGAGGCAAAGAACATTCCAAACTGCGGGAGAAACTGCGCGCGCCGATTGAGCGGGTCGTCACGCATAAAAAGCAGCGGGAGCAGAGCCGATGAACATCAAAAAGATTGTGCTGCGCACGGTGCCGTATGTCTGCATTGCGCTGTACGGGACGAAAATCGGTCAGGCGTGGCGGCTGGCAGCGGGAACGGCGTTTGCCGAGAAGTTTCTGCATTGGGGCGACGGCTTCATGCAGGCGCTCGCGTCGCCGCTGCCGAGCTTTCATTCGCAGGATGTGCTGACGGGCATGGCGATAGCGATGGCATTTTATGCGGCAGTTTATGTGAAAGGCAAAAACGCAAAGAAGTTCCGGCACAATGTCGAGTACGGTTCGGCGCGCTGGGGGACGGCGAAGGACATCGCGCCTTACGCCGACCCCGTGTTTGCCAACAACATCATCCTGACGCAGACGGAAAGGCTGACCATGAACAGCCGCCCCAAAGACCCGCGGACGGCGCGAAACAAAAATGTGCTGGTGGTCGGCGGTTCGGGCAGCGGCAAGACGAGATTCTTCGTCAAACCGAACCTCATGCAGTGCGTGTCGGAGAAATACCCCTGTTCGTTCGTCGTGACTGACCCGAAAGGCAGCCTGATCGTCGAGAGCGGCAGGATGCTGCGGCATTTCGGCTACCGCATCAAGGTGATGAACACGATCAATTTTGCCAAGAGCATGCACTATAATCCGCTGGCGTATATCCATAGCGAAAAGGATATTTTGAAACTGGTAAACTGCCTGATTCTCAATACAAAAGGAGAGGGTAAAAGCAACGACCCCTTCTGGGAAAAGGCGGAAACGCTGCTCTATACCGCCCTGATCGGCTATTTGTATGGTGTTGTTCCGGAAGAAGATCGAAACTTTGCGATGCTGGTCAGCATGATTAACGCGATGGAGGTTAGGGAGGACGACGAAGATTTCAAGAATCCCGTCGATCTGATGTTTGAAGCACTGGAAGAACGCGAACCGGAACACTTTGCTGTGCGGCAGTATAAGAAATATAAGCTGGCGGCAGGCAAAACTGCAAAAAGTATTCTGATTTCCTGTGCGGCGCGGCTTGCGCCTTTTGATATTGCGGAGCTTCGGGAACTGACGGCGTATGATGAGCTGGAGCTGGACACGTTGGGAGATCGGAAAACGGCGCTGTTTCTCATTATGAGCGACACCGATGCCTCGTTCAATTTCTTGATCTCCATGATTTACAGCCAGCTTTTTAATCTCCTTTGTGAGAAAGCCGACGATGTGTACGGTGGACGCTTGCCGGTCCATGTGCGCTGCCTGATTGATGAGGCAGCCAACATCGGGCAGATCCCGCAGCTTGAAAAGCTGGTTGCAACGATCCGCTCCCGTGAGATTTCCGCCTGCCTCATTTTGCAGGCGCAAAGCCAGCTCAAGGCGTTGTATAAGGACAATGCGGACACCATCATTGGCAACATGGACTCGCGGCTATTCCTCGGCGGCTCGGAGCCGACGACACTCAAGGAGCTGTCTACGGCGCTTGGGAAAGAAACGATTGACACGGTGCGCCCAGATAGGGCGTTGAGCAAAGTAGTGTAAGGCACTACCCCGTAAGATAACACGGGAAACAACCTGCCTGACCGAAAGGCGAAAGCTGACACGGGAACACAGCACGGCAGGAAAGCGGTAAGTTGCCCAAAGACAATCGGGCACGACTGAACCGCAAGGCCAAGTGGATATGAGGCTTAAGTTGGGTTTACTGAATGCAAGTTTCAAGTCTCTGTTGTGTCCAGGTGGGGGAAAGTGCCTGTAACCCCCAGCGCAGGTACGTTTACTACTTGAATGTTGGTAAACGGTTATCAGCAAACCTGCGCGACGAGCAGGAGAACCTGTTTTAACGAAACGAAAGCAGAGTCCGACAATCCACATTTACCAAGGCAAAGTGCTAACCGGGGATACCCTAAACAGGAATGCCGTGAAAGGGGGAAAGTTTGGCTATGGTTTAGAGCCTGAATATCCTGCATGGGTACGGAGCGCCCATAGTAGTCCGAGGACCCTGAATTGACAGGGATAGCCGTAAAAACGGAAGCGGTAACGCCGTCCACATGGCGAAGGGGCGCAGTCAATGCGTACTAAAATCGTAAATTGATTAGGGAGGAAAACCTCACGAATGAAACCAACAATGGAGATTTTAGCAAGAATCAGTCAGAACTCAAGCAAAAATAAAGAAGAAGTATTCACCAGATTATACCGTTACCTTCTGCGTCCTGATATCTACTATGAGGCATACCGAAATTTGTACGCTAACAGTGGAGCGGCGACCAAGGGAGTAAATGAAGATACGGCGGATGGATTCAGCGAGGCAAAAATCAACCGTATCATCAAATCGCTGGAAACAGAAACCTATCAACCCAAGCCGGCCCGCCGCACCTATATCCAAAAAGCCAACGGGAAAATGCGTCCGCTGGGGATTCCCACCTTTACGGACAAGCTGGTACAGGAGGTGCTTCGACTGGTGCTGCAAGCTGTGTATGAGCCGGTTTTTCTAAATTGCTCACACGGATTTCGGCCAAACCGGAGCTGCCATACCGCATTAGCACAGGCCAAACAGGAGTTCTCCGGTGCAAGGTGGTTTATAGAGGGCGACATCAAGGGTTGCTTTGACCACATTGACCACACTGTTTTGGTGGGGCTGGTAAACCGAAAAATCAAGGATGCGCGGCTGATAAAGCTGCTGCACAAATTTCTGAAAGCCGGATACATGGAGGACTGGCGTTATCACATCACATATAGTGGAACGCCCCAGGGTGGGATTATCTCTCCTATTCTGGCCAATATCTATCTGCATGAGCTGGACAAATTTGTGATGGCGCTGAAGGCTGGTTTCGATGTCTATGAGGAGAAAAAGTACACACCTGAATACAATGCGCTACTCAGTAAAAAGAAAGTGGTACAACGGCAAATCAAAAAGGC
>OLNY01001705.1_pt1 | contig 16735 bp, 23 predicted proteins | sample 1671981 | NCBI WGS metagenome assembly OLNY01 (sample SAMEA3136632, study PRJEB25190) | human gut metagenome | biome: human gut; feature: human-associated habitat; material: faeces | place: Austria | collected 2013
GGGCGTGCAGACGGTGCTTGTCCGCATTGGCAGTGAAGCCCGGAAGAATCTGCGGTATGTGTCCGCGGGGGATCTCATGGAGGAAAGAAAATGAACGTGAATAAAGGATTTGCGAATCGGTCAGGGAACGCTCTATCCAGTCTGCGGAGCATGGTCAACAGCAAAGGCATGGAGGCGCAGCTTCGGGCGGCTCTTCCGTCCGTCATCACGCCGGAACGGTTCATCCGTCTCACGCTGTCGGCCATTTCCACGACGCCGGAGCTGGCGAACTGCTCGCAGTCGAGCTTCTTCGGCGCCATGTTCCAGGCGGCGCAGCTCGGGCTCGAGCCGAACACGCCCACGGGGCAGGCCTATCTTATCCCGTTCGGAGGAAAGGTCCAGTTTGTTCTTGGATACCGGGGCTATATCCAGCTGGCTTACCGCAGCGGGGATATCACGGATATTTCCGCTCACGTGGTCTATGAAAACGACAAGTTCGATTATGAGTTGGGCCTTGCGCCGAAGCTGTCTCACAAGCCGGCTCTCGGGAAGCGGGGCAAAGCCATTGCAGTCTACGCGGTGTACCACACCAGATCCGACGGATACGGCATGGAAGTCATGTCCATGGAAGAAATTGCAGACTTCGCGAAGAAAAAGAGCAAGAGCTTCAACAAAGGGCCGTGGCAGACGGATCGCGAAGAGATGGCGAAGAAGACCGTAGTGAAGCGTCTTCTGAAATACGCGCCGATCTCCTCGGAATTTGTGCGCGCTGTCTCCGCCGATGAAACGGTGAAAGACTTCGACCCGGCGAAAGACACCGCGGCGAACCTGCTCGACGAGATGGGCACGATCACCATCGAGGCGGAAAAGGGCGGAGAGACCGATTCGGCCCCGCAGACGGCGACACAGGACGCGAAGGCGCAGCCTCAGCCTCAGCAAGAGCCGGAGGAGGAAGTCCCCATGGACTGGGGCGAGCCGGCGGTGAATCCGGAAACGGGCGAAGTCTCCGGCCGGTAAGTATCTTTTGGAGCACACATCATGAAGAAGGGCCTTTTGTTTTTCCCTCTGGATGTGGACTTCTTTTCTGATGAAAAACTGGAATTCGTCTCCGCAAGGTTCGGAGCGAAAGGCGAAGTATGCACGATACGCCTGCTGATGCGGATTTATCGCGACGGGTACTTCATAAAGTGGGATGAGGACGCAGCGCTCATGTTCTCAAAATCTGCGGGGAAAGATATTTCCCCTGGACTCGCGAACGGTGTGGTGCATGAATTGGTCAAACGCGGATTCTTCGACAAGACCCTTTTTGACTCGTTCGGCGTCCTTACATCACACGGCATACAGGTCCGGTATCTGAACGGCTGCAAACGTAAGAAGAAGGTGGAAATCAACCGGGATTTCCTGCTTGTGAACCCTTCTGAATACAAGAATTTGCAGGTGGTGTGTTCAAGTCAGCATTTTTTACCGGAATGTATACGCAGCGTCAACATTTATTGTAAAAACGTTGACGTTTCATCGGAAAATGTCGACATCCAGAAACAAACTAAACAAAACAATACTAAACAAAACAATACAACACACATATGCGCGGCAGAAAAGGAACCGGCCGCGCTTCCCGCCAGCGTGCAGGAGGAGTGCATGAAGACGTGCGGCGGAATCGGTCCGGCTCAATATGAGGAGCTGACCGAGCTCGTGAACATTCACGGGGAGGCGCGCGTCGTGGAGGCGCTGAAGATCGCACGGAGGCGGGGGCAGCGGCGGATCGCCTATGCCGCGGGGATTCTGCGGAACTGGAGGAAGGACGGCTATGACGGAACTGAAGAGCGCGGCGGACATTCTGGCCGAGATCCGGAAAAACGGGACGCCGGCGGATCCGGCATCGACAAATACCGGAACATCACCGGATTATGACCGGAAGGCGTGGCGGGAACGGCTGGAGAGCGCCGGCATCCATCGCCGGTTCTGGCCGTGCACCTTCGCCAACATGGGGGAACGGGCCATGCCGGAAGGCGTGAGGGCCGGATTCCAGAAGGCGAAAGACTATGCGGAGCACTTCCCGGAGTATGAGAAGCGCGGCGTGGGCGTGATTTTCATCGGACCGGTGGGGACGATGAAGACGAGCATGGCGGCGGCCATCGCGCAGCATCTGCTGCGGAACGGGCGCAGCGCCATGTTCGTTCCGCTTGCGGAGCTCTTTGACAATCTGGTGCGGATGTCGAAGCAGAAAGACAACGCGGAATATCTCGCATTCGAGAGCCGGCTGAAAGAGACGTCCCTGCTCATCCTGGACGACCTCGGGACAGAATATCCCGGCGACTGGATCCGGAACAAGGTGGACGCCATCATTTCCAACCGGTACAACAGGATGCGTCCCATCTGCATTACCACAAATCTCGTGCCCGGCGAAATCGCCGGGCGGTATCAGGAGCGCGTGTACGACCGGCTGAAAGGCTCGAGCCTCGTCATCACCATAGCGGCAGAGAGCCAGCGCCGCGCCCCGAAGGAAATCGCAGGATCTATCTCGTGACCGCACGAAGATGATTCACAGAAAGGAATAGAAAATCATGTGCATGCTGTTTGTGATTCTCGCCGCAGTGTGCGGCGGGTGCCTGGGATGCCTGGTGGCCGCCCTGTGCGCCGCGGCGGATGAAGAAAGGAGAAAGAAATGAAGAAGGTGCAGGCGGTGCCGGTGAATCGGGATCTGGAAGAGATATGCTGTTACGCCATGCGGTATGCGCTGGGGCGGCAGAGCTACGCCGTGGAAGACACCATCCGCTATCTGCGGGTCCTCCTGCCTCACGTGCGGGATACCGAGCTCTACATCTGGGCGAGGGACATCGAGCAGAAATTCCCTCCGGAAGAAGCGGCGCTCCTCCGCGGGAGGGAAGACGGCGGATATGCCGACGGATATTTCCGCGGCCTGTGGCTGGGATTCCTGCGGGACATCCGGGAAGAAGAGAGGAGAAGAAAAAATGACGAAGGACGAGTGGAGGAAGCTCGATAAAGAGCCGGGCATGTCGTTTCGTCTCATCGCCGACGGGCGCATCGGGAAGCTCCTGCGCTGTCACAAGGATGCGGCGGTTCTCCAGTTCAATTCGGAAAGAGAACACAAGGACGAAAAATATTGTCCCTGCGAGATGATTCAACTTCCGGATGCGCCGTGGGAGAAACAGCGGATACGGCCACACCACACGCAGGACAGCAATCGTACGAGACGCGTCATCGAAAAGGATTGTCAGTATTGTGGGGCGCATTTCATGACAAATCACAAAGACGCCCATTTCTGCTCGAGGCGGTGTCAGGGGAAGTTCAAGACCGCCGAGGCAAAGCGGAAGCGGGACGAGAGCAAACCGGAGAACTGGCGGGACATCGTGCGGTGGCATCTTGCCCGGGGCATTACAGAGAAAGCCGGCGCGGCGCTCTGCCATGTGTCGCCGACAATATTCAGGTACTGGGTAGAAGAGTACAAAGAAGAAAGGGGAAGCGGGGATGCTGAATAAGAAACGGAAGCTCGACTACCGCCGCGCGATAGAAAAGCTCCGACGGGAAGCGGCGAAGAATATCGCGAAGCATGAGCCGATGAGCAGGGAGCGCATCTACGGAGACGGCTACTTGCAGGGCCCCGACGACGCGTTGCATGAATTTGAATCCTACGGGAAATCCGAGGACGAATAGTAAGGAGGACAGTATGAAAGACAATGAATGCCGGGTCACGGGAAACCTGACAGACGATCCGAAGATGAGACAGACCCAGAGCGGGCAGGCGGTGGCGCACTTCACCCTCGCCCAGAATTGGAAAGACGCGCAGGGAAACGGGCATACCGAGTGGGTGCCCGTCGTGGCGTGGGGATATCTCGCGGAGACCGCAGGGCAGAAGTTGAAGAAAGGAATGCGCGTCTCCGTGGAAGGGCGGTACACCTCCGGTTCCTACACCGACAAGAACGGCGTAAAGCGCCGGGACGACCATCTCACGGCGGAGGCGCTCTTCGTGCAGATCTTCAGGGACAAGGAAGAAAAAGGAGACTTCAGCAAATTCGCCGCCCAGCCCGCGCCGTTCCCGGAAGGCTACGAGCAGGACGACATTCCCTTCTGAGGAGGCGGGACGGATGGGGAAATACTCACGGGACAAAGGAAAGCGGGGAGAGCGGATGTGGGCGGCGGTATGCCGTGACCATGGCTTCACGAATGCCCGGCGGGGCGTGCAGTACAGCGGACGGGAAGGGCAGGCTGATGATGTGACGGGCCTGCCCGGCATCCATCAGGAAGTGAAATTCGTGGAGCGCCTGGACCTGCGCGACGCCATGGACCAGAGCCGCCGCGATGCGCGGGCCGCGGGACGGGGAGACATCCCCATCGTGGCGCACAAGAAAAGCAACTGCCGCTGGCTTGTGACGTTGGACGCGGATGATTTCTTCCGGCTGTACCAGTCCTATTACACGGACATGGAGCTGGCGAAATATGGGAAAGGATGACCTATGGAAGACGCGAGGGAGTATCTGGAAATGACGCGGGCGAAAATGAAAAAAGTCCGCCGCATGGAAGAGTCGCTGGCGGAGCACGTCACAAAGGCGGAGACCGTGACCGGCCTCAAAATTGCGGAGAAGGTGCAGACATCCAACAAAGCCACCATCGATGCGACGCTGGCGGCCATCGAAGAGGAAAAGAAACGGCTCGAAGAGGCGCAGAAAGAACTGGAGGACATGCTGGTCCGCGCGCGGGAGATGATCGACCTCATCCGGGACGATGAGACGGCCTGGCAAATCCTGTGGGAGCGCTACATCATGGGCGAGACGTGGAGCGCCATTGCCAGGAAGATGAACTACAGCCTCCGCACGGTACATCTGGTAGCCAATGCAGGACTGGAGAAAATCAACGAAAGATTGCACACTATTGCACACGATTGCACATCATTGCACATAAAAATGTGCTAAAATGTATAATAGAAAATGTCCGAAAGGGCTATATACCACAGAGGTCTATGGGAATTTCATCTGAATCACCTCCTAAGCAGACGAGCTCGCAGCAATGCGGGCTTTTTTGCTGGGGGGATTTTTTATGTCGGCGAAGCGAGGTGGTGGCGATGGATGCAGAAGCTGACGGAAAAGCAGCGGCGGTTTGTAGCTGCGTACATCAAGACCGGCAACGCTGCGGAAGCGGCCAGAAAGGCCGGATATACGGGGAAAAATGCCAACATTATAGGACAGCAAAACTTAACAAAACTTTATATTAGAAACGCCATAGAAAAACGCCTGAAAGAGATCGAAGACGCGCAGATCGCCGACGCGAAAGAGGTCATGAAACTGCTCACGTCGACGCTGCGGGGAGAGCTCGAAGAAGAGATCATCGTCTGTGAGGGACGGGGCGAAGGCGTGAGCGAGGCGGTGCGGCTGATGAAGAAGCCGTCCATCCGTGACAGGCTGGAAGCGGCGAAATGCCTTATGAAGCGCTACGGCCTCGCACTCTCTGATGTGGAGATCGAAGAAAAGAAGGCGAAGACCGCGGCGCTCCGGAGAGACGAAGCGGACAGCGGAGAGGAGGTGACGATCATTGACGACTCGGATACAGATCAGGCTGAGTGACACCGTGGCAAAGCCCTTCCTAGCGGTGCATCGGGACGTGAAGGCCCACGGGCATACGTACTACATCTGCGGCGGCGGGCGAGGCTCCACGAAGTCTTCCTACATTTCTCAGGAAATTCTTCTGCTCATGATGCAGCACAGGGACTGCAACGCGGTGATCCTCCGCAAGGTGGCGAATACCCTGCGCAATTCGGTGTACCGGCAGATGGAATGGGCGCTGGATACGCTGCATTTCAATGCCTTCTGGAAAAAGACCGTAAATCCCATGGAATTCGTGAGGAGATCCACGGGGCAGAAGATCCTTTTCCTCGGCGTAGACGATAAATCCAAATTAAAATCCCTGAAAATGCCTCACGGCTACGTGGGGATAGTGTGGTTTGAAGAGCTGGATCAGTTCAGCGGTATGGAGGAGATCCGCAGCGTCAATCAGTCGCTCCTCCGCGGCGGGCCGGTCTTCTGGTGCTTTGGGAGCTACAACCCGCCGCAGAGCGCCAATAATTGGGTGAATGAGGAAATGCTCCTCGATCAGCCGGACAGACTGGTGCACCACTCCGACTACCGGAGCGTTCCGGCGGACTGGCTGGGCGCGCAGTTCCTCGAGGATGCGGACAGGCTCCGCCAGAGGAACGAGCGGGCCTACCGGCACGAATACCTGGGCGAGGTCACCGGCACGGGAGGCACGGTCTTCGAGAACGTGCGGGAGCGGGCGATCACGGCAGCAGAAATTGAAAGCTTTGACAGGCTGCACTACGGCCTGGACTTCGGCTTTGCCGTGGATCCTCTCGCCTTCGTGTGCATGCACTACGACAGGAAGCGGGAGATCCTCTATATTTTTGATGAGATCTACGAACCGAAGCTGACCAATTCCCGGGCAGCGGCCATGATCCGCGGGAAAATGACGGAGAGCGGCTATGTGCGGGCAGACAGCGCGGAGCCGAAGAGCATACGGGAACTGGCGGAGCTGGGCGTGCGAATCTACGGGGCGAGAAAAGGCCCGGACAGCGTGGACTACGGTATCCGCTGGCTCCAATCTCTCGATGAGATCGTCATAGATAAACGGCGCTGCCCCAACACATACCGGGAATTTGTGGGCTATGAGTACGAGAGGAATCGGGAAGGGCAGTTCATTTCCGCCTACCCGGATAAAAACAATCATGCCATTGACGCCGTGCGTTACGGCTGTGAAGACCTGATGCCGGTCAGACCGGGCATAAGAGCGGGGAGGCTCGAATACTGATGAATTTCTACAGACTGATGCACGACGCCTACTACGGCGGAGGCGGCTTCGAGGGGCCCTACCTTCTGCGGCACCCGCGGGAGAGCGATGAGAATTACCGCCTGCGCCGCCGGGCCTCGTATTACCTGAATTACTTCGCGCCCATCGTGAACGCGCTCGTCGATCCGATCTTCAAAAAGAAACCGCTTCGGGACTGGTCCGGGGCGGCTTCTTCCGTGATGGATGAATTTACGGAAGACGTGGACGGCGCGGGCACGGGGATCAATGATTTCATGAAGCGGGCAGCCCTCGAAGCGAAGCTCTACGGCGCGGTATTCATCGTGGTGGAAAATTTTCATTCCGGTGATATGCCGGGAAATCTGGAAGACACGTTGAAAAGCCGGCGTTTCCCCTATGCATACACGATCTCGCCGGACCGGGTGGAAGACTACAGCATGGATAAAAACGGCCGCCTGCTTCGAATCACTTTTACCGATATCTCCGGGCAGTCTTCTGATGCGGGCGATCACAGAAGGACGGTGACCTTTACAGAAAACAATTGGAGCGTCACGGAAGACGGCAAACCAGCAGGGAATGGCGAGCATGGCCTGGGCGCCGTTCCTGTGATCTTTTTCCCGTCGCAGGATACGGACGCCGGAGATATTCATCCATCGCCGGAGCTCTATCCCCAGGCCAGGGCGGCCATTGCCATCTATAACCATTGCAGTTGGCTTACGGAGATCCTTCGGAATCAGACGTTCCCTATTCTCACATTCCCGTCTACGCAGGCAAAGGATTTGACACTGGGCACCAATAACGCGCTGTGTTTCGACGGGGAAGTATCCAAATTCCAGCCGGGATTTATCGCGCCGCCGTCCGATCCGGCGCAGCTCATCCAGAGTCAGATCGAGCTCCTGATCCGGGAAATGTATCGCATGGCGAGTTTGTCTTTCATTTCGGATACAAAAGACCAGACATCGGGCATCGCCCGTCAGTGGGAATTTGAAAGGACAAATCAGAGACTTTCAGAATTTGCCGCGCGGTGCGCGAAGGCGGAAAAACGAATGGCGGAAATGGCGGCGCTGTGGATGCATATGGATCTGACCTATACGGTTTCCTATTCGCAGGATTTCGGGATCACCGATACGGAAACGGATATGAAGAACGCGCAGGCTCTGATGGATCTCGGCCTTTCACCGGAAATGAAAATCGAAGCGGCGCGGCGAGTGCTCGCAAGCTATGCTCCGGATATGCCTGCCGGACGTTATGATGAGATCATGGCGGATGTGGAAAGGCAGGCGCGGGAACCATCTTACAATGAGCCGCCCGCCCCCACAGGTGACGACTGATGGAAGAGCTGCGGCGTCTGCTTCGGGAGTTCTCAAAGAATTATGGGGAAAAGGGCCGGGAAGTGGCTGAGACTGCGGAACGGCTGATGGCGGAAGGAATGACGCCGGACGAAGCCGTAAAGGAAGCATTCCGGCTGTGCGGCGTGGAAGAGTGGCTGGCGGACAATGTAAATACGGTCCTTCTTGAAACCGCGCAGAGCGCGCTTCCCGAAGAAGCGGTCTCTCTCATTACAGCGGAAGAGATGCTGCGGTCACTCGCCTTGCCGTGGGACGGCAGCGGGATGACGCTTTCGGAAAAGCTCCATGGAACGGCAGAGGACATGAGAAAACGCATCGCCGATACGGTGAAAGATCAGCTCCGGCGGAACCGGAACATCCGGCAGGCCGCGGAAGCCCTCTATGATGGCTACCATGCAGGTCGCGTAGTGAGGCAGCAGCAGCTCCCGCAGTACATTCAAAAGCTCATGACGCTCTATCAGAGAAGCAAAGGGAACCTATCTGGCGATGAATATGAAGAGATACTGAAGCAGCTCCGCGGCGTGCTCCGGCAGCATGAGAGGCTCACGGGAGACGGAGTGTCGTATAACCATTTTCGTACGTCCGTGGCGGAGCTCGTGACGGCTATCCTGGAAAAGGGAGACAAAGCTGTACACAATGCGCTGTGGGTGGCGGCGCAGGAAAAGAGCCGTTACGCTGCCGAGCGTATCGCCCGTACGGAAGGAGCGCGGGCCTACTATGACGCGTTCATGGCGCAGTATGAAGGGAACGACGCTGTCGCCGCTTTTCAGTGGAAGAAGAGCAGCCGTCACCCTGTCTTTGATATATGCGATCTCTACGCGGAAGCGGATCTGTATGGCCTTGGGAAAGGTGTTTTCCCGAAAGACAAAGCGCCGGGACTTCCGGCTCATCCGCACTGCCTGTGCCATTACAGCCCGGTCTACGCGTCAGAACTTGCCGGGAAGCCCGAAAAAGACAATGTGCAGGCCGGCGGGGCGAAGTACATCAAGAGCCTTACGGAAAGCCGGAAAGAAGCACTCCTTGGCGTGAAAGGCGCGAAAGAATACGCCGAAGACGGCGACTGGCGGAAGCATGCGAGAGGCTGGCAGAGCGGCGTAAAGCAGAGCAGCCGGATCATGCTGCCATCTAATCTGCGGGAAGCATCTCGAAATGGTATAATGATATTGCCGAGATACGAAGAAGCCGTAATGCCGGAAGCAAAGTTTACAAAATACGCGCTTGATCCGACGAAAGGCGATGGGGGAAAGGCAAAAGGATTTAAGAAAGCACTTGGATACGACCTTTCTAATTGGGAGAAGTTGGCGTTGCAGATTCGCGAGAATTTGCCAAACTATCCGGCTAAAAGAGTTGCTGATAAAGGGTATGGACCGCGATATTCCGTTAGAATGAGGCTACAGGGTATAAATGGGAAAACCGCGTGGGTGCTGGTTACATGGATTGATGACAAAAAGACAGGAGAAATGAGACTGACAACCTTACATATAGATTGAGGAGAGGATGTATTATGGATGTGAAGATGTTTGACAAAATACGTACGAAATCAGGGAAAATTGGTTATATTGTAGAGATTTACAATGATGGGGAAGCTTATGAAATTGATCTTGAACCGTACGATAAAAATCGAGATTTCCCAACAGAAACGATAAAAAAAGAAGATGTTATAGAAGTTGTTCAATGAACCGCTCAACGAGTGTTGGGCGGTTTTGTATGGTGAAATATATATATTTGTCTTTTCGCCGCCTGGCGCGGTCCGCAGACGTAAAAGAACGGTGTTTTTTTATTGCCCTGGCGGCAGAGGAGGTATTTTTATGTCGTATACATTGCAGCAGATTTATGAGGCGCTCGGAAAAGTAGAGAACGGCGGGGCCATGGTGGCTGATCTGCAGGACGCGATCAGCGCGGCACGGAATGAGGCGGCAGCCAGCCGTGTGGCGAAGAACAAGGTGCTGGACGCACTGGGCCTTCGCGGGGAGGACAATGACGATGCGTTGAAGAATCTGTCGGAAACGCTGAAAGCTCTTCGGCAGGCGGGAAATCCGGAAACGCTGGGTTCTCAGATTGCGGACATGCAGAATCAGATCAAGGATCTGACGGAGAAATATACGGCCAGCGAGACGAAGGCGAAGGCGGAGAGGGATAAGCGCCTTGCCACGGCGAGAACGGCAGCGGTACAGGCAGCCCTTGCGAAAGGAAATGCGCTCAACCCTGAATCGATGGTCAAGCTCGTAGCAGACAGCATCATCGCAAAAGATGACGACAGCCTTGTATTCAAGAACGGCGATAAGGAACTCTCTATTGACGAAGGGGTAAAGGCGTGGCTTGCGGAGAATCCGTGGGCCGTGAAGAATACCGCAAGCGGCGGGGCAGGCTCCGGCGGCGGTAAAGGCGGAAGCGGCGGCAAGTATACGCTGGATGACCTCAAGACGATGACGGCGGAGGAGATCAACGCCAATTGGGATGAAATTTCTAAGATGAAAGGATGATATAAATGGCGGCAACCAACTTTATTCCCACTCTCTGGAGCGCAAGACTTCTTGCGCACCTGGACAAGAACCTGGTACTCGGGAATCTGGTGAACAGAGATTACGAAGGGGAGATCAGAAACTACGGCGATACGGTGAAGATCAACCAGATCGGGGACATCACCGTGAAGGATTATGTGAAGGGCACGCCTATCGCGTATGAAGACGTAAGCGGCACAGACACGGAACTTCACATCAATCAGCAGAAATACTGGGCGTTCAAGGTGGAGGACATTGACGCGGCGCAGGCGAATATCGCTCTCATGGACCGCTCCATGGAACGCGCGTCTTATAAGCTTCGCGACACCGTGGACAGCTTTATTGCAAAGCACGCAAAGGAAGCGGGAAATCAGATTGAAAAGACGGCGCTCACCACGCCGGAAAGCGCCTACGACGCCCTCGTGAAAATGTCTGTCGCTCTCGATGAGGCCAATGTGCCGGAAGCGGGCCGCTGGGCCGTCGTACCGCCCTGGTTCTACGGCCTTATCCTGAAGGATGACCGTTTCATTGCGAGCGGGACCGAAGGCGCAGCCAATACGCTTGCCACGGGCCGCATCGGGAGCGCGGCGGCTTTTACTGTATATAAATCCAACAATCTGCTTGTGGAAACGGATGTGACGAACATCCTGGCAGGCACCAATGCGGGCATTACCTTCGCGCAGCAGATTCTCAAAACGGAATCTCTGAGACTTCAGGAACAGTTTGCCGACGCGGTGCGCGGACTCCTGGTATTCGGCGACAAGGTGGTGCAGCCGAAGGCTCTTGTATGCCTGAAAGCGGCGCAGGAAGCGGGGGACTGACCATGGTCTATACAGGGATCAGGAAACTTCTCGCCGCATTCAGAAGCGGGGAGCTGGCCGGGGCTCCCGGAGTGCAGGGGCCTAAGGGAGACAAAGGCGATACCGGCGCAACCGGCCCGGCCGGCGCTGCGGCAACTATTTCCAGTGCGACGGCAACTGTAGATAATACCACCTCAAGCACTCCGAAATGCACTGTCACTCTGGGCGGCACGGAGCAGGAACGTACTTTTGCTTTCGCCTTCACCGGAATCAAAGGGGCGGCGGGAGCGCAGGGAGCTGCTGGCGCGAAAGGGGATAAAGGCGATACAGGCGCACAGGGCCCGAAAGGCGATACAGGTCCGGCGGGAGCCGCGGGTGCAAAAGGGGATAAAGGTGATACAGGTGCGAAGATCACCTCCATCGAGCTGACAATTACCGGAAGCGCGATCACCGGCACGGCGCACCTTTCCGACAGCTCTACCGCAGCGATCACGGGCACCTATACGGCGGGAACATGAAGATACATATTCGCGGTGTGTCGGCCGTGCTGTCCGATCTGGAGTCTCTGCGCGGGAGTTTCATGAAAGAGGCTTCCGAAGCGCTGGCAGTCTCTTTGCGGGACGTGCAGGAGCGGGCGAGAGCGGAACATCGATTCACTACGCGTACGGGTCTGGCAGAACGGAGCATCCGCACGGCGGAGGCACGAAAGGGGCAGACTTTATCCGGGACAGTGTATACGGCTCTGGATTACGGTGTGTACCTTCACGAGGGAACAAAGCCTCACGTCATCGAGCCGAGGCGGAAAAAGGCGCTTCGGTGGACGGACGGCAGGCGGTTTGTCTTTGCCCGCCGGGTGAAGCATCCGGGAACGAAAGCGGATCCCTATATTTATGACGCCCTGGACGCGGAAGAACCGGTGATCGTGTCGCGGTTCGAGGCATTGGCGGAAAGGATGAAATTATGACGATTTTTGTGGAAGCCGCCGATATTACGGACGCGGTGCTCGCCGGACGCGTGAAAGACGAAGAGCTCCAGGCGGGAAATGAGTATGTATCCCGGCTGGCGGCTTTCTTCGGAGTGGAATCGCCGGCAGTGAAGCCGCTCACGAAACGGCTTGCCGCGGTCATCGCCTGTCGGGAATGCTGCCTCGCTCTCGTTGGTACGGATGCGACGGTGCAGCTCGACGGCAGGCAGGACGATATTTACGAACGGAAATACAAACTCTACGCCTCGGAAGCGGAGGCGATCGAGAAGCGCCTGACAAAGGCGGATTTTACAGACGATACGGAGGAACGCGGCGCATGGGCGCAGACGATCACGATACGGAGAGCGTGAAGATCCTAACGGAGATCAGGGAACGGCTCGCCGGCGTGCTGGAAGAGGCGATACCGGAACTCTCCTGGAAAAAAGAGATCCGCGGCGCCGCCATGCCTTCCGCGCCGACGGGGACCGTTTCTGCTGATGAGATCACTTTTACGGAAAAATATAAGGGATGCGCAACGGCATCCTTTTCTTTTTCCGTAATTCTCATCGTTCCCGATGGATCGCTGGATGCGGAAGAACTCGCCATGCGGGCAAGGGACGCTCTGGACGGGGAAGATCTGGACGGAGCGGCGCAGGATGTGCGGACCACGAAGATCCTGTTCGGCGCGCCGCCCGGCAGAAGCACGGATGCGGCAGCGGCCGTCCTTTTGTGCGAGGTGGATTCATTTATTTAACGAAAGGAAACGATAGAAATGGCAATGGAGAGAGCAAAACGTGCCGTTGTTGATAAAAAACTGATGGGCAAGGAAGTCCTGCTGTATCTCAATTATGGGGAGAGCGCCACGGAAGAGGCGCCGGTATGGACGCTCATCGGCGGGCAGACTACGGCTGATCTGGATATGAGCGCGGACGATATCGATGCGAGCGATAAAAACTCCAACGGATGGGGCGAGACGGAAGCCGGACTCAAGACCACCGAATTGTCTCTGGAAGGGATCATCTGCAACGGAGATGCCGGCTATGCCGCGCTGAAAGATGCTTTCATCAAGGGGGAAGCGGTAGATATCTGCCGCTACGCTGCTGATGGAACCGCGGATAGAAACTGGTACAGCATTACGGAACTTTCCGATGAAACGCCGCATGACGACATGGCGACCTTTTCCGTGACGCTTGCCGGCATTGGTGCGCCGAAATTCTATGTGGGGCTGGCTTCCGTCGATGAAGTGAAGGGAGAACCTTCTGCGGAGGGTGACGAATGAATTACAGCAGAATCAGCAGAACTGTGACGGAAACGATGGGGGGAAGGGAATGTTCGCTCCGTTTTACGCTGTCGGGCCTGGAAGAATTGGAAGCGCGCACAGGGCTTTCTTTTCTGGGATTTGTGGACAGCATCGGCCAGGGGCAGCCGCGCCTTTCTCATCTGACTGACGCCGTGTGGATCGCTCTCAAAGGCTGCGATGCGAAGGTGCGCCGCGAAGATGCGGAAGCCCTTGTCATGGATTATTTGAGAGAAAACGGTATTCCCGGACTTGTACAACTGGTCATGGCCGTCATGGGCTCTTCCGGCATTATGGGTCCTGAGATCTCCGCGAATATGCTGGCGGGAGCAGGCATGGCGGCGGAGGAAACGCCAAAAAACGGAGAAGCGGCGCTGTAGCCGATGCGCCGACTATTACGGGGATGAAAGACTATCTGGCGGCTGTTCTTCCTCTTTGTTACGGCGCGCTTTCGATGACCGGGGAAGAAATCGGGCGGTCCACGCCCTGGGAGATCAACCGGAGGATTGAAGGATATCGGGACAGAATGCGGGTGCGGCGCCTGTTTGCAGCGTCCTTTATCACGGCTCCGGTCATCAATGCGGGATACCGCCGTCCGAAACGGCCTGTGACAGCCAGAAAACTTGTTCCGAATGATTTCGCTCACGAGTCGGTCAGCGAGGAAGATAAAGCCAGATTTTTGAAGATTTCCGCGGAAGCGGAAGAAAGGAGGGCCCATGGCCGGAAGAGACCACGCGATTGAAGTTTCTATCCAGTTGGACTGCGCAGGTCTTCAGGCCGGCGTGGCATCCGTAAAGAAATCACTGCGGGATCTGGGCGGACAGAAGATTTCGGGAGCGGGCCTGCGGGACATGGCTTCCGCTGCGGATACAGCAAAGTCCTCTGTCAAAGATTTGTCCAGGACAGGCGCTTCCGGCATGAGGAAGCTGGAGCAGTCGGCCAGAGATGCCGGCGGCGGATTCAGCCAGCTTTCCAGTGTTATCGGACAGCTGAAACGCACCGCTGCGGCAGCCTTCGGCGTGACGGCCATAGCCAATTTCGGCGTGGCTGCTCTGAAAGCGGCCAGCGATATGGAGCTGCTCAAAAAGGGACTGGCCTTTTCTCTGGGAGAGACCGGCGCGGAACAGCTCGTCAGGACGATGCAGGCCATCGGCGAAGCGTCGGCCTACGATACGAATGAACTGCTTCCCATGGCCCGCGCGTGGGTCAATATCGGGGAGAACGCGGAGACGGCGGCCGCGAAGATGCGGACCATCGTTGATGCGGGATCCGCTTACGGCATGACGGCGGACAAGCTGAATTCCGTCAATATCGCTCTGACGCAGATGCAGATGAAAGGCAAAATCTCTGCCGAAGAGATGATGCAGCTTACCGAAGCGGGACTTCCCGCGTGGGATCTGCTCGCGCAGAAAATGGGGCTTTCCGTATCGGAGCTGCAGGATATGGCGTCCAAAGGCGAGCTTACGAAAGAAGCGATGGATACGCTCTTTGCGGCCATGCAGGACAGGACCGCCGGCGCCGCCGCATCCATGGCGGATACGCTCATGGGGCAGTGGTCCAATATTGAAGAATCTGCAGCGAACAGCATGGCTGCCATAGGCGACATCATTTCCATGGGACTGAACGTGCCGGGCATCCTGACGGAAGTGGGGGAACTTGTTTCCGGATTCAAGGAGCATATGACGGCCATCCGCGATGCGGCCCGGTCGGCCGGCGTGGGGAACGCGGTCGCGGCGGAACTGGCGCAGGTAAGTCCGGCGGCAGGAGCTATGGCGCAGGCTGTGGTTTCGGCCTTTTCAGCGACAAAATCGTTTGTGGAAGAAAATGAGACGGCCATAAAGAATCTCATCCTTGTCATTGGCTCCATTGCGGGAACTGTGAAAGTATGGGACATGACCAAAACGGCAGTTGCCGGGATCCGCGGCGCGGTGGATACGGTTAGGGAAGGAATGCTGGCCGCAAGGACCGCAGCGCTGGCTTTCCGCGCAGCCTGCGCAGCCAATCCGGTATTGCTGGCGCTGTCTCTGATCACGGCCGCCATCGTGGTGGTTGCGGCGAACTGGGATGAGATCAGGGAATCGGGAATCCGTGCTCTTACAGCTGTCCAACAGGCATGCCAGAAGGCGGCGGAGTGGATCGACAGCACGATCGGCGGCGCCATCCGGGCCGTTTCTGACGCATGGAACCGGTTTACCGGCCTTTTCGGCGGCGGGAGCGTAAATGTGTCCGTCAGCCAGGGGAAGGGATACGCACAGGGCGGCGTCTTTATGGCGCGGGGCGGTCTTGTAGGCGGTCTCGTCCCTCTCGCCAACGGCGGGCAGCTGAAAAAGGGAACGCCGGCGGTAGTCGGAGAGGCAGGGCCAGAGGCCGTTATTCCGCTTCGGGACAATGTATTGTCAAAGATCGGCGGGGCCATCCTGTCGGCATATGAAGGCGGGGCTCGCGGAAGGAATCAAACGGCAGAGATCGAAGCGAAGATTCGCACCATTGCCGATACGGGGCCGGTGAACGCCTATGCCCGCATCCTGGAAGAAGCACAGGAAAAAGCGGCTTCCGTTGGGGAAGAACTGAGAAAATTCCGGGACTACCAGGAAGAATGTAATGAGGAAGCGGCGAAGTACGGGGAGACCGGCGAGGCGACGCTGGCCATGCAGCAGAAGCTGGCTGCCAATCAGAAAAAGATCGCCAGCCTGTCGGCGCAGATGAGCGCCGGAACCGCCGGCGAAGGCGCCGCGGCGGAGATGGAACGCCTGCAGGCGCAGTCCGACGCAATCACGGCGAATTATGAAAAAGAAAAAGCGGCCGCCATTGCCGCCGCGCGGGAAGCGGCAGACGCCCGCGTTGGGATCGAGCAGCAGGCGTCGGACAGCATAAAAAGCATCCATGAGTCCGCGGTGAATGAGATGTATTCCCGGGAAGCGGCGCTGGAGAATGCCAATCTGGCTCTGAAACTGGCGAATCAGAAGACGGATTCAGAGGCCTTTGCACAGGCGCTGGCGCAGAAAGATGAGCTCACCGGACAGTCGTATGCC
>OLNY01001707.1_pt1 | contig 16728 bp, 18 predicted proteins | sample 1671981 | NCBI WGS metagenome assembly OLNY01 (sample SAMEA3136632, study PRJEB25190) | human gut metagenome | biome: human gut; feature: human-associated habitat; material: faeces | place: Austria | collected 2013
GCAAATAGGTTCATTTTTTGAAAACCTCGATAACCTTATCACCCTTCATCAGCGTGATTGTATTTATTTGTTCTCTTGATAGTTTTATGTTGATACAAACACTCTGGTTCAGTGTGAAGCTAATAATATATATATTATCAATATTTTCAGGTCTTAGGGTGTGACCCTAACGGGGTATTTGGGAGTGGGCTGCCCAAATATACTGCCGCTGAAAGCACGAGCGACAGCACCGTTTTGGACAATCTGTCCATAAATGGTCTGCTCGCTCAGTATGTGCAGAAAGCGGGCAGATTACCGTTTGGCTATCCAACCGGTCTGCTCGCTAAGATTGCACATGCCTTTTTATCTATGGCGGTATTAACATTCAAAATTAAATATCAAACAAAAAATAAGCACGGACAACAGAGTATTTCTGCAATCCGTGCTTTAATTTTATGCGCATCCGATGTAGAGTTCATACTGTGTATCGGATACTTTTTCTGCCCATATCCACACCGATGTAAATCCATCAACATTCTTGTATCTGTTCAATCTGCTTTCGATATCAGCGCCGATATTTTTACTGTTTGCATTAGCGGATATTGGATTATCCCAACATTCTGTAGCAGTTTTTTCGAGGGTAAAGCCAATACTTTGAGCATAATTCTGTGCATAAGAAATCCAATACGATATATCGAATTTTTCAATTTGTTCAACTGCTGTTGTGACTTCCGAAACAGTATTTGTTGTGATTTCAGACTCAGATTTTTCGCTTTTAGGCATTTCTTTTTGCGTATGAGTATCTTGCTTCGGCTCGGTATTTGCTGTTGTGGTTTGAGAATAAATCGGCTCTTTTAACACCTTTTCTGTACTGGTTTCAGCGTTGGGCGGCTGTGTTGTTTCTTCCGAAAATGTGCTTTTCTCAACTGTTCGACCCTCTGCTTTCTCGGACAATTTTTCCACTTGAGTTGTATCAATTACAGCGTTAGTCGATGAACTTTCAACCGCCTTTTTGTCCGTCTCGTTATGGGCAGTGCAACCTGCCATAGCGAAAATGAGTGTTAATACCACTGTGAATATTACGACTTTTCTCATACAAAAATCACCTCGCTATTCACAATTTCCATTGCACGATTACGAATGTTATTCATCTTCCACACCCATAGCATCGGGTTATCTGCTTTCAGTTTTTCCGTAACATTTTCTTTTTCGGCAAGCGATTCAACAAGCTGTAAAAACATCGTTTGTGCTTGTTCCTCTATGTCCGCAAGGTAGGGGTACAGCCTTTCCGATGTGAGCAGATTATAATATCTTATGCGATGGTGTTGTTTAAGATACCGTCTGTGTCGGTTTGTCCACACGCAGATATGCAGTTCATTTTGCTCTTTTGTAGTAATGCAAGGCAGTTGATAATCACCTTGTATTTCGTAGTTACAGCCGTTTTGTTTAAATAATGTGTTCATAATGAAACCTCCTTAATTTTGTTGATTTCATTATATATAAAGCATAATCGAAACACGAATGTACAAAAAATCCGCCTACCGAGTTATTCGATAGACGGATATTTTTTAGAAAATCACTTCAACTGTTATATCTTCCCATTGTGATTGGCGAAGATATTGACCGTTGGCGTTACGAAAAGCTTTTGCCTGTTCGTAGTTTATTGTGAAGCAGAAGTAAAAATTACTTCTCATCCCCGCTTCTGATAGCTGCCTGTGCAGATAGGTAAAAATATGGGGGTTTTTAATGAAATGAGCATTGTCCTCATTCTTTTCCCTATGTACCGAGGAAATCTTTTCGATTTCCTCCAATTTGATAATGCAGTTTTTCTTTCTGCCTTCCGCTGTAAAGGTTGCTTTCACATCTGCTGTCCCATTCAGATTAACATACCAATCAAATGTAGTATCCGATGTCGGTGTTATCAGATATACAAACTGATTGACAACATCGTGGCTGATAGTGCTACCACTAAAATCAATAAAGCTGTTCAGAGTGGAACGGATACCCTCTATATCCAATCCTTTCGGATTGCTTTTTTCCTGTGGAATTTCATCAAGTGCTTTTTGAAGTTTCTTGATTTCTTCATCGACAGGACTTCTCATTGCTTGATACTCGTCCTTGGAAATCTCTCCATCAGCTCTCATAGCAATCAAGTTAGTCAGTCTGCTATTTGCCTTATCCAATTTCGCCTGTATCGTTACCGTATCGGATTGAGTTTCGTTAGATTTTTCTTCCTTATAATAATACTTAATAAGGTCTAACGCAATCAGTACAGACTCTTTTCTCTCCGTCCAGAGATGCTCTAACAAAGCTTTTGCCATAAAATCGAGTTTCCAATCGGTTATCATTCTGCTGTCACAATATCCCTCAGTATCTAAACCGATTTCAGCTCTTTTCCGTTTAATTCCGTTGTTAAGCTGATTGTAGCATTGATAACCGTAAGAGGTTTTTCCGTCCAATTTCGTATGCCATTTATTTTTACGGTATGATGAGCCGCAGGAACAACGTAGCTTATTGACCCATATATCTCGTGAATCACGCTTACTATGTGTGTTTTTCCCTGCCGATACACATACAGGTTTTACTCTACTTTCCCTTATCGCCTGTGCTTTATTCCATATCTCTTGAGAAATAATAGAAGGGAAATCACCCTCAACATATTCATAAGTGGACATATCAAGATTGTTTATTCGCTTCTGCTCTAAAAAGTTATTGCTTCTGGATTTGTTGTAACACTTTGTTCCTGTGTAAGTGGCATTTTTAATCGCTCTCATAATATTTGAAACGCTCCACTTTATAAGTCCAGAAGCTGTTTTCCTTTTTCGCTCCGTCAAAATCTTTGCGATTTTCATCGAGCCATAACCTTGCAGATACAAATCATATATCATTCTGACCGTTTCTGCCTGTTCCTCATTGATAACATAGGTATCTCCAACACGGTCATAACCTAAAATATTACCGTTTCCATAGAGAACACCATTATCACGGCTGATTTTCTGACCTGCTTTTACACGCTCGGAAGTCTTGCGACTTTCTTCCTGTGCCAATGTTGCCATAAGAGATAGCCGCAGTTCTCCATCTCCGTCCATTGTCCAAATATTATCGTCGATAAAAAACACCTCAACGCCTATGCCTTTTAACTCTCTTGTAACAACAAGGGTATCCACAACATTTCGTGCAAAACGGCATACCTCTCTGGTAACAATTAAATCAAATTTACCTTGCTTGGCATCTTCAATCATTTTCAAAAAGGCAGGGCGTTTTTTTGCCTGTGTTCCCGTGATACCTTCATCAATATATCGTTCACAGACCGTCCAGTTCGGATGATATTTTACTTGGTCATCATACCATTGTAACTGATTTTCCAATGCAGATAACTGTGCTTCGTGTTCTGTTGAAACACGACCATAAATAGCAACTTTTCTGGCTCTGTTTCTGTCAAACAGAGAATAATCTGTGAGCTTAAATCTGTAATTATATTCATTTACTGCTGTGTTCATTAAGCATACCTCCAATTCATTTTTCTGAATATATTGTACTGATTATCAAGCCGCCTGTGAAATGTGCGAATTTGCGTGTTTCACGATATTTGTATATGTGGCTTGATTTATCATTCCTTTTTCAAGAAGTATCTCAATGAGTTTCAGAGCCGCTACATTTTTATCTACCTTAATTTCATTCATTATTGACCTCCCTCAAAGAAATACTAATGGCAAGAGCTTTATCGGCTCTTGCCATTATGACTGTGGATAGCATACCAACATATTTACGCAGGCGTTGTTTGTCTATGGTGCGGATTTGTTCAAACAGGATAATTGAGTTCTTATCCAAACCTTCAAAATCATTGATTAAAGTGTGTGTCGGCAATTTTGCTTTAGTGTGTATTCGGCTTGTGATGGGTGCGACAATGACCGTAGGGCTATGCTTATTGCCGACATCGTTTGAAATGATAAGTACAGGTCTTGTTCCGCCTTGCTCCGAGCCGATAACAGGATTTAGATTTGCGTAGTAAATATCTCCACGCTTGATTTTTCTTTCCATTATGTTTGACCTCCCAGATTTATTTAGGCAGGTATGTTCTGCCTATGTAGGCAGCCAAACAAAAGGAAGTATTTAAGGTCGGGAGAGTATAAGCAAAATCTCTGTTCCTATGACTACCTTTTATCTGGCTTTATGATAGGAGCATTTCAATTTGTCCTCGACACCCCGAAATGCTATGGGAAGTCGCCAAACGGTCAGTAGCGAACTGACACCACGGGAGTTCCACCCCTCTGACGGTCTGCCAGAGCCGCCCTCATTGCCTGCGACGGTTTTATCACGCTCGGACTGTGACTGGACGGGAGTACCATTATTCTCTTTGTGGGTTATGGCGAAATCGGAAGCAATCCGATATTTTCAGTCGGTAATGAATGAGATCACCCCCTTTCATCGCTCGCTGCTTCTTAACAGGTCTTGGCGTACCGCTGCACACGCTTATGCTCATCACAATCACAAAGAGGAAGTATTTGGCGAATGGATATTCGGTTGTCAAGGATCACTCCCGTTTTCGCCACACAAAGCAAAACAGGTGGAAGGAATTTAATCCCTCTCACCTGTTTGCTCACTTAAAAGCGGTTTCGTATAGGCTAAAATTAAAATTTTTCAAAAAGTTTTTTTAACTTCTTTAGTGCAATGTCAACGCTTCCTTTAACCGCCATTTTGGTGCATCCCTCCAACTTGGCAATCTGCTCATAGGACAACTCTCCGAAAAAGTACAACAGCAGCCTGCGTCTTTGTGTTTCGGGCAGTTTTGATATTGCCTTATGTAGCAGTTCGTATTCGATGCACCTTGAAACGGTTTCCTCAAGACTTTCTTCCTTATAAAAAACTCGGTCATTCAAGGAGTTTTCTGTCAACTCGGAGTGTTCAATGTGCCTGCTCACCCGATTAAGATAGGAAATATCCTCAAGCTCAAAACGGTTAAACAGGTCATACAGCACTTTCTCTATTTCAATATTTTGCATAACACCCCGCCCATCTTTAAAAGAGAGGTAATATCTGCCCTCTACAATCATCAGCGTATAAGGGTTATGCTTGTCCTTTTTTCGGTTAGGATGTTTTTCATTCATTCTTTGTTCCTCCAATCAATCTGAATTTTTGAAATTTCAGATTGATCGGCGGTGAACGACACCCTACGCCACAAACAGGCTTACGACTTAATTCAACAAAAAACGACAAAAGAAAAACCGCAAAGGCTGTCAAACCCTTACGGTTATAAGAAATAACAATTCTATTATATAGATATTTAACATCTACTTTTGGAACATAATTTCCCCAAATGGAGATAAGAATTTTTTTAACAGATTATTCTCATCTCTATCGAACGGTATGTAAATAACTGCTGCTTAAAATCAGCAGCACAGTGTTATCAGACCAACACATAAGAAATCCCTCCAAACTTGAAACAGGTCTGGAGGGATAAAATAGCCATCTGAGCATGACAAAATTGCCCACCAAAACACCGTTTTTTTTATTTGGCGGACTTGTCAAATTCTATATTCATGTAAAAAAAGAGCCGATGACTTATGAGGTTATCTCACAAGTTCATCGGCTCTGCGTCTATGCGTCTGGCTCTTTGATGACGGTTATATGTAATTTCTTTGCATTTATTAAAGTTTCTTTCTTACATTTCGGACAGTAAAGAGGATAATTCTTTAAAACAGTATCTTCTCTAACTCTATCACGGGTTTTGTTGCCACAAATCGGGCAAATTATCCATTCTGAAATCATAAATTATCCATCTCCATTTATCATGTTTTATTTAATCTTTCTATTTTATATTTACTATCTTGACAAATTCATATCGTACACTTATCTGGAATTACTATTATTCTCTAAACTTTTTTCAAGAATAAAGAAAATATCGTACCTTTTTCATCGGATGCCACCTTGATATACCCGTTCTGCTTATTCACAATATCACGGGTAAGATATAAACCGATCCCTACACCGTCAACTCCTGCTGACTGCTTTCCACGGTAAAATCTGCCGAAGATTTTTGCCTGTTCTTCTTCAGGAATGCCAATTCCGTTATCGGATACATCCAATCGCAAATACGATGGATATTCGGTGATTTTCAAGTCCACAACTCCTCCGCTTGGTGTATATTTCACAGCATTGTCAAGTACATTGGTAACAGCTTCTGCCGTCCAGTTAAAATCAAGCAGGGCTTCAAAGGTCTGCCCACAATCAAAGGTAATCGTAATATTTTTATCCCTTGCTTTGGCATAAACCGTTTTTACCGCTTGCATAACAATATCATTTAAACTGCTTTGTTCAGGTTTTAATCGGATAATGCCACTTTCCAAACGGGACATTTTAATCAAACTGTTTGTCAAAAAAGTCAGCTTTTCAAGGGACATCTGCAAGGTGGCAATATATTCCCTTCTCTCCTCATCGGATAACCCTGTATCACCTAATAACTGTGCAAAGGTGTTTGCCGCTGCTACGGGCGTTTTAATTTGATGCGAAATATCGGAGATTAAAGTTTTAATCTGTTCTTTCTCCTGTGTCAGCATTTGATTCTGTGCCTTTAAAATATTGCGGAGTTTTAGAAGTTGATGCTGCAGCCGTGCGGTCAGGGTATCCTCAGCTTCTGAAAAGACCGTCCGTTCCTGCTGTTCTACCAATGCTTCAATGAGCAGCGTAATCTCCTCTAACAGATTATCATTATAGCGGTTGTGCAGAAAGTCCAGCAGGAACAACAGACCCCCAAAAAATACAAATGCAAAAGAGATAAAAAGCGTACGGAAAAGGATGTCCTCCATAAAAAAGAACACACCAACAGATACCACCGCCGTAGCAGTACCTATAATTAAAATCAGTTTTCTATAAATCACAAAATGCTTCATCGTCATTCTCCAAAAGAGTAGCCCATGCCAAAAACTGTTACAATGTATTCCTGCTTTTCATCATTCAGTTTCTGCCTTAGCCGCTTAATATTCACACGCACGGTATTATCATCAACAAAGTTTCCATCTATATCCCAAAGCTGTTCCAAAAGCATTGCCTTTGTAACAACCCTTCCCCTGTTTTCCATTAGATAAAGGAGCAATTTGTATTCTGTTGAGGTCAAATGTATTTCCTGTCCCTTCATCAAAACAAGACACTTTTCTTTATCTAACTCTAAATCTCTGTATTTCATACGAAATTTTCCTACGCCACTTCGTTTTAGAACTGCCAATACTTTTTTCCGTAAAACTTCGATAGAAAAAGGCTTTGATATATAATCATCACAACCCACGCCAAACCCTTCCAACATATCTTCTTCCGTATCATTAGCAGTTAGAAATAATACGGGTGTTTCCGATGTTTCACGAATTTTTTCACAAAATTCCAAACCATTGCCGTCAGGCAGGTTAATATCAAGCAGAAACAAATCATACTTTTGTTTTTGGTATTGCTTCAATGCTTCCAAATACCCATAGACTGCTGTGACCATATGCTCGTCTTTTTTTAGGGCGATAGAAATACCCTTGCTCAGAATTTTGTCATCTTCAAGTAGAAAAATATTTGCCATAGCCGCAAAACGCACCACCTTCCTCAATATACAAAATTGCAGGAACAGACGCAGCAATGCTGCGTCCGTCCCACAACCTCATTTAACTATCAAAATTGTGCAGTCTTTCAATGACCGTTTCATCAGAAGTTGCCTTGTAAACAATGGCAGGAACGCTTAAGCAAATTACAAAGATTGCTGCGATCAAACCGATGACAAGTGCAACAGGGTATTTAAATACTGCATAGTTTGCCATATGCGGAACTGCATCTGCCACCAACATTAGGAACGCATTACCAAAAGTCATAATCAGCAGAGTAGAAATCAGAGCATAAATACCGCCTTCTAAGGTCAATATCTTCCTGATCTGCTTTTTCGTTGTTCCGATACTTTCCATAATGGCAAATTCATTTTTCCTTGCCACCACACCCGTCAACATAACATTTACAAAGTTAATCAAGCCGATGACAATGAGCAGAATTGCAGCACCGTTTCCCAGCAAGCTCAAAGAGTAGTTCATCTGGTTATATAGTTCTTTCTGATTCACGGAAGATTTCAGCTGCCACTCCGATGTGGTCAAGGTACTGTTGATCGCCTGTAATTCGCTGTCAATTCGCTCTAAATCGTTGAAATTCTTAATGTCAACGCCGATTGCGGAAATTATTGGTTCTTTTGTCAGGCGTTCCATACCCGCTTCGCTGACAAAGATAACATCTGGCACCATATTTATTTCTTTGCGTCTGCCAATACCTTCTGAAAGAGTATTATCATAATCGTCATAGTAAAAAGCTCCGCCAATTTTGAAATCAGTTGCCTTGCCGTCTGTACTGTCGGCAGTTAGTGTCAATGTTTCACCCACTAAAGCGGTATTAGGAGCGTTATATTCGGTATCTTTTCCTGCAATCGCTGTTTCGCCACGCTTAAATGCTTCCATGTCAATAGGCGTATCAGGATGCTCTGCATTGTATTCTTCCAGTACCCTGTCGTCTGGAAGCGTTGTAATATAGCAGCCATAGTCACCAGATTCAGCGTACCCTTTCAGTGTTTCTATCGTCTGTTCATAGGACTGCCCCTTTGCTTTATATTTGCTGTCCTCATATTTGATTTTCATAAAGCCTTCTAAATCGTTTTCATTAAAGTCAATACCTGCCCAGACTGTTTTTTGAACATCTATATTTTTAATACCGTCAAGCTGCTTGATTTGTTCTACAAAGTGTTCGTCAAACTGCGGTACTTCTTTATTGAGCTGTTCATACTGCTCAAACTGAATATCAGTGTATTCAAAGTTATAGTCCATATATTCCTTAATAAAGTTCTCAGCCGACATACTGCTTATAACCCCATTTACGCCTAAAATCATAGTAATTCCCATAAACAAGGACATAAACACAAGGGCAGCACGCTTTTTGTCACGGAATACATTATGAAATGCCATCACATGCAGCTTGCCACCATTGGTGGAATTTCTGCTTTTTGTTTTCTTCGGTGCAAAATTCTGAAACTTCAATGCTTCTATTGGCGAAATTTTTGCAGCCGCTTTTGCAGGAGCATTGCAGGCAATCCAAACGGTTACTGCTGAAAAGATTACGGACAAAATATAGATAGATGGATGGAAAAACACTTCGGCATCCATCATCGACTTGCCCTGTTCAAAACCCTCGTTCAACACAAATGGAACAATTCCAAAGGAAACAGCGGTGGCTAACAAAATACCAATCGGGATACCAATGCAAGCAAACTTAACTGCCTGATTTTTTACCAGTGATTTAATCTGTTTTTGCGTTGTTCCAAGCGTTTTCATCAAACCGTAAAAACGGGTATCATTTGAAATGGATATATACAAAACATTGTAAATAAGGAGATACCCGCTGCCAATAATAAAGAATACCAATAGGATTACCATTGCAATCACTGAACCGCTTGATGATTTCATGGAAACCGCACCGCCGAAAGATTGATTTTCGTTAAGCTCCACATCTTTTTGAATACGATAAAAATCATCAGGCATTTTATTCAACGACAAAGAAAGAACGCCGTCCTCTGCCATTGTATAGCCTGCATTTTTGCAATACGCTTCGGAAACAAAGCCCATTCCCGTGCCTGTATAGGAATGAAACCATCCGCTTAAAGTGAAATTTTTTTCCTGCTGACCGTTTTTATCATAATAGGACAGAGGGATTTCCATATTCAGCTTCGGCTCTTTCATTCCAAGCTGTGAAAGAGCATCCTTTGACAGCATAATTTCATTTTCATTTGAGGGATATTTCCCTTCTATATCTTTGATTGTTTCTTTATAGTGTTTATCCCATTCAGTAGTGTCGTAATACGAAAGTGCGATAGAAAGATCACGCCCCTCATCGTTCTTCTCGGCAACCGAGCCGACCATATACTGCGTACCGACGGTTTTAACATATTCCAAATTCTTAATCTGCTGTTCCTGCTTTTCTGTCGGCATCGCAAGGGAAGCATTAGCGGTCGTGCCTGCGGTACGCACCTGCATTAACTTCATATTTTCCATATAGTTAATGCCCAAACTAAACACGGTAGTAATCATAAATGTAGTGAGAACGATCGCAAACACCGCAAACAGGTTACGAATACGGTTTGCTTTCATCATTCCCTTTTCTACTCGCTTAACTGCTTTTTTATTTCGGTTAGCGTGCATATCTGACACCTCCCGAAACAACCTTGCCATCCTCAATGCGGATTGTGCGGTCTGCCATTTGAGCGATTTCCTCATTGTGCGTGATCATAATGGTGGTTTGGTGGAACTGACGGCTAATCGACTGCATCAGCAAAATAACATCCATACTTGTTTTTGAGTCCAAATTTCCAGTCGGCTCATCGGCAAGGATAATGGCAGGCTTTGTCGCAAGGGCACGGGCAATCGCAACCCTCTGCTGCTGACCACCTGAAAGATTATTCGGCATATTCTTAAGCTTTTGTTCCAAGCCAAGAGTATGGATAATCTCTTTTACAAATCTTGTATCGGTCTTGCCACCATCGATCTCAATAGGGTACACAATGTTCTCATACACATTAAGAACAGGAAGCAGATTATAATTCTGAAAAACAAAGCCAATGTTTCGACGCCTAAAAATCGTCAGTTCCTCGTCTTTCATTTTCAACAGTTCTTTTCCTCGGATAGTAACACTACCAGAAGTAGGACGGTCTAACCCACCAATCATGTTGAGTAGTGTAGATTTACCGCTGCCCGATGTACCGATAACAGCAACAAATTCGCCTTCCTCTACGGAAATGGATACCCCATCCAAAGCATGGACTTCGTTTTCTCCGCTTCCGTATATCTTTCGTAAATCTTTTGTTTCAAGTATTGCCATATTAAAACCTCCAAATTTCTGTTTTTATTTTGTAAATTCAGTATAGCAACCACTTCTTACAATCTCATTACAATCCAAACTAAAAAATAACAGCATTTCTTTTGTTCCTACCATGCACTTTTACGAATTGATTTCTTTTTTTAATGAAGCAATCCACTCCTCTATTGCCTCTGCCAATGTGTATTGTTGCCGTAAAACTGCCATACCCGTAACAGGAATATCTTCTTTACTCTTTTTCAAAGCAATATTTTCTTCCAGATATTTTTTCAATACCTCCATACTGCTCTCAATATTATCCAGACATTCTTGCTGTCTTTCTCTGGACATACTGTCCAGATTTACAATGACAGCATTAAAATCCAAAAAAATGTTTATCGGCTTACAGGATATTTCAAGCATCAATTTTTCAAACTGCTGTTTCCCTTTTTCAGTTAAAGAATACACTGATTTTTCTGGCATTTTACCCTCTTTTTCTATATGACTTGAAATATATCCTTTTTCCTCCAACTGGATAACCTTTTTATAAATAGACGGGGTACTAATTTTTACCCATTTTGAAATATTGCGGTACTCTACCAACTTTTGAAGGTCATACGCACTCAGAGGTTCTTTCTTTAACATTCCCAAAACAATTAAGTCAATGGTCGCCATATCAATTTCCTCCTTTACTCTCTTGACAACTACTATAAATTATAGTAGAATACCACTTGCGTTTCAACTGCTATAATTTATAGTAGTATATTTTATTCTATTTGTCAAGTGAAAGGAGAAAGAACACTATGGACAATCAAAACAGAAAATTGGAGTTATTGGGCAATGCTCCAATTCCAAAAGCCCTTTTAGCTATGGGTATTCCAACAATGATTGGTATGCTCATCAACGCCTTGTACAATCTTGTTGATGCCTATTTTGTAGGTGGCTTAGGCGAAAGTCAAATGGCTGCCATCTCGGTTGTGTATCCTCTCGGTCAAGTAGTCGTCGGCTTAGGATTACTTTTTGGCAATGGGGCAGCATCCTACATTTCTCGACTGTTAGGACAAAGAAATAAGGATCAGGCAAACAAAGTGGCAAGCACTGCACTATATAGCAGTCTTGTTGTCGGTGCAATTATGATTGTTTTATCAATCCTCTTTTTGAACCCCATTCTAAGACTTTTAGGTGCAACAGAAAGTGTCCTTCCTTATGCGGCTACCTATGCCGGTATTTACATTGTTTCTTGCATTTTCAATGTTTTTAATGTCACAATGAACAATATCGTGACAAGTGAAGGAGCAGCAAAAACTACAATGTGTGCCTTGTTGTTAGGTGCAGTCCTCAATATCGGGTTAGATCCATTATTTATATACACTTTTAATTTTGGTGTTGCAGGAGCTGCTATTGCCACAGCAATTTCTCAGGTAGTATCTACTCTTGTGTATCTGTTTTATATTTTCAGACAAAAAAGTGCTTTTCAGTTTAGAATAAAGGACTGTACCTTTTCTAAAGAAATTCTATCTGAAATTTTCAAAATTGGCGTTCCGACACTTGTATTTCAATTATTAACAAGTATTTCTATCTCTCTAATAAACAATGCCGCTGGTAATTACGGCGATTCAGCCATAGCGGGAATGGGCGTTGTTACCCGTCTTATATCTATGGGCAGCTTAACAGTATTTGGTTTTATCAAAGGTTTTCAACCGATTGCAGGTTACAGTTATGGGGCGAAAAAATTTGATCGTCTGCGTACTGCAATCAAAATTTCCATCTTATGGTCAACTATTTTTTGTGTGATCGTAGGTTTATTATTCAGTCTGTTTTCTACGACCATTGTTTCACAGTTTACAACTGGAAACACAGAAATGATTCACATTGGAGCTTCCTCTTTAAGAGTAAACGGTATTACATTTATGCTGTTTGGATACTACACGGTATATTCCTCTTTATTCCTTGCTCTTGGAAAAGGAAAAGAAGGGTTTATTCTTGGAGCTTGCCGACAAGGTATCTGCTTCATTCCCGTTATCTTAATTTTTCCATTTATATGGGGATTAAACGGTATTTTATATGCACAGCCGATTGCCGATGTTCTCTCTGCACTTATTACAGTATTTATGGCAATCCCTTTGCATAGAAGTTTAGCTGTTGCCGAACAGAAAATGAAGATAACAGCTTCTATCCCCTGTGACAGGCAATAAAATCAAGCATAAAAGTAGTAACAGAGCCGATGAACTGTGAAAGCTTTCTCAAGTTCATCGGCTCTGCGTCTGTGCGTCTGGCTCTTTGATGACGGTTACTTGTAAATTCTCGACTTCAATTAAAGTTTCCTGTCTACATTTCGGGCAGTAAAGAGGATAGTTTTTCAAAACTGTGTCTTCTCTGATTTTGTTTCGGGTTTTGTTCCCACAAAGAGGACATAAAATCCATTGGGAATTTATACTCAGCATATTATCCTCGCCTTATAAGGTCATGTAACCGATTATCTGTAACAAATTTCTTTTTTCTGGGGTCACCCTCTGCACGATAGATTACTAAGCTGTCTAAATCAAATATTGAACTCCAAACTGTTTCAAAATCTGGCTCATCATCATATTGGCACATAAACCCATAATCACCTTTTAAGAGATGTTCGGTAGTTTCAATGTATTCATCTTTTATGCGTTCCGAAGAAAAGCTGTCTAATACTGTCCTGTAACGCCTGTGCGAGTCATAATCATTTCCTTTTGCATCGTCATATGGTTTCATCTCATCAGATGTAAAACTATTAACAGTACAAACAATACTGCCATTTTCAAAAATTTCTGCCGCCCGAACTTTTTTGAGAATTGGCGTACATTCAACCACTACCATATTGCCTTTTTTATCTGCAAGTAAAATATTGCAGTTAGAAGATACTGGCAAGCCCATAAGAAGGGAAACCGCCTGTTCGGTATTATCTGCCTTTTCAAGCAAATATCTTACAATAAAGCAAGAATTGAAACCTGCTTTTATCTTTTCAAGGTCGGTCATTACAAAAGTCATTGCTACAGCAAATCCGTGTTCATTCACTCCTTCTTCGCCGTTAATGAAAGAGGAAGTAGTGATATTGAACCTGTTTACATTTTTCGGTGCATAGATTTCACTTTTGCTTCCTTCACGCAGATAAGGTGGTAAGTCATTATTTCTACCGTATATTGTTCTGCCATTGCTTGAATATGCAAAAGCAGTACAGCCCCTAACCTCAACGGGGATGTTGTTCTCCAAGTTATACATACAGCAGCCCATACACAACATCCAAGAAATGAAGTGTAGATAATCTGTGCCAATGGCGTCACTTACGCCTCTTACTTCCTCACATATCTCTGGGAAAAACTTTCTTAAAATTTCTTCGCTTTGTTTCCCGTGTTCCAATTGAAAATTATCCAACTGGAGTGGAAAGGAAATATGAGCTTTTTGAAATATGTTTCCTCTTTTTACGCCCATCTGATAATGGTCGCCTTTTAATCTTAAATGATACATACTTAAATCTCCTTTGCTTTTTTGATTGCAATCCACACCTCGGAATGTCCTTTGGATGGCTGTCCTTTGCAGACTGGATATATTTCAACATCTGGAAGTCCTGCATATTCATAACCAGAAAACGGTAGAAATTCTGTCAAAAATCTGCGAAAAACACTCTGCACATCTTCCTTAAATACTCCGTCGTTTTCAAAAACAACCCACATACCCTCTGGTATCATGTATTCTACCATTCCCTCTGGCACGGGAATGTTGCTCGAAACAGCGATATAATAATATATATCCTCTGGATTATTATAAACGCTGACTCCTAAAATGCCGTCTGGATTTTTGTTTGATAGCTCTGCTAATTTGGAGATACTGCCATCCAATACTGCCTTTTTCCAGAACGCAGGAACATTCCGCATATTTTCCTCTGCATCTTCAACAAGAGGTATTCTAATTCCTATAATGCGAATACTTTTCTTTTCTTCAATGTGATATGCCATTGCACTGCCTCCCAAAACTATTATAGAAAATTGGATTGATGGATATGCACACAAGGTACATCCCATACTTTTTGCCGCTATAGGTGCTATCCCGTGTACGCTTTGAAAAGCACGGTTAAAGGATGTTGGAGATGAATACCCGTATTTGTGAGCAACATCAATAACCTTATTATCTGTTCTTTGTAACTCAAATGCAGCCTGTGTCATTTTACGGCGGCGTATGTACTCTGATAGTGACACTCCTGATACATAAGAAAAAATCCGTTGAAAATAATATGTTGAACAACAAGCTATATGAGCTGCTTCATCATAGGATATTTCCTTGTCTAAGTTTTCCTCTATGTAATCAATGGCTGCTCCAAGTCTTTTCAACCATTCCATTTACTTACCTCCTCATATATAAGCATACAAGAATACGAGCATATTTTCCTCGCTTTTCATGTCCGCTTTTGTAAACTTATCTATAGTTTATCCGAATAAAAAATTAGTTTCAAGTATGTCAAGCGTGCTTTAATCTCTTGTTACAAGAGATTAAACTTCCTATACCAAGAGATTTCACATCGTTTAACTGGAAGCCGCATCTCTGTAAAATATAAGAGTAAAATTTTCAGAGAATAGGTGGTGAGCTAATGGACGAAAGGAACAATAATTTTGACTTCGATTTTACTCCGATAGGACAGGCTATCAAAAAAGCCCGTGAAGCCAGAGGGATGACAAGGGAGCAACTATCTGGAATAATCGGCTATGCTCCCAGACATATTCAGTCTATCGAAAACGAGGGGCAGTATCCAAGTATCGAGCTATTTATCCAACTTATTACGATGTTCGATGTGTCGGTTGACGAGTACATATTCCCAGATAATGAGGTCAAGAAAAGTTCCGTCCGCAGACGCTTAGACGCACAGCTCGACAATTTAGACGATAAAGAACTGTCCGTTATAGAAGCAACTGTTATCGGACTATGTAAGGCAAAAGAGCCAGAGGAATAAACCTCTGGTTTTTCTTTTGCCCATTCTTAATAGGCAGGAACGCCGTAGCCATAGATGGAGCTGCTTCCAACCGTATATTGCTTTTGCCTGCAAGCGTCGCCAGAGTTACCCTCCACGGTGTAAACGACACCGTTTTCGCATTTCTCCACAATGCCTACATGGTCGGTTTCTCCGTCGCCTTCCCAATCAAAAAAGATAATATCGCCTGTCGACGGCTCATAGCTTCGGTCTTTCCATTGTCCGTTACCCTTAAACCAATTTGCACCGTCCACGCAGCCTGCGAATTTTGGGATAATCCCGCTTTCGATATAACTACACTGGTCGGCACACCACGATACGAAGCAGGCACACCATTCCACACGCCCATCAAAGCCATACCAACTCCAATAAGGCTGACCGCCCTCATTTCCGAGCTGTGTCAAAGCGACCTCCACAATCGCCTGGTTACCGCCGCTTGTGAACGCCCTCCCGTATGGATAATACAGCAGCACATGGGCGGGATATTGCGTGTCGCCATAGCTGTCCCAACCTAACCGTGCCGCCTGCATGGTGGAGAACTCTACCGCATTGGCATAGGAATAGCCGCCATAGTTGGTCTTAGCCCACGAGATATAGCCGTTGCCGAAATTGTAACCCTGCAAGGCAAGTTTGATATGCTCCATATCAATCGGGTTTTCTACCTCGGCAGAGATAAGGGCAGCCTTTAATTCCTGTACACCGCACTCAATCGAATATTCTGGGTCTTGTATCCCGTTCGGCTCGTGGGGATACCTTGTGTTAAAGCTACCCTCCGCCGCCTGCATGGGGTCAAGCCCACGCCCGCCGCTTTCCTGCATCATCACCGCCTTGATAAGCTCCACATATTCGGGGATGCCGTACTGCTTCGCATACTTCTGTATCAGCGGCGTGTAGGCTTCCACCTC
>OLNY01001721.1_pt1 | contig 16657 bp, 19 predicted proteins | sample 1671981 | NCBI WGS metagenome assembly OLNY01 (sample SAMEA3136632, study PRJEB25190) | human gut metagenome | biome: human gut; feature: human-associated habitat; material: faeces | place: Austria | collected 2013
AGTTCCCTTATAATATAGGTATAACCCCTGCCTTTCCCGCCCATACTGATGCTGCTGAAACTGTAACGCCCCGCCATGGTCATAACGATCTCCGCCTCGTAGTAGCCGGCGTCGTTCCATGCGGCAGGAACATCATGCGAGCCAGCCACAGAACCATTGGTGTAGGTCAGCATTACGCCCTCTACGCCCTCGATCGGATCATTGGAGTCATCGGTGACGGTGAAGTAGAGCTTGCTGGAATAAGTCTCTCCGGATTCAAAATTTGCATTATTATCTTTTTTAATATGTGGCTTGAAAAGTATCATCCGAAAATTGAAATTTAATTTTCCATTTGATATTATTCTTTCTTTATATATAAAATAGAGGTTCCGCTTATGGAGCCCCTATTTTAATTTTTGTCAGTTATTCACTTAGCAAGCTTTTAAATTTTCTCAGGTTTCGCATTAATTTCTGAAATAAGCTTATACTTAGCATCTGCCGATTTTTTAGTTTCAATTTCAACCATCTGGTCTATGCAAAAACTTAACTCGATTATTTCTGGTCCATCATATTCAAATAGCTTTTCAATTTCGAACCATCTTGTTAAAAAGTAATTATCCTGTTTTGCTTTGTTTCTAAAATCTCTAAATGGCACTTCTAAAAGCTTCTTTGAACCCAAGTTTATATCTTCAGATTCATACTTTACTCTTTCATCTTCTACACAGCATACTCCTGCCATTTTGCTACGATAAATAGCTCTACCATTTTTTTTGATTTCATAAAAAATTGTTATCCAATCTGTTGCAGCTAACTCTTCATCAGATAACATGTTTATTACTTTTTCCACAGCTCCTAAGAAATCATTCCATAGAAAATCTAACCGCTCATTTCTAGCCTTATTTAATCGTTCTTTTGCAATTTTTTTTGCAAATTCTTTACTTTCTTTCTGCATACCTGAATCCTCCTTAAATTCTTTTGGTGGTTTTGAAACCTTTAAATTAATTGTTTTTTGGTTTCAAAAATATATTTTTTTTATTTTAGCACAATTTTACATAAAATGCAATTAAATTTTCTTTTTTTATTTTATCATATATTCTTACACATTCTCTTAGTGCTTTTTGTTTTATATAGAAAAAGGTCGCAATTTGCGACCTCATTTTTTCTCAATATTGTTGACTATTTTTAAATTATTTACTGCTTCTTCAATATCATCCTTTTGATTATCTGATAACTTTCCCTTCTGAATATTAATACTTTTTTCTCTTTCTAATTGAATTTTTGTAATTATACCTGTAAGAATCCCTAATACAATTAGCATTACTAAAACAATCAATAACAATATCTCCTTATTTTTCCCTCCATTGTGTCTAAATGTTAATAGTTACATTTATTAATACTCCATCATGCTATAATCTCGGAGTTTCAAAGAATTATTATGTGATTATCTTATCATATTTTATAATTTTATTCAATCAGTATTATTCATTTTTATTATTTTACTAATCTTAATGTTTCTTTAGCAATCATTAATTCCTCGTTTGTTGGAATTACATAAACCTTAATTTTAGAATCTGCTGTAGAAATAACTTTTTCTTCGCCTCTCATATTATTAGCATCTACATCAATATTTACACCCATAAATTCTAGCTTTTTGCAAATTCCTTTACGTATATTAATTTGATTTTCTCCAATACCACCAGTAAATATGATATAATCAATTCCATTCATTGCAACTGCATATTTAGCAATATAACTTGCAATTGTGTAATTAAAGTTTTCAACTGCAATCATTGCATCTGGTTGACCTTCATTTGATGCAATTTCAATTTCTCTAAAATCGGGAACTAAGCCAGACATACCAGAAAGTCCTGATTTTTTATTTAAAATGTCTTCCATTTGTGCAGGTGTTAAATTTTCTTTTTTCATTATATAAGTTACAACTGATGGATCTAAATCTCCACTTCTTGTAACCATTGGAAGTCCACCAAGTGGTGTTAATCCCATGCTTGTATCTATTGATTTTCCGTCTTTTATAGCACATATACTTGAGCCTTGTCCTAAGTGACATGTTACAATTTTTGTACCTTCTAGTGATTTATTTTCAATTTCTGCAAGTCTTTGTGAAACAAACATGTGTGATGTTCCATGGAAACCATATTTTCTTACCCCGTATTTTTTGTAATATTCATATGGAATTGGATAAATAAATTTATCTTTTGGCATTGTTTGATGGAATGCTGTATCAAATACTCCTACCATTGGTTTTCCTGGCATAACTTCTTGACATGCTTTAATTCCTAATATACAAGCTGGATTGTGTAATGGTGCTAAATCAGTATATTCTTCTAAAACCTTTACAACTTCATCATTAATTACAACAGATTCTGCTATTTTTTCTCCCCCATGAACTAATCTATGTCCTATTGCATTTATTTCATCTAAGCTATCTATTACTTTATATTCTGGGTTTGTGAATTGTTTTAAGGTAAAATCTATTGCTTCTGAGTGATTGTATGCTGGATTTTTTATTTCTATTTTTTGTCCATTTACTTTGTGTGTAATAAATGCTTCTGCTTCTCCTATTCTTTCATATTTTCCAGAAGCCATTACCTCTTCTGTCTCCATGTTTATTAATTGATATTTTAGTGATGAACTACCACAATTTAATACTAATATTTTCATTTTTACCTCACCTTTCTATGTCCCAAAGGGACGGTTCTTGTGGGACATTTTTGTCCCACAGGGACACATATATTTTTTAATTCAAATCTTAAGTTACTTCTATTTTTTGACAAATTTTGACAACAATTTGGAACAAATTCTCTACGTCCCCTTTGTTCCGTTCCACTTGTTTCATTGTTTCTCTTGCTATCATTAGTTCCTCATTTGTTGGTACTACATAGATTTTTACTTTTGATTCTTCTGCTGAAATTTCTACTTCTTCGCCTCTTATTTTATTTTTTTCGTCATCTATTTTTACTCCGAAAAATTCCAGTTGTTCACATATTGCCTTTCTTGATATTGGGCCTTTTTCTCCCACACCTGCTGTAAATGTAAGTACATCAATTCCTCCCATAGCTACTGCACATTTTGCTACATATGCTGCTGTTAAATAATGATATATGTCTAATGCTAATTGCGCATGTGTTCCTCCGGCTAATGCTTCATTTTCGATATCTCTAAAGTCAACAGATACTCCTTTTGATGCTCCATAAACTCCTGATTTTTTGTTTAATATGTCTTCCATTTCTTGCGGTGTTAAATTTTCTTTTTTCATTATATATGTTATAACTGAAGGGTCTAAATCTCCGCTTCTTGTTCCCATTGGAATTCCTCCTAATGGTGTTAAACCCATACTTGTTTCTACAGATTCTCCATTTTTTATTGCGCATACACTTGCTCCTTGTCCCAAATGGCAATTTACAATTTTTAAATCTTTAACATCTTTTCCCATAATTTCTGCAACTCTATATGCTACATATTGATGAGATGTTCCATGTGCTCCATATTTTCTAACACCGTATTTTTTATAATATTCACATGGAATTGGGTACATATATCTTTCTTTTGAAATTGTTTGATGAAAAGCTGTATCAAAAACTGCTACCATTGGCATATTTGGAACTATCTTTTTACAAGCTTGTATTCCTAAAATTGCTGCTGGATTGTGTAATGGTGCTAAATCACTACATTTTTTTATTTCTTCAATTACATCATCTGTAATAAGAACTGGCTTTGAATACTTTTCTCCTCCTTGAACAACTCTATGTCCAATTCCTCCTAGTTCATCTAGGCTTTTAATTACTCCATAATGGTCATTTGTTAATCTATCAAATATAAATTCTAATGCTTGCTCATGGTTTTCTACATGTTTTTCAAATTTATGTTTTATTCCATTTACATTGTGTGTTAAAAACGAATTTTGCTGTCCTATTCTTTCAAAATATCCTTTTACTAATCTTTTTTCTGTGTCCATATCAATAACTTGATATTTTAATGATGAACTTCCTGAATTTAAAACTAATATTTTCATGCAGTACCTCCTTTTTATATTATTATATAATCCTTTTAAATATTATTATGTCAACGCTTCAAACAATGATATTTTTAACAGTTAATCAAATAGTTCTTTAATGTATAATTCTTGGTTTTCTAATTTATTATTTTTTCCTTGTAATAGATTTTCAAAAAACATAATTAAAAAATCAAATGTTGGATAAATTCCCTTCGGAATATTACCATAGTTACTTCTGACTAATGAGTTTCTAAAAAATAAACTATGTTCTTTAAACAAATCATTATTTACATTAAAACCCATGTTATTAAGATATTTTTCTATAAATACTGCTGTTGTTCTAGTATTTCCCTCTCCAAAAGAATGTACTTGCCAAATACTAGAAGTAAATTTTGCAATATGTTTTATCAATTCTTCATTATTTAATTTTGAATAATCAAAATCTTTTTCTTCTTTAAAATCATAAGCAAAATATTCTTCAATATTATTATAATCTACATATATAACAGTATCTCCATTTAAAATTGGTTCTTTTTTAGTTATATTATATGTTCTGTATTGTCCAGCAAAGTCATAGATATCTTTAAACAGGTATTTATGAATATTTTTCAAAGTAACAGGACTAAATCCGAAACTTTTATCATCCAATAATTGAGCTATTCTTAAAGATACCAAATCACATTCTTTTTCTTTTTGAATTTTTATATTATTTATATCTTGATTTTTATAATAACTTTTTAATAAATCTTCTACCTCATAATATTTTAATTCACCATTTATATTTCTTTGTGACAATTCTAATAGATATTTAGAAGGTTGTAAATCATCAACTTTATTTAAACCAATACCTGTATTCCAATATTCTTGTTTTTTGTTTTTGTCTGTTGTTTCATTTTCTATTATGTAATTTTCTCCATCTTCCATATTATATATTAGCCTCCCTTCTATTTATTAGATAATACAATTTTTTAATCTCCTTGTGCTTGTACTGCTGTGATTGCTATAACTCCTGCTATATCTTTGTCACTGCAACCTCTTGATAAGTCATTTACTGGTTTTGCTATTCCTTGGCACAATGGACCATATGCCTCTGCTTTTGCTAATCTCTGTACTAATTTATATCCTATATTTCCTGCATCAAGATTTGGAAATATTAGTACATTTGCATCTCCTTTTAGCTCACTATTTGGTGCTTTTGAAGCTGCAATTTCTGGAATAATCGCTGCATCTAACTGAAGCTCCCCATCTGCTTTTAATTTTGGCTCTTTTTCTTTTAATAATTTTGTTGCTTCTATTACTTTTTCTGTTAATTCTGATTTTGCACTTCCATGTGTTGAATATGAAAGCATTGCAACTTTTGGCTCTTTACTTACTAATTGTTCGAAACTTTTACTTGATGATATTGCTATTTCTGATAATTCCTCTGCCGTTGGATTTGCATTTAAACCTGCATCTCCAAATATAAATGTTCCATTTTCTCCATATTCACAATTTGGAACTGCCATTACGAAAAATGCTGAAACTAATTTTGTATTTGGTGCTGTTTTTAATATTTGTAATGCTGGTCTTAATGTATCTGCTGTTGAATGAACTGCTCCTGATACTAAGCCATCTGCTTCTGATTCTTCGTCTTTTAACATAAGCATTCCAAAGTAAACTGGATCTAATGTTAACTCTTTTGCTTTTTCTTCTGTCATCCCTTTATTTTTTCTTAATTCATATAATAAATTAGCATATTTTTCATAATCAAGTGATGTTTTTGGATTTATTATTTTTGCTCCTTCTATATCTATATTATTTTCTTTTGCTTTTGCAAAAATTTTTTCTTCGTCTCCTATTAAAATAATTTTTGCATACTTTTCATTTAATACTGTTTCTGTTGCTTTAAGTGTTCTTATATCTTCTGCTTCTGGAAGTACTATTGTTTTTATTTGCTGTTTTGCTCTATCTTTTATTGACTCTATAAAATTCATTTTCTTTTCCTTTCCATTTTTATTTGCTTAGCCTTAAATTTTTTATTTGCCTTTCTCTTAACTCTTGGCTTGCTTATTATTTGACTTTATTATATCTATAAAACAAAAAAAGTACAAGTCTTTTTATAAAACTTGTACTTTTAATCGTAAGTTATAATGACATTAAATGTCAATATATTTTTCTTTAATCTTATGAAATAATTATAAAGATTAGACTTTAATAATAGCAATTCAAATTCAAGCTTTATAAAGTCTGTAAATTTAAAATTTATTAGGAGATTTTTAATGATAAAAGAAAAAAGAAAATTAAAACATTTAACTCAAGAACAAATGTCAGAAAAGCTTGGCATCTCTTTAAGACAATATGTTAGAATAGATAATGAACAAGCTTTCCCTAGAAGAGATATATTAAAAAAATTAATTTCTGAACTTGAATTAACTAATGAAGAAATCGGTGAGTATATTAAAATTGTTACAGAATATATTGCTTAAATTTTTGTTTTTATATTTTTTAAATAATCTACTAAGTTACCTTTTTTAATTTTGTAAATCACAAAAATTCACTTTGTATATGTATTATTTATTTGAAATATGTATGTTATCAACTTCCACCTTTAGCTCTCTTGCTATAATATTTTGAATTTGCGCAACATTTTCTTTTGTTAATTCTGTAGTTGCTACTACTACATTTACACTATCATCATTCACAAAAACAACAACATCCTTAAATCCTTTTGTTTGAATCAAATTTTCGCAAATCATTATACTATTTTTTAAATTATTTATTTTTTTTATTTCCTCTGTAGCAGATTGTTTCTGTGTTTCCAAAGAATTATTACTATTTAAAACTTTTTCGTATGTTTCTAACATTTGTGAATACATAGTATTTCTTTCTAATTTTGAATTTGTAAAATAATCATCTTTTGAATTATTATTAGAACTTGTAGTCACACTAGCATTATTACTATTATTTTCTTTTACTTCTTCATTTTTATTTTCTTCTTTAATAGTGTTCCTTTCTTTATCTTCTATATTTGTGCTATCTTCGTTATCTGTAATTTGATTATTTGATAAATTGTTTTCATCTGAAACATTACTGCTAACTAATTGTGCATCACCTATATTTGCCATTTCTGTAATCTCTTCTTCTCTACTACTTGTCTGCATTATACTATTCATGTCATTTGTTGTTGTATAATTCAAATATCCTGCTGTAACTAACATTAATGCAATAACATAAATTATAATTTGATTTTTCTTAAACAATTTCATTATCGTTTTCCTCCATTATTTTAAGTTTGTGTTATTATAAGCTTAAATATTTAAAATTTAATAGTACACATAAATCACTTCATTTCGAATACTTGTATTTTATGTGTTGCAAGTCCTGTAGCTGCTTCTACTGCCTGTACAATATTTGTTTTAACAGTTGCATTTGATGCACCTTTTGCTGTGATAATTGCACCTTCTATTTTAGGCTGTACAGTTTTTTGAATTATAGGTGTTTTTTCTCCATTTTCTTCTTGATACACCAATTCTTTTTGTGAATCTGTTGATTCTACTTTTCTTGTTCCTCCTGATGTATCAGTTTCTTCAGTTGTACTAGTCTTTGTATTTTCATTATACATTGCAACTGTTTCACTTGATTCTGAATAATTTATAAAAACTTGTACTTCTCCAACTCCTTGTATCTGTGATAAAATACTTTCTAGCTTTTGTTCAAGATTTTCACTATCTTTTATACTAGTAGAAGAACTATTATCTGTCATTGCTAACTGCTTTCCAGCTGTATTTGTCAGTGTTTTATTTGAAGTTTTTCTGCCATTCCAAATATAATTTATCATAACTATTGTTGCAATTAATAAAATCACAAAAAATACAAGATTTTCTATTTTCTTTTTGTTATTTTCATCTGAATCATCACTTTTTATAATTTCCTTTAATTTATTTTTAAACATTTTTCACTCACCCCATATTCCTCTATTAAAAAATTTTTAATATTTTGTATGTCAGTTTTCGTTATTTTGCTACTACTGTCTTGCTTACTTTCATTTTTGTTTTCTTCCTCTTCTAAGCTGCTATTATTTGATTGTTGCTCTTCTTTATTATTAGAGACTTGAATTTTTACTTTTTGAATTTCCTCAACTAATACGTTTTCTATATTAATCTTATTATTTTTGTAATTTTCTTCGCTATTTAAATTTTCGTTTTTATCTTTAAGTTTTACTGTTATATTTTTAATGTTTCCATCCTCAATACCATCTACATCAACTTTACAATTTGAAACAGTATATCCTTTTTCTTTAATTTTGCTTGTAATATCTTTTTCTAATTCTTGAACATAAATTTTTTTAATTCTTTTATCCATTGACTCTTGATTAACAACTTCGTTACTAGATGCTTCAACTATACCCTCTGCATATGAATTGATATTAAATTCGCTTAAGTTTAAGTTATTACTGTTCTTTATAAATGGTGATATAATACTAAATAAAATATACAATCCCATTATTGTTTTTATATATTTTTTCGTTTTATTATTTGGCAATATCATTTCTAAAATAGAAACAACTATTAATGCTAAACTTAAGTTTTTAACCCACGAACTTAAAAAAGTAACCACAATTTACTCCTTTTCTTTTTGATAAATTTTAATATTAATATTTTTTATCTTATTATACATTTATTTTATAAACATTTATTCTAATGCTATCTATACATCATTCCTATATTTGACATCTTAAGCAATAATGCTGTTCCAATAATTACCATAAAAGAAATCGTACATAATATTGCGAGTAATATTTTAAAAATATCTGCAATCTGTTCCAAAAGTTTTACAATTTTTTCATCTGCAATAACTCCACCAACACTTGCTACTAGTTGATATGAGATTGTAAGAACACTCAATTTTAAAATTGGTAAAATACAAATTCCAATAATAACAATTACCCCAACTAATCCAACAGCATTTTTTAAAATAACTCCACAACCTAATACACTATCAACTACATCTCCTAAAATTTTCCCAACTACTGGTACACCACTACTGACAATTGACTTTGCTGTTTTTGCAGTAATTCCATCAATACTACTTGATAACGTGCCTTCTAGTGAAACTACTCCAACAAATACTGTTAAGATAATTCCTAAAAACCATATTGTACTTGATTTTAAAAACTTTGCTATTTTTTCCACCTGAACTTTATCAGATATTTTTGATACGATGCTGATGGTTGTGATAATTAATAAAATTGGGATAAATAAGTCTTGTATTAAATTACCTATGAAATTAATCATGAACAAAATTATTGGTTCTAATATGCTACTTGTTGTAATGCTTCCAGTATATAACATAAGTGAAATCAATACAGGAATTAATGTATTCATAAATCCTATAAGGTTAGTTGTAGTCTCTTTAACAAGATTTACAATATCAGAAAAATTTGTCATTATAATTGTAACTATTGCGATGTATTGAACATAATAAATCATTTTTGATATTGCATCATTTTCTAAGCCCTCACTTATTGCTTTTAAAATACTATGTATAATTATTATAGCTAATATTCCAAGAATACTTTTAATACCAACTTGTACTTCTCCTCCTAAAATATTTAAGATTCTTTTATATAATGTGCTATTATCAACATTTCCGGAAATTGCAGAATTTAATATTTGTCCTATATCAATTTCATTAAAAAAATCTCCAGCATATTGTTTTGAATTTTGTATAAATGATTGTATACCAAATGTTTTTTCTTGTTCTTGCATTATTGTTCCATCAAGTGTTGTATTGGCAGCCATAGAACTAACTGGAATGCATATTAGACATACACAAATCAAAAAAATCAAAATCTATCCTCCTTTGTCCCATGGGGACGGTTCTCTTGGGTCATTTTTGTCCCACAAGAACCGTCCCTATGGGACAATTTTTAATATTATTTCTAATAAATTAGATATTATTGGAATTGACATCGAAATTATAATTATTTTGCTTCCTAATTCTATTTTACTGGCAATTGCCGCTTCTCCTGAGTCTTTGCAAATACTGACTGCAAATTCTGATAAAAATGCTATTCCTGTTATTTTTATTAATATTGCTATAAATTGTGTATTTATTGAATATTTATCTTGAATTGACTGAATTAAATTTATTATTCCTGTTAGTTTGTCCATTACCAAAAAAAGAATTAATACTCCTGTTAGAATGCTTATGAATACTGCATATTCTGGTCTATATTGTTTTAGCATTATTATAATTATTAGAGCTATGAAAGCAATTCCAATTATTTTTATAATTTCCATTTAGTGTCATTCCTTTCCTATTGCTTAAATTTAACTAAAATGTGTATTTTAATTTTATTGTTTTACAGTTCATAATCTTATAAATTAAATAATGTCCTTACAGTGTCAAATAATCCACTTATTTCTTTAATTACCATTGTTAAAACAATTACTAGTCCTGCAAGTGTTGTCATCATTGCTTGATCTTCTCTTCCTGCTCTTACTAGAACTTGATATAATACTGCTACTAAAATTCCTATAGCTGCTATTTTGAATAACAAATCTATACTCATAAATTTTCATTCCTTCCTTTTTTAATATTTTAAACATTCAAATTTTTATATTAAAATAATTACTATAGCAAGTCCTATTGTTGAACCCAATTTTTTGTATAATTTTTCATTTTTATTTTTTTCTTCTTGAGCTTGTTTTATTTGATTATCTAAAAAATTTTCTGTTACTTCTATTTGACTAATTTGTCCTTCTGAATCTGTTGTTCCTAACATTTTTGATAATGTTTTTATTACTTGTTTATCTTCTTCTGTTAAGTTTCCTTTGTATTCTTCTATAGATTCATTCCAAGCTTCTGTGGCTGTTTTATTTTCCATTTTCTTTGTTGAATTTTCAAATAATTGCGCAATATTTTTGTTTATGTTTTTAGCTATTTCATTAAATATCTCTGGTAATGGTTCATATGTAAATTTGATTTTTGATTTTAATATGTTCAAGGCTGTTCTTATATCTTCTAATTCTTTTAATCTATAATAATAGTGCTGGGCTATATATTTTCCTATTAATGTTGATGAAATAAATACTAGCAAAAGCATACTATATTTAATAAATTGCATTTATTTTTCATCCCCTTTTTTTCATTAGTTTTAAATTTATTTTTTTATTGCTATATTATATGCTTGTGCTTTTTTTTTTAGAACTTTTTTTAAAATTATATACATTTTGTAATTTATATGTTATAATTTAATTACTATATTTTACAAAAGGAGATTGTTTATATGGCAAAAGAAAACTTAATAGGATTTGACACAAGATCGCAGGAATTTACTGTAATTCTAGCTAACGATACTAGAATCAACAGAATTCCCAGAAAAGATTTCATTTCAGAAGAATCACAGAAGTATCAGAATGTTGGCTTTTTATTTTTCATATTGGATAGAGTAAATGCTTCTTTTCCAAGCTTGATTAATACATCTACAAAGTTATCAATTTCTGTTATTGCTATGTCTGAAATAGAAGCTTTGGAAGGTATAAACATTATGAAGTTTTATTAAGATTTTAGTCCCAATGCAAGTTGTTATAACAAGCATTGGGGCTTCTCCTTTAACAGTATTTTTATGTTTTATGTTGACTTTATTTTGAATTTACAGTATAATTAACTTAGTTACAAAAAAACTCAACTAAAAAAAGGAGAAACATTATGGAAAATTACTCATTTATTGTAAAACGGAAAAATATTGTAGAAGGAAAAACATATATATTGAACTTTTCTTCTGCAAAGATTTTGTCAATTTCTTCAGAAGAAAATTCAGACAAATCTTTTGATTTAAATACAGAGGAATTAAAACTTCCAATGTGTATAAACTCAGATGCAATACTAAAAGAAATTGGAAATCAAATCCAAAAACGTTTTGGTGAAGAAGAAACATTAATCATTCGATGTGATTATGAAACAAAAACAGCCATTAACAAATTAGCAGCAGCAAACTCGATAATTTTTGAGTAGTTAGTTCTATTTATAGTAATGTTCCTACCCCCCACATGTGTAATTATCACATACGTGGGGGGCTTTCTTTATACTTTATAAAAAATTTAGTTTGTAATACATTTTAAATTCCATCAATTTTTTAATATTTATTTTTGTTACTATATTAGCTAATTAATTTTTCTAATTCTTTTATTTTATCTCTTATTTCTGCTGCTTTTTCAAATTCCATATTAGCAGCATATTTAAGCATTTCATCAGTTAATTCTGTAATTGTCTTTTTAATATCTTCTGCACTTTCTAATTTGTATTCAACCTCTATTTCTTCTTGTTTTGTAATGCTTATTGTTTCTCTAATTGATTTCTTTATTGTCTTTGGAGTAATTCCATGTTCTTTATTATACTCTTCTTGTATTTTTCTTCTTCTATTAGTTTCTGTAATTGCTTTTTCCATTGAATCTGTTAATTCATCTGCATACATAATAACAGTTCCATCTGTGTTTCTGGCAGCACGTCCAATTGTTTGAATTAGTGAACGTTCTGAACGCAAAAAACCTTCTTTATCTGCATCTAATATTGCAACTAGTGATACTTCTGGAATGTCTAAACCTTCTCTTAAAAGGTTTATTCCAACTAATACATCAAACTCCCCTAAACGTAAATTTCTTATGATTTCCATTCTTTCTAATGCTTTAATATCTGAGTGCATATAATTTACTTTAATATCTAAACTCTTTAAATATGCAGTTAAATCTTCTGCCATTTTCTTTGTTAGTGTAGTTACTAGAACTCTTTCTTTTTTCTCTACTCTTATTCTTATTTGTTCAATTAAATCATCTATTTGATTTGTTACTGGTTTAACTTCTATTTTAGGATCTAGTAATCCTGTTGGTCTAATAATTTGTTCAACAACATTTTCTTTTGAATGTTCTTTTTCATAATCTGCAGGTGTTGCACTAACAAATACAACTTGATTTATTCTTTGTTCAAATTCTTGAAATGTTAATGGTCTATTGTCAAATGCTGATGGTAAACGGAATCCATAGTTTACTAGTGATTCTTTTCTTGCTCTATCTCCATTATACATTGCTCTAACTTGGGGAATTGTAGCATGTGACTCATCTATTAATAATAAAAAGTCCTTTGGCATGTAATCAAATAGTGTAAATGGCGGAGAACCTGCTGGTCTACCACTAATATGTCTTGAATAATTTTCTATTCCTTGGCAGAACCCCGTTTCTTTCATCATTTCTATGTCAAAATTTGTTCTTTCCTCTATTCTTTGTGCTTCTATTAGTTTATTATTATCTTTAAAGAATTTTACTCTCTCTTCTAATTCTTGTTCAATTGTTTTTATTGCTCTTTCCATCTTATCACTTGTTGTTACATAATGTGAATTTGGAAATATCATTACATGCTTTCTTTCTGCTATTTTTTTGCCTGTTAAAGGATTTATTTCTGCTATTGTTTCAATTTCATCTCCCCAAAATTCTACTCTTATAGCTGATTCATTTTGGTCTGATGGATAAATTTCTACAATATCTCCTTTTGCACGGAATGTCCCTCTTTTAAAATCAATCTCATTTCTTGAATATTGCATATTTACAAGTTTTCTTAGTACTTCATCTCTTGTCTTTTTCATTCCTGGTCTTAAAGAAATAATCATATTTTCGTAATCTATAGGGTCTCCTAATCCATATATACAAGATACTGATGCAACAATAATTACGTCTTTAGTTTCAAATAATGATGCAGTTGCAGAATGTCTTAATTTATCAATTTCATCATTAATAGATGCGTCTTTTTCTATATATGTGTCAGAACTTGGTATATAGCTTTCTGGTTGATAATAATCATAATATGACACAAAATATTCTACATTATTCTCTGGAAAAAACTCTTTAAACTCCGAATATAGCTGACCTGCAAGTGTTTTATTATGTGCTAAAACTAATGTTGGCTTTTGAACTTTATTTATTATATTTGCCATAGTAAAAGTCTTTCCAGACCCTGTAACTCCTAAAAGGGTTTGAAATTTTTTACCTTGTTCAATTCCTTTTGATAAATATTCTATTGCTTGTGGCTGGTCTCCTGTTGGTTTATATTCTGAATGTAATTTAAACATATCTTTCCTCCTATTTTCCTTATATGTTTCTAAATTTCTTTGTATTAAGTACTCTAAGTGCATTAATAATAGCAATTATAGACACACCAACATCTGCAAAAACTGCTTCCCACATAGTTGATAATCCAAAAGCACTTAATATTAATACAGCTATTTTTATGCCAATTGCAAAAATAATATTTTCTTTTACAATTCTCATAGTTTTTTTAGAAATCTTAATTGCATCTACAAGTTTTGAAGGTTCATCTGTCATTATTACTACATCTGCTGCTTCTATTGCAGCATCTGAGCCTAATCCTCCCATAGCAATTCCAATATCTGAAATAGCTAAAACAGGTGCATCATTTATTCCATCTCCTACAAATGCTAATTTTGCTTTTGCATCTTTTTCTTTTAATAATTCTTCTACTTTTTTAACTTTTCCATCTGGTAATAATTCTGTATAAACTTCATCAATTCTTAGCTTTTCAGCTATATTTTCTCCTACTTCTTTTTTATCTCCTGTGAGCATAACTGTTTTCTTTATGTTCATATTTTTTAAGTTACTAATTGCTTTTGCAGAATCTTTTTTTACCTTGTCAGCTATAACAATATAACCTACAAATTCATTTTCTATTGCAACATATAATATTGTTCCAATTTCATTACATTTTGTATATTGAATATTTTTTTCTTTCATCAATTTTTCGTTGCCAACTAAAATATCTTTTCCATCAACATTAGCTATTACTCCAAAACCAGATATTTCTTCTACTTTAGATATATTAGTCACATTAATTTCTTTTCCGTACGCTTTTTTTACAGATGTTGCTATTGGGTGTGTTGAATGGTTTTCTGCATATGCTGTATATCTTAATAAATCTTCTTTTGATATTCCTTCACATTCAACTTTTTGAACTTCAAAAACACCTTCAGTTAATGTTCCTGTTTTGTCAAATACAACTAACTCAGTATTTGCCAGTGCTTCTAAATAATTACTTCCTTTTACTAATATTCCTATTTTTGAAGCTCCACCAATTCCGCCAAAAAAACCTAATGGTATTGATATTACTAGAGCACATGGACATGATACTACTAAGAATGTTAATGCTCTATATAGCCAATCTGTAAAATTTGCATCTTTTAATACAAGTGGTGGAACAATTGCTAAAATTACAGCAATTATTACAACTATTGGTGTGTAATATTTTGCAAATTTAGTAATAAAGTTCTCTGATTTTGATTTTTTACTACTTGCATTTTCAACCAAATCTAATATTTTATTAACTGTTGACTCTCTAAATTCATTATTTACCTTAATTATCAATAATCCATTTTGATTTATACATCCACTTAATACTTCATCATTTATACTAACATTTCTTGGTACTGATTCACCTGTTAAACTAGATGTATCTATCATAGATTTTCCTTCTATTACAGTTCCATCAAGTGGAATTCTTTCCCCTGGTTTTACTACAATAATATCTCCAATTTTTACTTCTTCTGGACTAACTTTTTCTATTTTATCGCCAATTTTTATGTTTGCAAAGTCTGGTCTAATATCCATTAAACTTGCAATTGATTTTCTTGATTTATCAACTGCATAATTTTGAAATAGCTCACCTATTTGATAAAATAGCATGACACATACTGCTTCTGGAAATTCTCCTACTCCAAAAGCTCCAATTGTTGCAATTGCCATAAGAAAATTTTCATCAAATAATTTTCCTTTAAATAAATGTTCTAATGCTTCTTCTATAACTTCAAGTCCTACTATTAAATAACTTACTATAAAAATTGCTTTATTTATCCATTCATTTGCAAATGGTACAACTAATGCAATAATAAATAAAATTACTGCAATTATAATTTTTCTTAAATCTTCTTTCATATTTCAAATTCCTTTCCATTATTCATGATATTTACAAATTTTTCGTTTGTTTTTTATCTATGTTCTATATGTTCAATTCCTATTTCAAATACATCTTTTACATGTTCATCATCTAACATGTAATATACTTCTTTTCCTACTTTTCTGCATTTTACAATATTCATTCTTCTTAATGTTCCTAATTGATGAGATATAGATGATTTACTCATCCCAAGCACATTTGCTATATCACATACACACATTTCATTTTGGTCAAGTGCAAATAATATTTTTACTCTTGTTGTGTCTCCTAGAATTTTAAAAAATTCAGCCAATTTATTAAACACATCTCCATCTGGCATTTTCTTTATTGTATCATCAACAACATCTTGATGTATAATATTGCAATCACATATAAATTCATTTTTTGCCACTTATGATTCCTCCTTTTATTTATAGTCATAGATTATTTCTAATCCCAATTATTAAAATTTATTTTTTACTCTTTCTTTTTAATATATTTTATGATTTTTAAAATTGAATAGTTATTCAACTGTATTCTTATTATAGTTGAACAGTCATTCAATTGTCAATACTTTTTTATGAAAACATAATTATATTTTTATGATTTTTTGTTACAGTTCATTAAGAAAATATACGCTTATGAGGGGCTGGCTCTTAAGGATTTATACTTGATTGAATTTCTAAA
>OLNY01001737.1_pt1 | contig 16570 bp, 7 predicted proteins | sample 1671981 | NCBI WGS metagenome assembly OLNY01 (sample SAMEA3136632, study PRJEB25190) | human gut metagenome | biome: human gut; feature: human-associated habitat; material: faeces | place: Austria | collected 2013
GCCGCACCTCGCTCGCCGTATCGGCACTTAGAATTATGCGGTATTGCCTTTACAACTTCACAAGTATCTCCCCCGCACCGGAATCCGATTGCCCTTCTCCCCTATCCCCCAACCGCGCGTACCGTTCATCTTCATCCGCTCCCCCCACCCCAAAACAAAAGGCATGTGCCCCCTTATCTCTATCATAAGGTGGGCACATGCCGTTACATTATCATGATTTTATCACGCCAAAGTCATCAGGCAATGCAGCCATCGGCAAAGCTGTTGCGCTTGGCTTTTTCTTTCTGCTGGTTGCGCTTGGCGATGATTTCTTTGCTCAGGCCAATACGGTTGGTCTTGAAGTGGAAGAACGGGCGTTCCGGTACGGTGAAAATCTCCACCGGACGCATGTAACGTTCCGGCAGGCAGGCATTGATCTTATCGCGCACATCGTCCAAGGTGTAGCCATCTTTGAGCTGGACGTACAGGTACGGCAGGAAGCAGCCCTCGTGCTCATCATCCGGCACGATAACAAAGAACTCGTCCTTGATGCCCTTGATGTCGGCATCGGCCACGATGTTCTCCAGCGGCTGCACCATCAGGTCGCCGCCGCCAAAGCGCGGGGATGCGCCGCGGGTCATCGTGTAGAGCACACCGTCCTCGGACATATAGCCGATATCGCCGGTGTGCAGCCAGGTCTTGCCGTCTGCGTGGACCTGCAGTGCCTTGGCGGTTGCTTCGGGGCGGTCATAGCCCAGCATCACACCGGGGCCCGTCATGCAGATCTCACCGGGGGTATTGTAGGTCAGCTCTTCCTGGGTGCCGGGCTTGAAGATGCTGATGACGCTGTGGATCATCGGCACACCAACGTTGCCGTCACGCACCGGGAACGGAGCCATGGGCAGAGTGGCGTTGGAGCCGGCCTCGCTGCTGCCGTAGCCGGCAGTAAAGCGCAGGTTGCAGTTATGCTGCTTGAGGAACTCCTCAACATTGCGCAGCTGCTTGTTGTTGAATGCCTCGCAGCCGGCGCCGATGGCCAGCATGTGGGACATATCATAGTCAGCCGGAAGACGCTTGCTGCGGCGGATAACCTCCACAAACATGGGGATCAGGGGCCAGTTGTTGGGGCGGTAGCGCATCATTTCCAGGTCAACATCGTACACATCCACAAACGGATCCAGAATGAGCAGCATACCGCCGGCCAGGGGCAGCAGCATCATGGAAACCACAACAGCGATCAGAGCCGGGGGCAGGATGGTCAGCAACCAGGTGGGGCGGAATTTATCCGAAGCGCCATAAAAGTTCATCTGGGCCAGCACGCCGATGATGCTGTGTGCAGAATGGATGACCTGCTTGGAAGGGCCGGTGGAACCGCTGGTGTAGGCGCGCAGCAGCGGGCGGTCAATGTTGACAGGAGCGGGCACAAAGCCGCGAAAACGCTGACCCATGTTACAGAAATCAGCCCACATCATGGTATCAGAGCCACGGGCGGGAACATCCGGATACAGGGCATCCAGGGAATGCTGCAGGTAAACCGGCATAGCGGCGCGGTCGCCGCTTTCCAGAGCGGGAACGATAACATAGGTATTCACGTTGGTCTGCTCACGGTAGGCTTCGATTTCGGCCTTGGAGAAGAAGTCGTGAACAAAAATCACCTTGGCATTGGCTCTCTGAACAGCTTCAATGTTTTCTTCCAGGGTGTTGTCACGGCACAGCAGCGAAGCACCGATGCGCTCGGCTGCCAGCAGCAGATAAATGAATTCCGGCACAGAACGCAGGAACACGGGGATCTGGTCCCCCTGCTTGACGCCAAGCACCTGCAGAGCGCGGGCGGTGGCGTCTACCTTACGGAACACGGTACCCCAGGTGATATCCACGCCATAGTAGTGCATGGCAACCACGTTAGGGTCTGCAGCGCGCACGGAGAGGTACTGCTCCACGGTGCAGGCCGGAACCTGGATACCGCGCAGAACATCTGGATAGAACTTCATCCAGGGGCGGTCAATGCTGGGCTTGCCAGTCAACATCGCGTTTTCATTCATTGCAATTTCCTCCAAATGTCTTTCCTTTATAGTTGCAGGGAATTAAATTATCCAAATCAAATCACGCCAAACCTTTATGGCGCTTTCCCCTGCTGTGCACATCGTTGCACAGCGTCGCCGAACCATAATGCTACAATTATCTTCGGTGCTGAACATAGTATACCATTCCTGTTTACGGAAAGCACGAGAATCCCATGGCACAAATTTCCAGAAATTGATTCCGCGTGATTCATTTTTTTCACATGGATTTTCACGCTTTGGCATGGAGTTTTCTTGCAATTTCATTTTCCTTGGTGCAACAAAAGCCCCAGCTACCGCAGCAGCCAGGGCTTTATGTTTATGCGTATGTATGTTGTATTTTTAGATTTTGTTCATCCAGCTCTCTTGCAGTTCTTCCATTTCATCACTTTTGGCGCGGGTAATCAGATGGATTCCCTGCAGGACATGATGGATGTGCTCCGCAATGGCGTTGCGCTCTTTTGTCACGTTCTGGTCATCCAAATTCCAGACCTGATCAAAATATTCACTCAGGCGGTCTTCCATCACACTGTTGTTGACCATTGCAATCCGGTTGATGGGGCAGTTGTTATCCAGCCGAAGATACGATGCAGCGCCAGAAAGAAACATATTGGGGTCCGCCACATACTGGAAATCGTTCACAATGCGGCCGCTGATCAAGCGGAATTCAAGTTTTTCACGCTGCTTGCAAAGCTGCAGCACATAGCTGATGCACCGGCTGCGCTGATCCGGGGTAAGGTTGACCTTGTAACTGAAAAAGTCCAGCTCGCCAGAAACCGCCATGGAGGAAAATGCAGCTTCATAAATCAGGATGCGGATGTTTGTTTCCTCCACCACACCTTTGGCAAGGTTGTGTACGCTACGCAGCTCCGCAGGGGTAGCACCCAAAAAATCTTTCAGTTCGGCCTCGTGGGCAGTCAGGATCTCTTCAAACAAGTCATCCGGCAGCAGAAGCTCATTCAGGTGGCCGAACATCCACCGCAGATTGGAGGCCAGCAGCGTGTGCATATAGTCGTACTGGCTGATCAGCTGGCGCATGCTGGTATCGCGGAAAAGCTGGTCATCCCGCACGCAGAGCTTGGAGAAGTTATCATACAGGCTTTCGCAGTTCTGCGGGTCCTCGGTGGCGGTAACGGCAGCGCAGCGGCTGTGGCTGACCAGCAGGCCGGTAATGGCAAAATCGCCCTTGACCACAAACACCGCGCGCCCGGCAGCCGCGGTGCTGCCAAACAGCTTGAAATGAATATGGCTGAAGTTGGTCAACACGTTAATAATGAGCGCGGCATCATAGATGGGGTCCCATTTTTCGCGGCTGATATCGATCATCAGCTTGAAATAGACGTTATCATAGCTGCGCTGGTCCACCAGCTGGCCGTTTTGCAGGTTGGCAACTTTCAGGCGGTATTCGCGCGCCATTTCCATCAGGTCCATCACAGCCACAATGTCCAGCTGGCTGACGCGGCGCAGCACGGGGTGCGCCATTTTGGTCAGGTATTGCAGCATGTTCAGCTCGGCCCAAAAGTCCGTATAGGGGCCAATGCGCGCCTCGCCGCTGTCCAGCTCCTCTTGCAAATAATCATATTCAGCAATCAGGTTATCATAAATGGCGGCTTTCAGGTCACTGGGGATGCTAACGCTGTATTCCCGCAGCAGCAGGTCACGGCCATCATCGGTGGCTTCATCCACCACGCAGGCACTGATGCCCTCCATCACGCGCTTTTCAGTCTTTTTGGCAGGCAGCATGCGGCCGCTGACCCATTTGCTGATATAGGAAACATCGTATTGCAGGCGCTTGGCCAGGGTATAGTTCTTGACTTCCGCAACTTCCAGCAAATGCTCCAGCAGAATGCTGAATCTATTTTTATCTTCCATTGCACCAAATCCTCTTCACCCATTTAGTTTACACTTTTCTTTTATTCTATTATACAAGTTCCATATTTCGATTGCAAATTCAAATGATAACAGGTAAGGAGAAAACGAAGAAAATATATTAAAATCTTTCACAATTCGCGGCCGCATTCTTTGGCATTCATGCCAGTTTGTTGTTTTTTTGTTGTTTGAACTGACAAAGTTTGTTTGTTCTGCTTGTGATATCCTCCAAAAATTATACTTCGCGCGCCATATTTGCCAAATTTAGCCGCAGCTTTTTAGCAGGTTTTGCCCTTGCACCGGCCTGATGTGTTCGCCATGTTTTTGTGTGTTTCCTTTATTATGCGGGTAAGGTAAATTGCGATTTTTTAATCGTGTACTATTTCTAGCTTTCGGCGGGGTGGGGTCCCCCGCCCTACTGATTGTTTAAGGGTGTGCTGCCCATTATAATTTGTTCTGTAGGGAACGGTCTTGACCGTTCCGAGGCCTTGTCCGATTGGTCGTGATGGGATTTGTGGCAGGGCAAGGTGCCTGCGGGCGCAGTGACTATTCCAAGGCGTTGGATTCGATTGCTTTAGGTTTGCGGCAAGGAACCACCCCTCAGGCCGCTTCGCGTCCAGCTCCCCTCCAGGGGAGCCACCACAATCATGGGGTCCCCCGCCCTACTGGCCTGGCAAATATTTCACCGAACCTATGCCCACAAATACAAAAATGCCGCAGCAGACTGTTACGTCTGCTGCGGCATTTTTATTTAGAGGTTAATGGGCTGGTTACAGCTCATTGTTCGGCTGTGGGATTACTGCAGAACGCCGGTGTTCTTATCAAAGTGATAAGTACGGCCGTCGATGACTGCATCGCCCTTAGCCATGGTGCCATAAATCGGGTCGAAGTAGTAACGCTTGTCAGCGCTCCAGCCCTTGATCATGTGGCCCTGTGCATCGTAACGGACCCACTTGCCGGTACCATCGGCGCGGTCAGCCCACTGGCCAGCTTCGGATTCCTGATAGACATCCTTGCTGGTGGCTTTCTTGCCCTGGTCAACGGCATCCAGCCAGTACCAAGCGTCGGAAGCCGGGTCATAGATTTCCTTGCCGCGGCCTTCCAGACCCTGGCGAACGCCCTTTTCGTACCAGAAGTCAGCGCCTTTGATGGTCAGCCACTGGCCGTCCAGAGCGATACCGGTGTACTCGTCAAATGCGCAAGGTACACCGTCAATATCGCCTGCGCCCTTAGCCATAGCGCCGGTGATCAGGTCAAAGTAGTAGGTGCCCTTATCGGTCGTCTGCCAGCCCTTGACCATGTGGCCGTTCTCATCGTAACGGACCCACTTGCCGGTGCCATCGGGCTTATCAGCCCACTGGCCGGCGGCGGATTCCTGATAAACGTCCTTGCTGACGGTCATTGCGCCGCCCTGGACAGCATCCAGCCAGTACCAAGCGTCGGAATTGGGATCATAGATCTCTTTGCCGCGGCCGGTGGTACCCTGCTTCACGCCGTTTTCGTACCAGTACTTCTTGCCGTTTTCTTCAACCCAGCCGTTCTTCTCGCCGTACTTGGCGGTGTAGTCCTTGCCGTTGAAGGTGACAGCAGCGGTGGTAACGCCGCTGGTCTGCTTTACAGTTGCATCCACGAACTGTGCGCTTGCGCAGTTCTTATCGGTGCAGGTAAAGACAGCCATTGCGGTAATGGTGGTCTTTTCAGCGGCACCATGAACGGTGCGCTCCTCGGCTTCAATAGCCTGAGGTTCTTCGCTGGGGTTGGTGGGTTCAGTGGTTTCAATCTTCTTGAATTCTGCAATGATTTCAAAGTTACAATCGCTCATGCCAACTGTATACGTACCACCATCTTTGACTTTATCCGTGATACTGGTCTGACCATGGCGAGCCAGCTCCAGTTCATAGCCCGTATTCGGCGTAACCGTTACAGCCATTTCTGCATCCTTCGGTGCACGTTTCAATTCAGATTTGCCATTAACTGTAACAGTAATCGTGCCACCTTCAGCCGGGTCTGCCGTAGTTACAATGCTGTACTCAACAGTCGTAAACTGTACGCTGACATTTACATCGCCGTCCGGCATTTTGAAAGTATAGGTATTTTCATCTACCTTTGTGGTGGAGACATCAACTTTGCCAGATGTAACCGTTACACCTGCCAGCTGAGTCAGCAAAGTATCCGTATCTATCGGGTTGATCTTCAGTGTAACAGTATCATTAGACTTCAGACCCTCAAGCTTTTCAGTTTCCTGTCCATTGACCGTAACTTTGCCGTCGCCGCCCTTGGTAACAGTTACTGTGTAAGTCTCGGTCGCAATTTCCTCAAACTCAGCGCTAACGGTAACATCAGCGGCGGGCATCTCGAAGGTGTAGGTGTTTTCCTTACCGTCTACTGCCTTAAAGTCGTTAATTTCTTTCTTCGTTCCGCCATCCGTATAAGTAGCTTTCAGGCTGCCGTCCGTGTACTTAAAGTTGGTATTCGGGGTAACGGTAACAGTAACAACATCCTTCGCAGCTGCGGTTTTCGGCTCTACGCCCACAGTGCCGTTTTCAACAGTACCCGCCACAGTAACGTTATACTTCTTAACCTCTTCAAACGCTGCGCTGACAGTTGCATCGCCAGCGGGCATTGCAAAGGTGTAAGTGTTGGCCTTTTCTGTGTCAGGAGTTGCTTTCAGGGTCTGATTGTCGCCGTAAGTAACCACCACACCGTCAGCCGTCAGGGTATAGCCATCCTTCGGGGTAGCCACAACGGTAACGCTGGTGCCCTCAGCAACCTTATCCAGGTCAGCTTCGGGGCTGGTGATCTTCAACGTATCCTTGTTAGCATCGGCCACCTTGACCGCATAGGTCTTAGCGGCTTTGGTAACACTGATGGTCACATCGCCGTCCGGCATGGTGAAGGTGTAAACCGTCTTCGCCTTTTCGGTGGTAGCCTGGGCTGCGGCTTCGTCCTGCGCTGCTTCCTGAACTTCAGTCAGAGCAACATCGGTATTGCCGTTCTTTGCGGTAACGGTAACGATATCGGTGCCTTCCTTTTCTACGGTCAGGGTAACGGTATCGTCCTTGATGTAGGTGTTGCTGGTGGTGCCCAGGGTCAGGGTAACGCCTGCAACTGCATCGGGCAGGGTAACGGTGTGGGGGGTGCTTTCGGTTGCGGTATGGCAATCAGAGCACAGGTACACATTGTTGCCAACGGACTTGGTTTCCAGCTCGTCCAGAGCCCAGGTATGGCCCTTGGGCAGTGCGCCGTCAGCGTACTTCTTTTCACCCTTGGTCAGGCCGTACTTGTTGGTGCGGGCCTGGGTGTAAGCGGGGGTATCGCACCATGCTTCAACGGTAACATCGGTGGTTGCGCCGCTGCTCAGGTCGCTGACCATGTCGGACATCGGCATGGTTTCAACCAGGTTAGCGCACCACATGAACTCTTCGTTCTTGTTCTTCTCGTCAGAGCTGCCCATGTTCTGGTTGTAACTCGGGTTGTAGTTCCAGGACTCGTTCTTGTAGCTCTTACGGTTTGCATAAGAAGTGCCGGCGGCATCGGTCTTGACTTCTGCCTTGCCGTCCACCAGTTCCTTATAGGTGTTGGACAGGTTGGTGCCGACAGAAACGACCAGCTGATCCTTGGTGGTGTTGATGCCGGTGATCACAGTCTGGCCCTGCTGGGTGGTGGTAGCAAAGCTGTAGCTGTCACGCAGGGTCAGGCCCGCCAGAGGATGGTTCATGAAGGTGCCCAGATACTGCACACTGCTGGTATCCTGGGCGCTATCCATGATAACCATGCTCATGCCGGGAAAGTGGGTATCGGGAACCATGTTGCCGTCCTTATCCTTGGTCAGCTTAATGCCGCCATAGACGGTGTTGTATTCCTTCACTTCTTCCACTTTGCCGGAGGTCGGGTCCATACGGTAGATGGCGTTGTTGACGTTGAAGTACAGCTTGCCATCATACAGTGCGGTAGAGTGTACCAATGCGGGGTAGATCCGCTTTGCAGCAGCGTCTGCCAGGCACTCGGTGTTCAGGTTAGAATCCGCTGCACTGCTATCGATCTTATAGATGGTGCCAGCTTTGGCCAGAACCTCGGCATTGCTGTCGTCATCATTGAAGTTGCTGCTGGTTTTCTTCAGATCGTTGTAGTACATCAGGATGATATCAAACGGGTCATCCGTCTTGGTAAAGCTGCTCATGCTGAAGCCGCCGGAGCTGCTGGAATCCTCTTTGCGGATATAGTAGTTCGCATTACGCGGACGTGCTTCCAGAGTATCGGGGCCCTGGTTCTGCATCTTCTTCATGAACTGCTGCATCTGGGAGTTGTTACCAGAGCTGCCGGAACCAGAGTTGCCGTTGTTGCCGTTCTCGGACTGCTGGCGGCGCATGTTGTTGTACAGGTTCTGGTTGGTCGTGGTATCAACGTAATAGAAGTAATTATTGTCGAAGTAGATGGGGCTGCAGATAGAGGTGAACCAGGTATCCTCGTAGCAGGTATCGGTGTAACGGGTCTCGTTCTTGTTATCCGCCTTGGTGTAAGAGTAATGCGGCTTGCCGTTGTTCATCACATAGCTGCCATCATCATTCTTATCGGGTTCCTTGTTTTTGGTGTAGGTGTAGCCATCGTACAGCGAGTCAATGTAATCATAGTACTTGCTGTAACGGCCTTCCAGACCGGAGGGAGAAACCAGGAAGTTGACATGGCGCAGGTCGCCTGCGTTCTCAACGCGGGTCTGGGCCATGCACTCGGTGTTCACGTCGTCATAGCAGACGTCAACATAGTACCAGTTCTTGTTGGCTTCGCCGGTGGTCATCGTAGCAGACTTGCTGTCGCCCTGCAGCTTGTTGACCTTGACTGCGTTGAAGTAGTGGACGTTGTTGAACATGCCGCCGCCGAACGCATTACCGGCAACACTGGTATCAGAAGTATCGCAGTAATACAGGATCTGGGCAAAGTCAACAACAGCGTTATCGCCTACTTCATCGGGGGTCTTCCAGCTGCCGTCATCATTTTTATAGATGCTCTTGTTGTCAGGCAAATTCTGGACCATGTAGTTAAATGCAGCTGCATAGCCCAGGCAGATGCAGCCATACTCAACGCCCTTAGCGCCGATCTCGCCGCCCAGCAGGGCACCGAAAGCAGTCGTCTGGATGGGGTCGTTGTTGCCGCCGCCGGTGATATCGCCCATGGAGCCCATATCGAATTCTGCAACCTGGGAGATCCAGTCGTGCAGGATCAGCAGCTTGGTGACATAGTCAGCGCTGTCACCCAGCTTGGCAACCTGTGCCAAGCCTGCATTACGGATGGCTTTCAGAGCTTCGCCATAGTTCATGACGTAAGACATGAACGCCTGCGGCAGCATGTTCAGCATGAATGCCATGGTGGTCGGCGGGACATCATCGTTCGGATCAATGCTGCACAATATCTTGATTGCGCCCATGGTGCCGGTGATGCTGCCATCCTCGCCCTGCTTCTGAACGCCCTTGGAGGTCCAGAACGGGGCAACCACGCCGAAGTACTCTGCTTCGTCCTGGTTGAACTGCGACAGCTGGAAGTAGTAGTAGTTCATCTGCGCAGTCGAGACATCGTAAGTATTGGTGACCTGGTTGCCCTGGTCGTCCACATACACGGCAGTCTTCTGGCTGTCGTACAGCAGCAGGCTGTTCTTGCCCTTGTTGTCGCCGCTCTGATAGGTGAAGTTCACCTTGCTTGCGTCAACCGGGTTGTTCTGCATATCGTACCAGTTGCCGTCCTTCATTGCGGACACCAGGGTAACGCCGGTGCCGCCGGAGGTGGTATCCAGGGTCGGGGTGCCGCCCACATTGATGTAGACGGAATTGTCATTCTGGTCTACCACAACGCTGACCGGCATGGTCATTACCGGCTGGGTTTTGATTTCTTCGCCGCAGACAGCGCACTTGAAGGTGACGCTGGTGCATTCCCAGTCAATGGTAACGGGAGCGCCGGCAGAAATTTTGCCGGTTTCGCTGTCATAGAACAGCTGGGCGTTGCTGTAGTCAGCGGCCAGCTCGCCCTCGATCTTCTTCATTTCCCAGTTGAAGGTAGCAACAAAGTTGCCATCTGCATCCTTGGGCACGGCATGGTTCTGGCAGGGCAGGGCGGCAATGTCGTCGGTGCGGGTGGTGGGTTCCTTGTATTCCTTCTTAACCGGGCTCTTGTCAGCGGGCACGCTGGCAGAGTAAACGGTCTTGCCGGCAGCGCCGGGCTTTGCCTCGGTGGTATCCTTGGTTACGGTGCCTTCTACCTTCTGGTAGGCATCGCCCTCTTTACAGGTATACACAGCGGTGTAAGCCCAGCCGTCATCGGTCTTGGTCCAGTAACCATCGGGGGTTTCCTTCCAGGTATGGGTGTGGCCATCCTCCGGGTTGGTGTCATTCCAGTACCATTTCGGCTCGCCATAGGTATGGCCGTCCGTAGCGGCGCTGGCCGCAAAGGTATCGGAGTTTTCAGCAACGTAAGCCTGTGCGTAGCTGTCAGCCTGCTGCGCAATCACTTCATCATCGCTGTTGGTCATGGACTCCATCGCAGAGGTCATGCCGGAGCTGCCGGTAAAGGTAACGGCGGTCACAACGCCTGCGGCGTTCGTCTCATAGCCCAGGTCGGTAACGGCGCTGGACAGATGATACGTTTTGATGGTGGCAGCCATCACCGATGCCATCTCGTCCTTGTTCAGGCCATAGGCTTCGGTGTTGATCTTGCCGGCTGCGGCGTTGGCGTACATGGCATCGGCCAATGCATTTTCCAACGCTGCAAGGCTCATGCCCGCCTTGCTCTGTGCAGTCGCTTCCAGCTTGGCATCGTCCTGCTCCAGTTCATGCACTTCGCCCTGGGCAGCCAGCGTTTGGGCTGTCTGCTTGATCAGGTCTGCGGTGCTGGTGAACTTGGGCAGGGACTGCACAGCGCTGGCCGCGCTTGCTGCGCTAGCTGCAACAGACTGCGCTACCGAAGAATCAATCTTGGTAGTTTCGGCTGCTGCGGGAAGCGCCACGCTTTGGGCAACCATGGCTGCTGCCAACACGGATGCACCAAAACGCTGAAGGTTTTTCTTCATAGTTTTATCCTCCCTTAAGTGTTACTACTTTCCCCTTTTGTGTGAAAAGTGGTACGGCAGATGTGCGGCACTTTGCAGGTGTTGATTGCAAAACGCATGGTTGTGCTCCCCTCGGTCTGGCGATCCCTTGCCGGGCTGCGGCCTGCTTTTGGGGCTTTTGGCCCCGGCACAGCGGCTGACAAAACGTTGTACCGGCTGCATGCCTTGATCCCGCAAATGATAACCTTTCCGACACATCTAGGTATATACATTATATCACAGTTGCCAGAATTTGCATAGTTCATTAGCGCGGTTTCTATCTAAATTTTTGTCCTTGAATCAACTGAAACCTGTTTTTCGCACATTATTTGCGTTGCGGTGCGGTGACCCTTTGGCGGTACTTATTAACATTTTTGAATGGTTTATTCCTAATTTTATCAAATGATTGAACATTTACCCCGATAATGTTCTTTGCAATCTCTTAATCCAATCACCCGGTATTGTGATCGCGCATTTTTTGCCATTTCGGTTTGGCTTGTTGTTGAGAGATTTGGCAGAGATTGGAGGAAACTTGAAGGGAAAATTGTAGGTTGAGAATTGCCCATTATAAATTGTACTGTAGAGAGCCTTCCTGACCGTTCCGAAAACTTAGGGATAGATCAACCCTTGCCCCTTAACCGCGACCTAAAATACAACTTCCCAAGGTAGGGCGGTGTGAGTGCCCCCTTCTGCTCCACTTTTTCAAAGTTCCGAATGGTGTCCTCTCCCCTATCTACAATTCCTGATGTTTTCATGATGCCTTCCTTGGTCTTCCACACCCGGCCTTTGCCCCCTCCCCGCCCCATAAGTCGTACACAACAAAAAGGCCCCTGCCTTAACAGCAGGAGCCTTGAAAGCTATATCACAAGCCGAAAATTACTTCTCGATCTTGGAAACAACGCCGGAACCAACAGTGTGGCCGCCTTCGCGGATAGCGAAACGCATGCCTTCTTCCATGGCAACCGGGGTGATCAGCTCAACGTGCATATCAACGTTGTCGCCGGGCATGCACATCTCAGTGCCTTCGGGCAGGGTGATGATGCCGGTAACGTCGGTGGTACGGAAGTAGAACTGAGGACGATAGTTGTTGAAGAACGGGGTATGACGGCCGCCTTCTTCCTTCTTCAGGACGTAAACATGGCCATCGAAAGTGGTGTGGGGATGAACAGAACCGGGAACAGCCAGAACCTGGCCACGCTCGATCTGGTCACGGTCAATACCACGCAGCAGAGCGCCGATGTTGTCGCCAGCCTGAGCGAACTCGAGGCTCTTGCGGAACATTTCCAGACCAGTGATGGTGGTGGTCAGCTTCTCTTCCTTCAGACCAACGATTTCCATCTGATCGCCGACATGAGCAGTACCACGCTCAACACGACCGGTAGCAACGGTGCCACGGCCGGAGATGGTCATAACGTCCTCAACGGGCATCAGGAACGGCTTATCAGCAGCACGGTCCGGGGTCGGGATGTAGCTGTCAACAGCGTCCATCAGCTCCCAAATGCACTTGTATTCCGGAGCATCGGGATCCTTGGAAGTGCTCTCCAGAGCCTTCAGAGCGGAACCACGGATGATCGGGGTGTTGTCGCCATCGAAATCCTGGCTGTCCAGCAGTTCGCGAACTTCCATTTCGACCAGGTCGAGCAGCTCTTCGTCGTCAACCATATCGCACTTGTTCAGGAACACAACGATCTTGGGCACGCCAACCTGACGAGCCAGCAGGATGTGCTCACGGGTCTGCGGCATCGGGCCATCGGTTGCAGCAACAACCAGGATAGCGCCGTCCATCTGAGCAGCACCGGTGATCATGTTCTTGATGTAGTCAGCATGGCCCGGGCAGTCAACGTGGGCATAGTGACGCTTCGCGGTGTGGTACTCAACGTGAGCGGTGTTGATCGTGATACCACGAGCCTTCTCTTCAGGAGCCTTATCGATGCTGGAGTAATCCATGAAATCGGCGTCGCCCTTCAGAGCCAGAACCTTGGTGATAGCGGCAGTCAGAGTGGTCTTGCCGTGGTCAACGTGACCGATGGTACCGATGTTGACATGCTCCAAAGAGCGGTCAAATTTTTCCTTTTCAGCCATTGGAAGTATCCTCCTTTAATTCAAACAGATAAAATAGCCTGTTGTAAGGCTATCATACTAGATTTTTCAAGAAAAATCAAGTATTTTGCGCGAATTTGTGCAGAATCAGCCCTTATTGCGCTCGGTCATGATCTTATCTGCAACACTCTTGGGAACCTGCTGGTAATCAGCCGGCTCCATGGAGTACTGGCCACGGCCCTGGGTCTTGGAACGCAGGTCAGTAGCGTAACCGAACATCTCGGACAGAGGAACCATCGCGGTGACACGGGCAGTGCCATCGGTGGATTCCTGGTTCTGGATCGCGCCGCGGCGGCTGTTCAAGTCGCCAATGACGTTGCCCATATACTCGTCAGGAACAACAACGTCAACCTTCATGATAGGCTCCATAATGACGGGATCAGCCTTCTTCATAGCATCCTTGAATGCCATGGAGCCGGCGATGGAGAACGCCATTTCAGAGGAGTCAACTTCATGATAGGAGCCATCCCACAGAGTGACCTTGACATCCACGACGGGATAGCCAGCCAGAATGCCGGACTTCATCGCGCCCTGGATACCGTTGTCAACAGCGGGGATGTATTCCTTCGGGATAGCGCCGCCAACAATACCGTTGACAAACTCATAACCCTTACCCGGGTTGGGCTCAATCTTGATCTTAACGTGACCATACTGGCCCTTACCACCGGACTGACGTGCGTACTTGGTTTCCTGGTTAGCATCCTTGCGGATGGTTTCACGGTAAGCAACCTGAGGTGCGCCAACGTTAGCTTCGACCTTAAACTCGCGGAGCAGACGGTCCACGATGATTTCCAGGTGGAGCTCGCCCATGCCGGCGATGATGGTCTGACCGGTTTCTTCATCGGTCCAGGTACGGAAAGTCGGGTCCTCTTCAGCCAGCTTAGACAGGGCAATACCCATCTTCTCGCTGCCAGCCTTGGTCTTGGGCTCGATGGCAACGCGGATAACCGGCTCGGGGAAGTTCATGGACTCGAGGATGATGGGATGCTTCTCATCGCACAGGGTATCACCAGTGGTGGTGTTCTTCAGACCAACAGCAGCGGCGATATCGCCAGCGTAGCAGATATCGATATCCTTACGGTTGTTTGCATGCATCTGCAGGATACGGCCGATACGCTCGTCCTGATCCTTAACAGAGTTGTAAACAGTGGTGCCAGCCTCAACGGTACCAGAGTACACGCGGAAGAAGCACAGCTTACCGACATACGGGTCAGTCATAATCTTGAATGCCAGTGCAGAGAACGGCTGATCATCGGAAGAAGTGCGATCTTCTTCCTCGCCAGTCTCCGGGTTGGTGCCCTTGATGGCCGCAACGTCGGTCGGAGCGGGCATATAATCAACGATTGCATCCAACAGTTTCTGAACGCCACGGTTCTTGTAAGAAGAGCCGCAGACAACAGGAACGATCTCGTTGGAAATAGTAGCCTTACGCAGAGCAGCCTTGATTTCTCCCTTGGTCAGCTCTTCGCCTTCCAGGTACTTCATCATCAGCTCTTCGTCGGTCTCAGCAACAGCTTCGATCAGCTTGTCATGATATTCCTGAGCCTGTTCTTTCAGGTCTTCAGGAATTTCCTCAACGCGCACATCATTGCCCATATCATCATAGTAGATATCGGCTTTCATGTCGATCAGATCGATGATGCCGCGGAAAGTGTCTTCCTGGCCGACAGGCAGCTGGATAGGCACACCGTTGGCATGCAGACGATCATGCATCATCTGTACGCAGCGGAAGAAGTCAGCACCCATGGTATCCATCTTGTTGACGTAAACCATGCGGGGAACCTTGTACTCGTCAGCCTGGCGCCAAACGGTTTCAGACTGAGGCTCAACGCCACCCTTTGCGGCCAGAACGGTAACAGAACCGTCCAGAACACGCAGAGAACGCTGAACTTCAACAGTAAAGTCAACGTGGCCCGGGGTGTCGATGATGTTGATACGATGACGGTTCTTTTTGAACAGAGCCGGATCGTGCTGGGTCTCGGTGTGGCTCCAGTAGCAGGTGGTTGCAGCGGAAGTGATGGTAATACCACGTTCCTGTTCCTGCTCCATCCAGTCCATCGTAGCAGCGCCGTCATGAACTTCGCCGATCTTATGGTTAATACCGGTGTAGTACAGAATGCGCTCGGTGGTGGTGGTCTTGCCTGCGTCGATGTGGGCCATGATACCGATATTTCGGGTCATTTGCAGGGATACGTCTCTCGGCGTTGCCATGGCTTAAACCTCCTCAGTAAGCAGATCAATAACGGTAATGCGCGAAAGCCTTGTTGGCTTCTGCCATCTTGTGGGTATCTTCGCGCTTCTTGACGGCGCCGCCAACGTTGTTGGTAGCGTCAATGATCTCGGCGGCCAGGCGAGCGGACATGGTCTTTTCACCACGGCTGCGGCTGTACAGAGTCAGCCAGCGCAGGCCGAGGGTCTCGCGGCGGGCGGGGCTGACCTCCAGGGGAACCTGGTAGGTGGAGCCGCCGACACGGCGGGCCTTAACTTCGAGGCTGGGCATGATGTTTTCCATGGCCTTCTCGAACATTTCGAGAGGATCGTTGCCGGTCTTCTCTTTGACAGTCTCAAAAGCTTCGTAAACGATCTTCTGAGCGACGCCCTTCTTGCCATCCAGCATGATGCTGTTGACCAGACGGGTGACGAGCTTGGAATTGTAAATAGGATCAGCCAGAACTTCGCGCTTTGCGATTTTACCTCTTCTGGGCATCTTTCTTCCCTCCTTCACATTAATGATATCATCGGTACTCGAAAGTTAAAGAAAACTCCCGTTATGCCACAAAAGGGTCAGCTGACCATTTTATGGCGAAAAGATGTTTCCTTACTTCTTGGCACCGGCCTTGGGACGCTTTGCGCCGTATTTGCTGCGAGCCTGGTTACGGTTTGCAACACCCTGAGTATCCAGAGTACCACGGATGATGTGGTAACGGACACCGGGCAGGTCCTTAACACGACCGCCACGGATCAGGACAACGCTGTGCTCCTGCAGGTTATGGCCGATACCAGGAATGTAGGAGGTGACCTCGATACCATTCGTCAGGCGGACACGGGCAACTTTACGCAGAGCAGAGTTGGGCTTTTTGGGGGTCATGGTACGAACAGCGGTGCAAACACCACGCTTCTGGGGGCTGTTCATGGTGGTGTACTGCTTCTTCTGGGAGTTGTAGCTCTTCTGAAGGGCAGGAGCAGTGCTCTTGGTTACCAGGACCTCACGGCCTTTGCGTACGAGCTGGTTAAAAGTAGGCATTTCTTTTCTCCTTTCTTGATTATTCCGCGCAGTTTTTGCGGGGGTTGTGCTTCCATTTTGGCCGCACTTGACCCCTTAACTCACGCATTTATTATAATAGCGGATAAACCACGCTCTGTCAAGAGTATTCACAAAAAATATTTCAAATAATCGTGCAAGATGCTGATTTTCTGCACTGGGGGTTCTAAGGGAATACCGCACAATTCCCGCCTAACGGCTCAAGCACCGCTCCGGCGGCTGCGGCAC
>OLNY01001745.1_pt1 | contig 16525 bp, 11 predicted proteins | sample 1671981 | NCBI WGS metagenome assembly OLNY01 (sample SAMEA3136632, study PRJEB25190) | human gut metagenome | biome: human gut; feature: human-associated habitat; material: faeces | place: Austria | collected 2013
CTTTATTCTAACACACCGGGCAAAAAGTTCAAGACAAAATTGTGTTTTTGTGCTAATATTTAAGAGAAAACAGGTTTCGAATTGTGAATAAAATATCATACTGTTTCAGAAGGAGATCGAACCGCCATGGATTGGGAAACGCTGAAAGCCGACTGCCTTGCCTGCAGCCGCTGTGAGCTGTGCAAGACCCGCACGAATGTGGTGTTCGGGCAGGGCGTGCCGGACGCCGAAGTGCTGTTTGTGGGCGAGGGCCCCGGCCAGAGCGAGGACGAGCAGGGCCTGCCCTTTGTGGGCCGCAGTGGTCAGCTGCTGGACAAGTATCTGTTTGCCATCGACCTGGACCGGAAAAAGAACTGCTACATTGCCAACATCGTCAAGTGCCGCCCGCCCCAGAACCGTGACCCTCTGCCCGCCGAGAGCGAGGCCTGCATGCCCTGGCTGCGGGAGCAGTTCCGCCTGCTGCGTCCCAAGATCGTGGTGTGCCTGGGCCGCATCGCCGCCCAGCGGATGATCCGGTCCGACTTTTCGGTGACCAAGGAGCACGGGCAGTTCATTGAGAAGAACGGCATCCTGTTCATGGGCACCTTCCACCCGGCCGCCCTGCTGCGCGGCCCGCAGAACAAGCCCAATGCCTTTGCCGACTTTGTGGCTCTGCGGGACAAGATCCACGAAGTGTGTGAGCATACCTATGAATGAATCATCCTCTCCGTCTGCTCACTTCGTTCGCATCCACCTCCCCCGAAGGGGGGGGGAGGTTTTGGCAGCGTAACAGCCAGATGGCGAAAAGCTCGCTCTTCGGGAGAGCTTGCATCGTGCAGCGATGACTGAGAGGGTTTCATTTTCATTCACCCCACACCTCTTTTTTGCATACTCTAAAGCAAAAGCGAGGTGTTTTTTATGCAGCGTGTTTCGTTTGACCGGGTTGATTTCTTTCTGGGGGCCACCACCCCCGCCGGGTTCAAGGGCTATTTTGAGCCGCTGCGCCGGGAGCCCGGCATGCAGATGGTGCTGATCAAAAGCGGGCCGGGCTGCGGCAAGTCCACCCTGATGAAGCAGCTGGCTCGCCGGGCCATCCAGCAGGGTGAACCGGTGGAGTGCATCCACTGCGCCAGCGACCCTGACAGCTTTGACGGCGTGATCTTTGTTCGGCAGCGCCGTGCCATCGTAGATGCCACCGCGCCCCACACTATAGAGCCGGATGCGCCCGGTGCCGACGAGGTAGTGCTGAGCCTGTACCATACCATTCGGGCCGACGCCCTGCGCCCCCATGCTGAAGAGGTCAAGGCGCTGTTCGCCCGCAACGCTGCGCTGCGGGCGCGGGCTGCGCGGTATGTCGCTTCTGCCGGGAGCCTGCTGCTGGACAGCCGCCGGGCCGAGGCCTGCAGCGCCAACTTTGAAAAAGTGCGCCGCTACGTCAAGCGATTGTGTACCCGGCTGCTGCCCCGCACCGAGAACACTGCCCGCGAAGAGCTGCGGCTGCTCTCGGCTGTGACCCCAAAGGGTGAGGTGTTCTACCAGCACACCGCGCAGGCGCTGGCTGACCGGTTCATCGTGTTCCGGGACGAATACGGTGCCGTGTCGCGCCTGCTGCTGGAGCTGATCCGTGCCGAGGCACTGGCCCGGGGCTATCACATCATCACCTGCCCCTGCGCCATGCACCCGGAGGATAAGATCGACCACATCCTGATCCCGGAGCTGCGGCTGGCCTTCCTCACCGACAACCGGTGGCACCCGGTGCAGCTGCCCGGCATGCAGGCCGTGCGGTGCACCCGGTTCCTTGACCGGGAAAATCTGGCGGGCTACCGCGCCCGGCTGCGGTTCAACGAGCGGGCGGCCGCCGAACTGCTGGAGCAGGCCACCGCCCTGATGGCACAGGCCAAGAGTTGCCATGACGAACTGGAGACTTATTACCGTACCACCGTGGACTTCGCCCAGGTGGACGAAGCTGCCGCCCGGTGCGCGGAGCTGTTCGGGCTGGAAGCGCCGTCACCCGACTGCTGAGTTCTTTATGATAAGGGAAGTGAAATCATGTCCGACATCCGTCTGCCCATCCGGCAGCTGGTGGAGTTTCTGCTGCGCAGCGGCAGCATCGACAGCCGGTTTGCCGGTTTTGACCGCGCACTGGAAGGTGCCCGCATCCACCGCAGGCTGCAGAAGGCCGCCGGGGAGGGTTACGCCGCCGAGGTGCCCCTCTGCGCCGATTATACGGTCGACGACATCCGCTTTACGCTGGAGGGCCGGGCCGACGGCATTTTTACCAACGAAACCGGCGTTGTGACCATTGACGAGATCAAGACCACCGCGGTGCCCGAGGAAGAGATCTGCGAGGACATGAACCCCTGCCACTGGGCGCAGGGCATGGTGTACGGAGCCATCTACAGCGCACAGGAAAGCCTGTCCGCCGTGGATGTGCGGCTGACCTATTATCAGATCGACACCGACCGGATCCTCCGCTTTGTACGGCACTTTTCCCGGCAGGAGCTGGAGCAATTCCTGCACAAACTCCTGCACCGGTATCTGCCCTGGGCACAGCGTCAGCTTGCATGGCAGGAAACCCGCAGCGGCAGCCTGACCGCCATGCGGTTCCCGTTTGAAGCCTACCGTCCCGGGCAGCGGGCACTGGCGGGCGAGGTCTGGCGGGCCTGCACCGCCGCCCCCTCCAAAAAAGGCACACGGCTGTTCTGTCAAGCCCCCACCGGCATCGGCAAGACCATGAGTGCGCTCTTCCCTGCCCTGAAAGCCATGGGGAGCGGCTGCGGGGAGAAGCTGTTTTACCTCACCGCCCGCAACACCACACAGGCCGCCGCCGAGGATGCCATTGCCCGCCTGCGGGCCGTACAGCCCGACCTTGCCCTGCGCAGTGTGACCCTGACCGCCAAGGAAAAAGCCTGCCTGCACCCGGACGCCGAGGGCCATCCGGTCTGCCTGCCGGAGGTGTGCCCCTATGCAAACGGCTACTACGACCGCATCAAGAATGCGCTGGCCGCACTGCTGGACGGCAGCGGCCAATTCAGCCGTGCCGCACTGGCCGACACCGCCCGACAGTTCACCGTGTGCCCCTTTGAGCTGGGGCTGGACCTGAGCGAATGGTGCGATGTTGTGATCGGGGACTACAACTATTTGTTTGACCCGGTGGTGCACCTGAAGCGTTTCTTCGACACCTCCGGCGACTGGCTGTTTCTGATCGACGAGGCACACAATCTGCCCGACCGCGCCCGCGCCATGTACTCGGCCCGCTTCTGCAAGAGCAGCCTGACCGACGCAAAACGCACGCTTGGCAAGGGCAAAAGTGCCCTGAAAACCGCCCTGACCAAGGCCGACAAGGCCATGCGGGAGGCGCGGCAGGCCTGTGTGCGTCTGGCACCCCGCAAGCACGCGGAGGACGCCCCCGGCGAACCGGCCCAGACCAGCCTTCTGCCGGAACCGGATGCCCTGGCGTTTGCCCTGCCGGAGCCGTTGTATGCGCAGGACGGCACGGTGTTTTTGCAGGAGCTGCCCGCCGCACTGCTGACACCCCTGCGGGCGGTGCAGGCCCCCTTGCAAGCCTGGCTGGAAGAGAACCCGGAAGCCGACGCCCACCCGCAGATGCTGGAGCTTTATTTTGCGGTACAGGATCTGGTGCGGGCTGCCGAACGGTACGACAGCCACTTTGTGACCCAGCTCACCGCCCGCGGCAGCGAGCTGGAATTGCAGCTGCTCTGTCTGGACCCGGCCCCCTTTGTGGATGCCAGCCTTTCCACCGGGCGCAGTGCCGCGCTGTTCAGCGCCACCCTCACCCCGCCCGCCTACTACCGCAGCGTGCTGGGCTGTGCCGACGCCCGGGCTGTGGCGCTGGAAAGCCCGTTTCCCGCCGGGAACCTGGGGCTGTTCTGCCTGCCGGGCATCTCCACCCGCTACCGTGACCGGGAGCGCAGCGTGCAGAGCGTGTCGGATGCACTGGCCCGGCTGGCGCAGAGCCGGGTGGGCAACTATCTGGCGTTCTTTCCCAGTTACGCCTATCTGCGGCAGGTGCAGGAAGATTTTGCCGCCCGCTATCCGGGTATTTCCACCCTTGTGCAGGAGAGCGGACTGGATGACGCCGCCCGCGCCGCTTTTCTGGCACGATTTGAGCCAGACCCTGCCCATACCCTGCTGGGCTTTGCAGTCATGGGCGGCATCTTTGGCGAGGGCGTAGACCTTGCCGGCGACCGGCTCATCGGCTGTGCCATCGTGGGCGTGGGGCTGCCGCAGGTGAACCCCCGGCAGGAGATGCTGCGCCGCTACTACGACGCCCAGAACGGGGCCGGGTTCGATTACGCCTACCGCTATCCCGGCATGAACAAGGTCCTGCAGGCCGCCGGACGGGTCATCCGCACCCCGGAGGACAAGGGCGTGGTGCTGCTTCTGGACGACCGCTTTGCAAAGCCGGAGTATCAGCGGCTGTTCCCGCTCCACTGGAAGCACCTGCAGTATCTGCCCGGCCCTGCCGCACTGGAAACCGCTCTGGCCGATTTCTGGAGCAGTAAGCCCGAATAAACGCCCCCGCCCACGGACCGGACTCTTCTGTCCTTCTGTGGGCGGGGTTGTCGTTTGGGTGCAGAAAACTTTTGCGCTGCTGCGTTGGTTGCCAAAAAAGTGCAACTTTTTTCAAAAACAGGCTTGACAAGCACCGCATTTGCGGGTATAATAGCACACGTTGAGCGGTTCACACCGCAAAACACGAACCAAATGATGGGGATTTGCATAGTGGTAGTGCGGTAGACTCTGACTCTACTTGTGGGAGTTCGATTCTCTCATCCCCAACCAGAACAAAGCCATCCGATGAACAGTCGGGTGGCTTTTTTGTTTTGTTTTCTGCCGATTTCACGCAGTGAACACACCGCACTGTACCAAAGGTCTTTGGGCAAATCAAACACCCGCACCGCATTCCCTTTTCTTGGGAGATGCAGTGCGGGTGCTTTTTTCGTTTGTCAGCCAGCAGGCTGAATCATCTTACAGGATGCTGATGCGGCCTGCACCGTAGGGATTCTCGTAGTCCAGCAGGTAGCCGGGGTACTCTGCCAGCACACTGTTGGCGCTGGAAAGGTGCGGCAGACCCTCTGCGTCCACACCGCCAAAGGTCATGGCGTAGGTGGACATGACAAGGTAATCTTCCGACACATAGTCCTTGATGAGCTCAGCACCGTCAAACATGGCAAAGCCATCGCCCAGATTGCGCAGGGTGTAGTTCATACCGGCCAGCGCGTAGGTCTTGTTCTCGTCCAGCGGCACATAAGTACCGTTCGCGCGGTCGTAGATCTTCACGTTCTGCACACGAGGCGTGCCGGTAGCACTGCCGATCCAGACGTTCTTGTCGTCGGTCTGCACGGTGTTGGGGATGTCGGTGTGGATCTCATAGGTCGCACCGGCCACCTGCAGGAAGCCGCCGTTCTCCTTGCCCTCTGCACCGGCAAAGCGGGCTGCAAACTCCAGTGCGTCCTGGATCTGCTTGCCGGTCACCGACATCAGGCAGGCCACGTTGCCAAAGGGGCTGACCTGCTTGCAGGTCTTGAAGGTCCAGTACCCGGCGTCCTCGTCCGAGCGGATGCCGCCGCCGTTCATGATGGCGATGTCACAGTGCAGCTGCTCCACCTCATTGAAGTAAGTGTAGATGCCGTCGGCCACAAAGTCGCCCAGGTTGGTCTCGCCGGAGCGGATGCGGCGTTTGCCGGTAGCAGGGTCGGTGATGTAAAACTTGGTATCGGCCACGGCGATCTTCTCGCCCAGCATCTCGTCCACGGAGCTGACCCATGCGGCCTGCTCTGCTGCCACAGCAGGATCCTCCTGGTCGTAGGTGGACACCAGCCGGGTGGAGATGGTGCCGTCCGGGGCAATGGTCATCTCGCCCACGTTGGCAAAGTAGGAACCGGTCTGGGTCAGGGTGACCAGTCTGCCGGAAGCGTCCACCACCTGCTTATTCTCCATCACCGTGTGGGAGTGGCCGTCGATGAAGGCATCAAAACCAGTGGTGTGGGCAATGACCTCCTCGCTGGTCCAGGGAGAGGACGAGGGGTCCACGCCCAAGTGGCCCAAGCCGATGACCACATCGGCCAGGCACTTCGCCTTGTCAACGGCCTTCTGCACGGCGCTGTAGAGCTTCTGGCCGTCCTCGCCGCCCAGGATGTCGTAGATGTACTTGGTCTGGGCCTTGTTCATGAAGTAGGCCGGGGTGGACTTGGTAAACGTCTCGGGCGTGGTGATGCCCACAAAGGCAATGCGCACACCACCGCGCACGAACACCTTGATTTCCGGCAGCACCCGCAGATTGGTGCGCAGGTCCACCCAGTTGCAGGACAGGTACGGGAAGTCGGCATCCCGCATGAGCTCTTTGGCACGGTCCATGCCATAGTCGAACTCATGGTTGCCAGGAGTAGCGGTATCGTAACCGGCGGCGTTCATCAACTCAATGATGGAAGCGCCCTGGTCCATGGAGCCGTAAGCGGTGCCCTGCACATGGTCACCGGCGTCCACCAGCAGGACCTTTTTGCCTGCGTTCTGATAGCTCTGCTTCAGGGCGGCAATGGCCGCATAGGTGAGCTCCGGGGCCTGCTTGTCGATGTAAGTGTGCACGTCGTTGGTGTACAGGATGGTGACCTCGGATTTTTCACCGGTCCAGCAGGCAGACGCAGCCGGGGCCCCGACGGCCATGGCGGCGGCAGCGGTGGTGACACCGGCGGCCTTCAGGAAATTGCGGCGGGAGATAAGATGTTTCACGGGAAAACGACCTCCTCTTTTTCTGGCATTTGATGGGGCAGGCTCTCCCCTGCCCCTGACTGGTTCAAGCATAACACAGAACCGCGCCAAGAGCAAGACAAAACATGCCGTTTTGTTCAATTTTCTTTCACATATCAGCCGTTTTTCTTGCATTGTGCATCATCGCCGTACAAAAAAGAGAACGCCCCTGCAGCTGTCCCAGCATACAGGGGCGTTCCCATCCGTTTAAAAAGGCCGGAGAAAGGGGGCCTTAAATGGCGTTGTATTCCTTGAGGATCTTCTCAAGGTCGGTGCCCTCGATTTTCTTCAAAGCTTCCTTCAGGGCCAGACGCGGGATGAGCGGCAGGTCCATGTCGGTGATCTTCTTGCCGTCACGCAGCTTGACCGTTGCATTCAGCAGGTCACGCACGTCGTAGGTGCTGCCCCAAACCTCGGGCACACCGCGGTCCACGTTCAGCAGGGTGTACACGGCCTCCATACCGGTGCGCATGGAGTACTCGGTGGTGAAAATGGTATCGCGCTTGGTCTCCGCAAACTGGCCCAGGAAGGCAAAGTTCACAGCGCCCTCCGGCACGATGTCGGGGCGGTCGCCCATGGCACGGGGCATGAAGAAAGCGTCAATATAGGGCATCATCACCGGCACGGTGTTGGCGCTGTGCTCTGCCAGCTCTTCGATCTGGTCGGTGGGCACGCCGATGTGGTACAGCCACTCCATGCAGATCTCCTTGCCGGTGCAGTCGCGCATGGGCTTTTTGACATAATCGCCGGGCTTGTCGCTGAACAGGCCGTAGACCCAGACACACAGCTGATCCTTGGGTTGATCGCGGAACTGCTGCTGACGGTTCAGCGTCCAGCTGAGCAGCCAGCTGGAGTCCTTGACCGTAACGATGCCGCCGGTGACGGTGTGACCGCTGAAGGGATCGCGCTTGCAGATCTTCTGGATATACTGCGGGATCTTGTCATCCAGGGTGGTGATGGTGGCGCTCTCCCAGTTGGACAGCTCCGGATCCGAGCAGAACTTTTCGGGGTGGCCGAAGGACGGGTCCTGTGCGGCGATCTTCTTCCACAGATCCCAGCCGTTGCCCGGCTTGATGGTGGGGTCGAAACCGGCTGCCTTGTCCTGGGCACCCACGGTGCAGCTCTCGACGCAGCCGCCGTTGGTGATGAACAGCAGATCGTTCTCGGTCAGGTCGATGTTGGACACCTCGCCTGCGTGCTCCACGGTGACCGAGCTTGCCATCTTGCGGCTGCCCTGAATGTCGAACCTGACGTCCGTGACCTTGGTGTCGTAGTGGAACTGCACGCCAAAGCCCTTCAGGTACTCGATCATGGGCAGGATGATGGACTCATACTGGTTGTAGCGGGTGAAGCGCAGGGCGGTAAAGTCCGGCAGGCCGCCGATGTGGTGGATATAGCGCTTGATATACAGCTTCATTTCCAGTGCGCTGTGCCAGTTCTCAAAGGCGAACATGGTGCGCCAGTACAGCCAGAAGTTGGAATTCAACACCTCATCGTCAAAGAAGTCGGTGATCTTCTTGTCCTGCAGCTGCTCGTCCGGGGTGAAGAACAGCTTCATGATCTCCATAGCGCCCTTGTCGGACAGGCCGAACTTGCCGTCGGTGTGGGCGTCCTTGCCCTGCTCCACGGTAGCACGGCAAAGGGAGAAGTTGGGGTCCTCCTTGTTCAGCCAGTAATACTCATCCAGCACGCTGGCACCCTCGGTCTCCAGCGAAGGGATGGAGTGCAGCAGGTCCCACATGACCTCAAAATGGTTGTCCATCTCACGGCCGCCGCGCATGACGTAGCCGATGCTGTACTTGTAGCCGTCGCAGGCACCGCCGGGCAGGGCCTCCTTCTCGAACACATGGACATGCTCGCCCTTCATCTGGCCGTCACGCACAAGATAGCAGGCTGCGGTCAGGGCTGCCAGGCCGGAGCCGACGATATATGCGGATTTATGATCAACGCCCTCCGGCTTTTTGGGACGTGCAAATGCTTCGTAGTTGCCACTGGAATAGTACATGGAAAAGCCTCCTTGCTTCGCTGTTTTTCTTACTTACAGCAGTTCAATGCTGCTCTCTATGGCAACAGTATACCCTGCCTTGGCCCGCAGAACAACAAACAAACTCTGCCCCCTGTATAAAATTTAGACAACTGTCCCGTTTTGTTGGAAATGCGTACAAATTGTGACAAAAAAGCGGAATGACCGCTGTCATTCCGCTTTTGCAGGCGTTTGTTTTATTTTGCGGTGGGCTGGGCCACCTCAAAGTCAATCTTGCCCAGATTGACGTCCGAACGCACGATGGTGATCATCATGGTATCGCCCAGGCTCCAGTTCCTGCCGGAGACGGGGTCGGACAGGCGCACGCCCTCGGTGAGCATCGTGCCGGAGGGGGTCAGGCTGGAAGCCGGTACAAAGCCCTCCACGCCGTTCTCCAGTTCAATGAACAGGCCGCGCTGGGTCACGCCGGAAATGCGGCCCTCGTAGCTCTCGCCCAGATGGCGGCGGGCATACTCGGCCTTGTAGCAGTCCTCGGCCTTGCGCTCGATCTGCATGGCGATGACCTCGCGCTCGCTGGCCTGCTTGCTGGCCCGCTCCGCAAAATCGGTGTAGCGCAGGATCATGGTGTCCTTGTCGGTGCCCTTGAGCTGCGCGGTCATGATGCGGTGGATGGCCAGGTCCGGATAGCGGCGGATGGGGCTGGTAAAGTGGGCATAGTCCTGCAGCACCAGACCGTAGTGACCCTTGGGCTTTTCCTCGTACAGAGCCTTGGACATGCAGCGCAGCATACCGGTATTGATGATCTGCTCATACGGGCCGCCGCGCACGCCCTCCAGAATGGCGCTCAGCTCCTTGGGGGTGGGCACCTCCTTGGCAAAGTGGTCGTTGATGCCGCAGGCCTGCAGCAGAGCATGCAGACGCTCCAGCTTTTCGGCGTTGGGCTCCTCGTGCACGCGGTACACAAAGGGGATCTGCTTGACCCGGGCAAAGTGGGCAGCGCACTGGTTGGCCAGCAACATGAACTCCTCGATCATGGCTTCGCTCTCGCCGGAGGTGCGTTTTTTCACGTCGATGCAGTGGCCATTTTCGTCGAGGATCAGCTTGACTTCACCGCTCTCGATGTCCATGCATCCGCGCTCCTTGCGCAGGCGGGCACGGTGGCCGTACAGCTCCTTCATGGCGGGCAGCTGAGCCAGAACCTCGTGGTACTTGCCCTTGAGCTCGTCGTCGGCACTGCCGGCCAGCAGGGCGTTGATCTCAGAGTACACGCCCTTGACACGGCTGCGGATGACCGACTTGACAAAGCGGTAGTCGGTCAGGTTGCCGTCCTTGTCCAGACGCATCAGGCAGGAGAACGCCAGGCGCAGCACGCCCTCGTTCAGGCTGCAGATGCCGTTGGACAGCTGCTTGGGCAGCATGGGCACCACCTGGTCGGCATAGTACACGCTGGTGGCACGGTGAAAGGCTTCGTTGTCCAGCTCACTGCCGGGCTTGACGTAGTGAGACACATCCGCAATATGCACGCCCAGCTCAAAGCCGCCCTCCGGCGTCTTGGTCAGGCTGATGGCGTCGTCGATGTCCTTGGTCTCAGCGCTGTCGATGGTGAAGATGGGCAGAGCGCGCAGATCCATGCGGCCCTCACAGTCGGCCTCGGTCACCTCGGCGTTTTCCAGCTTCTTGGCCTCTTCGCGGACCTTATCCGGGAAACGGCTGCGGATGTCCTGCGCATAGAGCAGAGCCTTGGCGCAGCGCTTGGCCTCGTCGGAGCTGCCAAAGCGCATGGCCACGCCCACGCGGTGATCTTCCTGCCGGTTGCCGCGCTGCAGGATCTCCACAGCCACTTTGTCGCCGTCCTTGGCACCGCCCTCGCAGTCGCGCATCATCCGCATGGAGATGGCGGGGCAGTCATCGGGCACGAACTTCAGCATGCCCTCCACACGGCGGACGGTGCCCACCAGATCGTTCTTTTCTTCCAGCACGGCCAGGATCTCGCCCTCGTCGCTGCCCTCCACACGGGGATGCTCAAACTTTTCCACCAGCACCTTGTCACCGGGCATGGCGCCGCGGGTGAAGCGGCCCGGGATGAAGATATCGCTGGTGCCGTCCTCCAGCATGACAAAAGCAAAGTTCTTGCCCAGCTTGACCACCTTGCACAGCAGGGCCTTGTCGGCGCGGCCGGAACGCACCGTAAAGAAAACGCCCTGCCGCTGGCAGATCACAGCCTCGTGCACCAGCTGGTCCACGGCCTCCATCACCTTGCGGTCCGAGCCACGGTCCCCGCCGAACTTTGACTTGAGGTCCTTCACGGTGCACGGCTGATTCTGGATCGCGTGCTCAATTTTATCGCGCATTGCCATAATATTTTTCTCCTTGCTTTTCCTGGCCGCGGCCTCCGTCGGGCTGCAGCCCTGCCAGTTCCGGGCATTGCTGCCCACCCTGCTGCGGCAGCCCGAAAAGACAGCTGCCCGCACTTTTTTACTCAACTATGTCGGTTTTATACAGAAAAGCAGCCCCGTCAGAGCACGGGGCTGCATGGGGTGCATCAACCTGCCAGACGGCCGGTGAACAGGCAAGCCAGAATTGCCACCACGAAAAAGACGACACCGGCAATGCGGGTCACCTTGGCCAACATCTGGTCAGCCGGGGTCAGGCGTGCGTTGTTGGCACCGCCTGCACTGCCGTTGATGGCGCCGGAAAGGCCCTGGCCGTGGGTGTGCTGCATGAGGGTGAGGAACACGATGACCAGCGAAGCGACCAGCAGGATCGCGCCGCCAACGATTTCGATAACAGACATGGATTGAAACGCTCCTTTATTCAAATTGAATGGGAAAACCACGCAAAAATACGACTATATAGTATCATACCATCTGCAAAAAAGCAAGCACAATTCCGCATTTATCCCAACCAGTGCAGTGCCGTGCACAGCTGTGCAAACACCGCCGCGCTGGAGACCGCCGCCTGCGTCTGTCCGTCCTGCAAGACCACGATGGTGTATTGCGGATCCTCGGCCGGGTAAAACCCTGCGAACCACAGGTTCTTGCGCTCTTTCCCTTCGGCCGTGAACTGCCCGGTCTGGGCGGTACCGGTCTTGCCCGCTGCCCCGCCGGGCAGGCCGGAAGCATCCTGTGCCGTGCCCTCGGCCACCGTCTGCTCCAGCATGGTGCGCAGAGCCGCTGCGGTCTGCTCCGTGAGCACCCGTTCTGCCTGCGGGCGGGCAAAGGCCGACAGCTCTTCCCCGGATGTTTCATCCAGCACACAGTCCAGCAGGCACGGCGCACGGTAAACACCGCCGTTTGCGATGGTGTTCATCATGGCGGCCACTTGCAGCGGCGTTGCCAGCAGGCTGCCCTGCCCGAAGCTGAAATTGGCCAGCTGCCCGCTCTGGGCCAGTTCCTCGGCTCCCGGCAGGGCTCCGCTCTGGGCGGTAAGGCCCTCCGCCAGCCCGATGCTCCGCCCGAAGCCCAGCGCCTGCGCCTGCTGCAAAAGAGCCTGTGCTCCCAGCTGCTGCCCCAACCGGATAAAATAGCCGTTGCAGCTCTTTGCCAATGCAGCCAAAAGGTCCACTTCGCCGTGCGGCACACCGCCTGCGCAGCGGAAGATCTGCCCGTCCACCACCACCGCGCCGTTGCAGTCATACTCCGGCGCAAGGCCGGCTTCCAGCGCAGCCGCTGCCAGCACCGGCTTGAACACCGACCCCACCGCATACGCCTGCAAGGCCCGGTTCAGGAAGGGGCTGTCCGGCGCTTCCAGACTGGCCGCCGGGTCAGCCGGGTCAAAACCCGGCACACTGACGCAGGCCCGCAGGGCTGCCGTGCGGACGTCCAGCACCAGAATGCAGCCGGTGGTCATGGTCTGCGCACCCCGCTGACGGCCATCAGCGGCTGGGGCGAGACGCTGCTGGGCGATGAGACCGGCGACCCCCGCCAGCTGCGCCGGGGCCTGCGCATCATTGTCAAGGAGGCCCGCCGCCTGACGGGCATGGTGGAGGAGCTGCTGGAATTTTCCAAAATGCAGGACGGCCGCTTTACCCTCCAGGTGGAGGAAATGGACCTGCAGGCGGAGCTGGAGGACGCCATCTATACCTATCGCGAGCTGTTCCGCCAGGACGGCATCCAGCTGAACTACCACAGCGGGCAGGAGCTGTATACCGACCCTATCTCCGGCGACCCTCAGCGGCTGAAGCAGGTGTTCTGCAACGTGCTGGACAACGCCGCCAAGCACGGCGGGGCAGGCAAGCGCATCGACGTGGACATGACCCGGGAGGGGGAGTGCTATGTGGTGCGCATCCGGGACTACGGCCCCGGCATTCCTCCGGCGGAGCTGCCCTTTGTGAAGCAGAAGTTCTATAAGGGGTCCTCCAGGGCCCGGGGCAGCGGCATCGGCCTGGCCGTGTGCGACGAGATCGTCCAGCGCCACGGCGGCGTGTTCGACATCGGCAACGCCGACGGCGGCGGGGCCATCGTCACCATCCGGCTGCCCATCGCCGGGGAGGAGCTATAAAAAAATCGAACGCCTGTTGCATTCCGGCGGGCGCTGTGCTATACTGTTCAAACAGGAAAGGAACCCATTCCCCATGGAAAAAAACAACCAATTCCGCACGTCCATCGGCGGCCAGGCCCTGATCGAGGGCATCCTTATGCGCGGGCCGGAGAAGCAGGCCATTGTGGTCCGCTCGCCGGAGGGCCTGGTGACCCGGGTGGAGGAGCTGACCCTGGTCAAGGACAAGTACCCCATCCTGGGCTGGCCCATCATTCGGGGGGCCGTCACGTTTCTGGACTCCATGGTCCGGGGCGTCAAGGCCCTGATGTTCTCCGCCGATTACTATCCCGACGATGAAAATACCCAGCCCTCCAAGCTGGACCAATGGCTGGAGGCCCACATTCCGGCGGAAAAGCTCCAGTCGGCGCTGGTGTGGGTGTCGGTGCTTCTGTCCCTGGGGCTGACGCTGCTGCTGTTCATGCTGCTGCCCACGTTTATTGCCGGGCTGTTCCATGCCCGCCACGCCGCCGTCCACAACCTCATCGAGGGGGCGGTGAAGATCGCGATCTTCCTGGGATATCTGATCCTCTGCTCCAGGCAGAAGGACGTGCGCCGGGTGTTCTGCTATCACGGGGCGGAGCATAAGACCATCTTCTGCTATGAGGCGGGGCTGCCGCTGACGGTGGAAAACGCCCGCATCCAGCCCAAGCACCATCCCCGCTGCGGCACCAGCTTTCTGTTTGTGGTGATCGTGGTGTCCATTCTGTGCAGCAGCATCGTGTTCAGCTATGTGAACTGGCAGAATCTGTGGGTCCGGGTGGGCATGCACCTGCTGCTGCTGATCCCGGTGGTGGGCGTCACCTACGAGTTCAACCGCTTTGTGGGCCGCCACGACAACGCCGTCACCCGTATTCTGTCCGCCCCGGGCATGTGGCTTCAGAATTTCACCACCAACGAGCCGGACGACTCCATGCTGGAGGTGGCCATTGAGGCCCTGAAGCTGGTGCTCCCGGAGGAGCAGGGAAAGGACAAGTGGTAAGCGCCTTCCAAAATGCGCTGCACCGCATTTTGGAGCAGATTGTATTCCGTATAACGGCAGGAGGACCGGATGGCTACTACATACAACGACCTGACACTGGATATCCGGCGTCGGCTGCGGCAGGCGGGCATCGAGGCCGCCACCCTGGAGGCCCGGGAGCTGGTGTGCTTCGCCGCCGGAAAGGATAAGGCCCGGCTGCTGCGGGACGGCGCGCTGTACGCGTCCCCGGAGGTGGAGGAGGCGGCCTGGGCCCTGGCCCGCCGCCGTCTGGCCGGGGAGCCGGTGGCATACCTTATCGGCGAGTGGGAGTTCTACGGCCTGCCCCTGGACATCTCCGAAAGCGTACTGATCCCCCGGCCCGACACCGAGACTCTGGCCGAGGCCGCCATTGACTGGCTGGCGCAGCAGGACGGCCCCCGGGTGCTGGATCTGTGCGCCGGATCCGGGTGCCTGGGTCTGGCCATCGCCAGCCAGGTGAAGGACGCCCGGGTGGTGCTGGGGGAGCTCAGCGACGGGGCCCTGCGCATCTGCCGCCAGAATATCCGCCGCAACGGCCTGACGGGCCGGGTGACGGCCATGCAACTGGACGCCCTGCACCCGCCGCTCCAGCGGCTGGGGGACTTTGACTGCATCGTCAGCAATCCCCCCTATATTCCCACCGGAGACCTGCCGGGGCTGGACCCCTCCGTCCGGGATTATGAGCCCCATATGGCCCTGGACGGGGGCGCCGACGGGCTGGACTTCTACCGGGCCGTCCTGCGGCATTGGCCTGCGGTGCTGCATCCCGGCTCCCGGCTCTATTTTGAGGTGGGCATCGGCCAGGCCGACGACGTGCTGCGGCTCATGCGCGGCGTGGGCTTCGGCGACCTGGAAATTCTCCCGGACCCGGCGGGCATTCCCCGGGTGGTGCTGGGAGCCCTGTATCAGGAGATCTGACTGTCCGCTTTTCCGGACAGTATTTGTGATAGCATTATGGCAATCAATTAGAGGAGGAGACGAAAATGGCAGCGAAAAAGGATACGTCCGCCGCAGTCCCTGCGGGTTCCGACAAAAAAAAGGCCCTGGAGACCGCCATGCAGCAGATCGAGAAGATGTACGGCAAGGGCTCCATCATGCGCTACGGCGAAAACGCCGAGACCAACGTGGAGGCCATCCCCACCGGCTCCCTGGCCCTGGACCTGGCCCTGGGCATCGGCGGCGTGCCCCGTGGCCGCATCATCGAGATCTATGGACCGGAGTCCTCCGGTAAGACCACTCTGGCCCTGCACATTCTGGCCCAGGCCCAGAAGCTGGGCGGCGAGGTGGCCTTTGTGGACGCCGAGCACGCCCTGGATCCCACCTATGCCCGGGCCCTGGGGGTTCGGATCGAGGATATGCTCATCTCCCAGCCGGACACCGGCGAGCAGGCCCTGGAGATCACCGAGGCCCTGGTCCGCTCCGGCGCCATCGACGTGGTGGTGGTGGACTCCGTGGCTGCCCTGGTGCCCCGGGCCGAGATCGAGGGCGAGATGGGCGACAGCTTTGTGGGCCTGCACGCCCGGCTGATGAGCCAGGCTCTGCGCAAGCTCACCGGCGTCATCGCCAAAACCAACAGCATCGTCATCTTCATCAACCAGCTGCGGGAGAAGGTGGGCGTGATGTACGGCAACCCCGAGGTCACTACCGGCGGCCGGGCCCTGAAGTTCTATGCCTCCGTCCGCATCGACGTGCGGCGCATCGAGGCCCTGAAGTCCGGCGGCGAGATCATCGGCAACCGCACCCGGGCCAAGGTGGTGAAGAATAAGGTGGCGCCCCCCTTCCGGGAGGCGGAGTTTGACATCATGTACGGCGAGGGCATCAGCCGCCTGGGCGAGATGCTGGACCTGGGCGTGAAGCTGGACCTGGTCCAGAAAAGCGGCTCCTGGTTCAACATGGGGGATATCCGCCTGGGACAGGGCCGCGACGCCGCCAAGCAGTATTTCCGGGACCACCCCGACGAGGCCGACAAGCTGGAGGCCGCCATCCGCCGGGACTTTCATAAGCTGATGAGCAGTCAGTCCAAGATTGCCGCCAAGGCCGCCGGCCGGGCGGTGGACGTGTCCGCCGACGACTTCGACGATGACGCGGATTGAGCGCATCCAGCCGTCCCTGCATAAAAAGGACCGGGTGCTGGTGTATCTCACCGGCGGCGACCTGCTGCGCATCACACCGGAGGAGCTGCTGCGGTTTGGCCTGCGGCCGGGCCAGGAGCTGACGGAGGATGTGCTGGAGGAGCTGCGTCGGGCCGCCGCCCA